>ENA-OQBL01000122-OQBL01000122.1-human-gut-metagenome-genome-assembly--contig:-NODE-122-length-45318-cov-6.083733_pt1 | contig 45318 bp, 42 predicted proteins | sample MGYA00242747_ERZ504553 | MGnify/ENA primary metagenome ERZ504553 (study PRJEB26092, sample SAMD00036240) | human gut metagenome | host: Homo sapiens | study: EMG produced TPA metagenomics assembly of...
ATGAAGGCGGACTCTGTTAAATATGAGTTTACGCTGGATAATCAATTCTTTGTAGATCTGGATGGACCAGAAGTGCAAAAAGGAAAACTAACAGTGGAGCTGAATGTGAAAAAAACATCCGGTGTTTTCTTGTTAGAGTTTCAGACAGAAGGCTTTGTCATTGTACCATGTGACCGTTGTCTGGATGAAATGGAGTTACCCATTTTGACATCAGATAAGTTGAAAGTCAAATTAGGCTCTTCATTTGCCGAAGAAGGTGATATTGTCGTGGTTCCTGAGGAAGACGGTTACATAAATATTGCATGGTTCTTATATGAGTTCATAGCATTGAATATTCCTATGAAACATGTGCATGCTCCGGGTAAATGTAATAAGGGTATGGTAGGTAAGCTGAGTAAGCATTTGCGCACTTCAGGTGATGATGATGACGATGATATTGCAGTTGAATTACCCGAAGAGGAAATTGGCAATGAAGAGCCACAAGAAATAGATCCGAGATGGAATGAATTAAAGAAAATATTAGATAATAATTAAAGTTTAGAAAAATGGCACATCCTAAAAGAAGACAATCAAAAACGAGAACTGCAAAGAGAAGAACTCATGACAAGGCAGTTGCTCCTACTTTAGCTATCTGTCCTAACTGCGGCGAATGGCATGTTTACCACACTGTATGTGGAGCTTGCGGTTATTATAGAGGTAAGTTAGCAATCGAAAAAGAAGCTGCTGTCTAATCAGTAGCTTTAAACACGTTTGTACGTTTTATAAAATAAAGCCGGCGAGCTTCGGCTCTGTCGGCTACTTTTTTGTAAGGGTATAAACTAATTAAATTGGAATGATGGAAAAAATAAATGCAGTAATAACAGGAGTCGGTGGATATGTACCAGATTATGTCTTGACTAACGAAGAGATTTCAAGAATGGTAGATACCAATGATGAATGGATTATGACTCGAATCGGAGTTAAAGAAAGACGTATTCTGAATGAAGAAGGATTAGGTACATCGTATATGGCGCGTAAGGCTGCCAAACAACTGATGCAGAAAACAGCTTCTAATCCGGATGACATTGATGCAGTAATCGTAGCAACTACTACTCCTGACTATCATTTCCCTTCCACTGCTTCTATCCTGTGTGATAAGCTGGGATTGAAAAATGCATTTGCATTTGATTTGCAGGCTGCCTGCTGCGGCTTTTTGTATTTAATGGAAACTGCTGCTTCACTTATCGCATCGGGAAGACATAAAAAGATTATTATTGTCGGTGCAGATAAGATGTCATCTATGGTAAACTACCAGGATCGTGCAACTTGCCCTATCTTTGGTGATGGTGCAGCAGCATGTATGGTGGAAGCTACTACAGAAGATTATGGTATTATGGATTCTATTCTTCGTACAGATGGTAAGGGACTTCCTTTTCTTCACATGAAAGCCGGTGGTTCTGTATGTCCTCCTTCTTATTTCACTGTTGATCATAAGATGCATTATCTTTATCAGGAAGGAAGAACAGTATTTAAATATGCTGTTTCCAATATGTCGGATATTACAGCGACTATTGCCGAAAAGAATGGTTTGAATAAAGATAATATCGACTGGGTAATTCCTCATCAGGCTAATCTGCGTATTATTGATGCGGTAGCCTCTCGCTTGGAAGTTCCCTTGGAAAAGGTAATGATTAATATTCAGCGATATGGTAATACCAGTGGTGCTACACTTCCGTTGTGTCTTTGGGATTACGAAAAGCAGCTGAAGAAAGGAGATAACCTGATATTTACAGCTTTCGGCGCAGGTTTTACCTATGGAGCCGTTTATGTGAAATGGGGTTACGATGGTAGTAAGAGATAATAATCATTAAACTACAAATACAAATGAACGCATCCGTATTCCGATGCGTTTTTTTGTCTGTAACCAATAAAATGAAAGAATTATGCATAAGGCAGGATTTGTAAACATAGTAGGAAACCCCAACGTAGGCAAGTCGACACTGATGAATTTGCTGGTGGGGGAACGTATTTCTATTGCAACGTTCAAGTCGCAGACAACTCGTCATCGTATCATGGGAATCTTGAATACGGACGATATGCAGATTGTATTCTCGGACACTCCGGGAGTAGTGAAGCCAAACTACAAGTTACAGGAATCTATGTTGAACTTCTCAGAGTCGGCATTGGTGGACGCGGATATATTGCTGTATGTGACAGATGTGGTGGAGAAAACGGATAAAAATGCGGACTTTATAGAAAAAGTCCGTAATGTCAAGGTTCCTGTCTTATTGTTAATTAATAAAATAGATTTGACCAATCAGGAAGATTTGGTCAAGTTGGTGGAAGCATGGCACGAACAGCTTCCTCAAGCTGAAATTATTCCGATTTCCGCTACTTCTAAATTCAATGTGGATACGGTAATGAAGCGTATCAAGGAATTGCTGCCCGATTCACCCCCCGTATTTCGGTAAGGATCAGTGGACAGACAAACCGGCGCGTTTCTTTGTCACCGAGATTATCCGCGAGAAGATTTTGCTTTATTATGATAAGGAGATTCCTTATTCTGTAGAAGTGGTAGTGGAGCAATTTAAGGAAGATGCTAAGAGTATCCATATCAATGCTGTGATTTATGTGGAACGTGAATCGCAAAAAGGTATTATTATAGGTAAGCAGGGCAGGGCATTGAAGAAGGTGGCTACAGAGGCTCGTAAAACGTTGGAACATTTTTTCCAAAAGTCTATTTATCTGGAAACCTTTGTGAAAGTTGATAAGGATTGGAGAAGCTCGGACAAAGAATTAAAGAACTTTGGGTATCAAATGGATTAAAATCGACTGTGATAGCCGTAAACAAGAAAGAAAATGGGAAATTTAGTAGCAATCGTAGGACGCCCCAATGTGGGAAAGTCTACACTTTTTAATCGTCTGACCAAAACGCGTCAGGCAATTGTAAACGAGCAGGCAGGAACTACCCGCGACCGTCAGTATGGCAAGTCGGAATGGGTGGGACATGAGTTTTCTGTCGTTGATACCGGTGGATGGGTAGTAAACTCGGATGATGTTTTTGAGGAAGAGATCCGTAAACAGGTAAGTCTTGCCATAGATGAAGCGGATGTAATCTTGTTTGTTGTGGATGTAGTGAACGGGGTTACCGATTTGGATATGGCTGTAGCCTCTATTTTGCGGCGTACAAAGAAACCTGTTATTATGGTAGCTAACAAGACTGATAATAATGAACTGCAATATAATGCTGCCGAATTTTATAAATTGGGGCTGGGTGATCCCTATTGTATTTCTGCATTAAGCGGAAGCGGTACAGGGGAATTGTTGGATCTGGTGGTAGGTAAATTCAGTAAGGAGGGTGAAGAACTGCTGGATGAGGATATCCCTCGTTTTGCAGTAGTAGGACGTCCGAATGCCGGAAAATCTTCTATCATCAATGCCTTTATCGGGGAGGACCGTAATATTGTAACAGAGATTGCAGGTACTACCCGCGATTCTATTTATACCCGTTATGAAAAGTTTGGTTTTGACTTTTATCTGGTAGATACTGCCGGTATCCGTAAGAAGAATAAGGTAAGCGAGGATTTGGAATATTATTCTGTCATTCGCTCTATCCGTTCTATTGAGAATTCGGATGTGTGTATTCTTATGCTGGATGCCACCCGCGGCATTGAAGGACAGGATTTGAATATCTTCTCTCTCATTCAACGTAATCAGAAAGGTTTGGTGGTAGTGGTGAACAAATGGGACTTGGTAGAGAACAAGAATGCCAAAGTGATGAAAACTTATGAGGAAGCCATTCGTTCCCGTCTGGCACCGTTTGTTGATTTTCCTATCATCTTTGCTTCCGCTTTGACAAAACAACGTATTTTCAAGGTGCTGGAAACTGCAAAAGAAGTATATCAGGCACGTACTACCCGTATTCCGACAGCTCGTCTGAATGAAGAAATGCTTCCGTTGATCGAGGCTTATCCGCCTCCTTCAAATAAAGGTAAGTATATCAAGATTAAATATTGTACGCAGTTGCCAAACACACAGGTTCCTTCTTTTGTGTTCTTTGCTAATTTGCCGCAATACGTGAAAGAGCCTTATAAGCGTTTCCTTGAAAACAAGATACGTGAGAAATGGAATTTGTCAGGAACGCCGATAAATATCTTTATCAGACAGAAATAAGAATAGTGGTTAATGATTAGTGGTTAATGGTTTTCACCGTGATATCCGCTGGTTATTAACCACTAATCATTTTATCATTATTTTCTATGTTCTTCCACTTCTCTCACCTTGCGGAGCAGATCAGATGCAAAGATAAAATTATTCAGCCGTTCATTGGTAGCAGTGAACACATCATCTTTTGTTCCTTCCCATTCCTTATGTCCTTGATAAATATAGAGAATACTGTCGCCGATTCCCATAACGGAATTCATATCGTGAGTATTGATAATAGTGGTCATATTATACTCTGTAGTTATGTCATGAATCAGTTCATCAATTACCAGGGAGGTTTTAGGGTCCAGGCCGGAATTAGGTTCATCACAAAACAAATACTGGGGATTTAAAGCTATGGCACGTGCAATTGCTACACGCTTTTGCATACCACCACTGATTTCTCCCGGATATTTGCTTTGTGCCTCAATCAGGTTCACACGGTCCAGGCAGAATTGGGCGCGTTTTACGCGGTCACGATACGTATCGTTTGAGAACATATCCAATGGAAACATTACATTCTCTAGTACGGTAAGAGAGTCGAACAAGGCGGCACTTTGGAAAATCATTCCCATTTCGCGGCTGCTAATGTCTTTTTTCTTTTTTATTCATGTTGAGGAAGTTGCGTCCGTCATACAGAATCTCGCCTTTTTCGGGAGTCAGCAAACCGACGATACACTTCATTAATACCGTCTTCCCGGAACCGCTCTGACCGATAATCAGATTGGTCTTACCATTGTTAAAAGTAGCATTGATATCCACCAATACGTCTTTTCCCTCGAATGATTTATATAATGATTTAACTTGTATCATCCCATTAAAAGTTGTGTTAATACTAAATCGGAAAATAGAATGAGTACACTGCTCATTACTACAGAATCTGTACTGGCTTTACCTACTGCAATAGAACCTCCTTCTACCGTGTAACCGAAATAAGCAGATACACTGGAAATGATGAAAGCGAAAAAGATAGATTTAATAAAACTGCACCATACAAACCATTCCTGAAAACTATATTGCAGCCCATAGGCCAGATCCTCGGCATTCATGACTCCTCCGAACCAACAGGTGCAAAAGGCACCAATAATCCCCGAGGATATGCTGAAAATAACCAAAAAAGGAATCATTGTCATCAAAGCTATAATTTTAGGAAGAATAAGGTATCCGGCGGAATTGACCCCCATGATTTCCAATGCATCAATCTGTTGGGTTACACGCATGGTTCCTATTTCGGAGGCAATATTAGAACCTACCTTTCCTGACAGGATCAAGCACATGATGGAGGAGGAGAATTCCAGCAACATGATTTCGCGAGTGGTGTAGCCTACCACAAAACGGGGCATCCACGGGCTTTCGATGTTTAATTTGATTTGAATGGTAATTACGGCACCAATGAAAAAAGAAATAAGCAGTACAATACCGATGGAATTTACTCCCAACTGTACCATCTCATTGAGATATTGCTTGAAAAACATATGCATACGTTCCGGACGAGCAAAAGTACGCCCCATCAGCATGATATATTTCCCTACGGTTGTTATGGGTCTTATCATCATAGTTTTCACAATTTCCTGCAAAAGTAGCCTTTTTTGTCTATATAAATGCAAAAGAAGTTCTGATTTTCTGTTCTGTTATGCGTTTCCTAAACTTTTTTAGTATTTTTGTCGCAAAATACATGGATATGTCAGAGCAGGAAATAGAACAACAAAATACAGTGACCGATGACAACCGTATGATACTTCGTACAGAAAATCTGGTGAAGAAATACGGCAAGCGTACGGTAGTAAGTCATGTTTCTTTTGATGTGAAGCAGGGAGAGATTGTAGGGTTATTGGGACCGAATGGTGCCGGTAAGACTACTTCGTTTTATATGACTACGGGACTTATCGTGCCGAATGAGGGGCATATATTCCTAAATGATTTGGATATTACCAGTTATCCTGTATATAAGCGTGCTCAGAATGGCATTGGATATTTAGCACAGGAGGCTTCAGTTTTTCGTAAGATGAGCGTGGAGGATAATATTGCCTCTGTGCTGGAGTTGACTAATACTACTCCGGAATATCAAAAGGACAAACTGGAAAGCTTGATTGCCGAGTTCCGTTTGCAGAAAGTACGTAAGAATTTGGGAGACCAGCTTTCAGGAGGCGAGCGTCGTCGTACGGAGATTGCGCGTTGTCTGGCTATCGACCCTAAGTTCATTATGTTGGATGAACCGTTTGCAGGAGTAGATCCTATTGCCGTAGAGGATATCCAGCATATTGTATGGAAATTGAAAGATAAAAATATTGGTATTTTAATTACCGACCATAATGCATTGGAAACGTTGCGCTTGACCGACCGTGCGTATCTGTTGTTTGAAGGAAAAATTCTGTTTCAGGGAACCCCTGAAGAACTAGCGGAAAATCCTGTTGTCCGTGAGAAATATCTAGGCACTAATTTTGTGCTTCGCCGTAAGGATTTTCAATTGGCGGAAAAGGACAGGCAGGGAAAAAATGTATAAAACCGGAGATGTGGGATATAAAAAAGCTCTGAATTTGCTCAGAGCTTTTTTTTGATTGTATCAGATAAGTAATTAGTCTCTAGGTCTTGCTTCCTTGATTACCAATTGGCGTCCCATGAATTCCGAGCCGTTCAGTTCATTCATGGCCTGGGCTGCTTCTGCGTCATTTTCCATTTCAACAAATGCAAATCCTTTAGATTTACCTGTTTCGCGGTCTTTGATAACTTTTACAGAAGTAACAACTCCATAAGCCGCCATTGCTTGTTCCAAATCTCCTTCCTTAACACGGTAGTTAAGGTTTCCCAACATACATGTTCATAGTGAAAAAATAAAATAATTAAAATAAAAAATACTCTCTGAGTGGTGATTATTAATGAAGTAGGGGATTCGAACGACAGAGAGTTTACGTAAGTGCTATTCGTACAAAAGTAAAACCTTGTAATAAAAATCACTAGCTATAATTAGTATCACCAGTCGGGCACAAAGGAACTGCATAAATTTTTGAATTTGCAAGAAGAAAAACAACATTTTTTTTCATTTTTTTTGAATCGGTTTCTTAGTCAGTCATTTTAAATGGATACTTTCTGCTGTCAATTAGTATTTTTTAGTCTGTGTATTTGGTTATTGAAAGATTAAACACTAATTTTGCAACCTCTTTGGTGAAAACAGAAAGAAGTAATAATTAAATAAATAAAGTTCAGAATGAATATTTCATTGCAAAACGTTGACAAAGTGAGTGCATTGCTTACTTTAAAACTGGAAAAAGCTGATTATCAGGCAAGAGTAGAAAAGACACTGAAGACTTACCGTCAGAAAGCTAATATTCCGGGATTCCGTCCGGGTATGGTGCCTATGAGTTTGATTAAAAAACAATTTGGCAAGTCTGTCCTTGTAGAAGAGGTTGATAAAATGATGCAGGAAAAGGTAAACGAATATATCCGCGACAACAAAGTGAATATGCTGGGTATGCCGTTGCCTAATGAAGAAAAGATGAAACCTATCGATTTCGATACGCAAGAAGATTTTGAATTTGTGTTCGACATCGCTTTGGCTCCTGAATTTACAGCTGAAATCTCAGCTGCGGATACAGTGGATTACTATACTATCGAAGTTTCAGACGAACTGATAGAACAGCAGGTTAAAATGTATACTCAGCGTGCTGCAAAATATGATAAAGTAGAGCAGTATGAAGACAAAGACATGATTAAAGGTCTGTTGGCTGAATTGGATGAAAATGGAAATACTAAAGAAGGCGGTATTCAGGTAGAAGGTGCGGTAATGATGCCGGCTTATATGAAGAATGATGAGCAAAAGGCTATATTTAACGGTGCTAAAGTAAATGATGTGCTGGTATTTAATCCTGCTGTAGCATTTGATAATAATGAAGCTGAACTTTCTTCTTTGTTGAAGATAAAGAAAGAGGAAGTTGCCGGTGTGAAAGGTAACTTCAGCTTCCAGGTGGAAGAGATCACCCGTATGGTTCCCGCTGAGTTGAACCAGGAATTGTTCGACAATGTATTTGGCGAAGGCACTGTAAGCAGTGAGGAAGAATTCCGCGCTAAGATCAAAGAAGGAATTGCAAAGCAGTTCGAATCAGATAGCGATTATAAATTCTTGATCGATGTTCGTGAATATTTGGTTAATAAGATTGGTAAGTTGGAATTCCCCGATGCGTTACTGAAGCGTATCATGTTGCTGAATAATGAAGAGAAGGGTGAAGCTTTTGTCGCTGAAAACTATGACAAGAGTATCGAAGAACTGACTTGGCATCTGATTAAAGAGCAATTGCTCAAGAATAATGAGATTAAAGTGGAACAAGCCGATGTGATGAATATGGCCAAGGAAGCAACTCGCATTCAGTTTGCTCAATACGGAATGTTGAATATCCCTGAAGAAGTTCTAGAGAACTATGCAAAAGAAATGTTGAAGAAGCAGGAATCTGTAGAAGGTTTGGTAAACCGTGCTGCTGAAAGCAAACTTTCTGCCGCATTGAAAGCTAAGGCTACTTTAAACCACAAAACGGTTTCTATGGAAGAATTCAACAAAATGTTTGAATAATAACTTAGTAAGTCGAAGTAAGTGATTGCTAAAACTTTCTAAAAAAGGGGTTTTTGACCATAAATTTTCGTTATAGATAAGAGTATTGGATACGTTAACCGTATTTTTTTGTACTTTTGTTTGTTTGAAAAATAGAGGTTGAAAACCCTTTTTTGTTACTAATAACTAAACCATTAGATTATGGATGATTTTAGAAAATTTGCTACCAAGCATTTGGGGATGAACAGTATGGTGCTGGATGATGTCATCAAGTCGCAAGGATATCTGAATCCTTACATTTTGGAGGAGCGTCAGTTGAATGTGACTCAGTTGGATGTGTTTTCCCGACTGATGATGGACAGAATTATTTTTCTGGGTACACAGATTGATGATTATACAGCCAATACACTCCAGGCGCAGCTTTTATATTTGGACTCAGTAGAGTCTGGTAAAGATATATCTATTTATATCAATTCTCCCGGAGGATCTGTTTACGCCGGATTAGGTATTTATGATACCATGCAGTTCATTAATAGTGATGTTGCCACGATCTGTACAGGTATGGCCGCTTCGATGGCAGCCGTGCTGTTGGTTGCGGGAACAGAAGGTAAACGTTCTGCGTTGACTCATTCACGTGTGATGATTCATCAGCCGATGGGAGGCGCGCAAGGACAAGCTTCGGATATTGAGATCACGGCCCGTGAAATCCAAAAGTTGAAGAAAGAACTGTATACCATTATTGCAGACCACTCTCATACGGATTTTGACAAAGTATGGGCAGACTCTGACCGTGACTACTGGATGACAGCTCAGGAAGCTAAGGAATATGGTATGATTGATGAGGTGCTGTCACGCAAACCGGCTGCTCTATAATGTATTTATTTCCATTCGATAAGAATAACAGTACTAAAAACAACCCAGGTTTCCGCTATCATTTCATGCAGGCTTCTTTCTTAAAGACGCATTAGGAAACTTGGATATTTAAAGGAATAAACATTGGAAGATAATAAAACACCTAGAAACAGTAGAAGGAAATGTAGTTTCTGCGGACGTTCGGAAAATGAAGTCGGATTTCTGATAACCGGAATGAACGGCTGCATTTGTGACAGTTGCTCGGAGCAGGCATATGAAATTATGCAGGAAGCCATGCATCAAAAAAAAGGTGCACCGGGTGAGTTGAACTTGAAGGAACTTCCGAAGCCAAAGGAAATCAAGGAATTTCTTGACCAATACATTATTGGTCAGGATGACGCCAAACGCTATCTTTCCGTTGCCGTTTACAATCATTACAAGCGTCTGCTCCAAAAAGTGGATAAGGATGATATAGAGATTGAAAAGTCCAATATCATTATGGTAGGTAGTACGGGAACGGGAAAAACCTTGCTGGCACGCACTATTGCCAAATTATTGCATGTGCCGTTTACCATTGTTGACGCCACCGTGCTGACAGAGGCCGGATATGTGGGTGAAGATATTGAGAGTCTTTTAACCCGTCTGCTTCAAGTAGCGGATTATAATGTGGCGGAAGCTGAAAGAGGCATCGTATTTATTGATGAGATTGACAAGATTGCCCGTAAAGGAGATAACCCCTCCATTACTCGTGATGTAAGTGGTGAAGGTGTACAACAAGGTCTGTTGAAACTGCTGGAAGGATCTATCGTGAATGTACCACCTCAGGGAGGACGTAAACACCCCGACCAGAAAATGATTCCGGTCAATACGAAAAACATTCTGTTTATTTGTGGTGGGGCATTTGATGGTATTGAACGCAAAATTGCGCAACGTTTGAATACGCATGTGGTAGGTTATAGCGCGGCAAAGGACGTGGTGAAGATAGATCGCGGCAACTTGATGCAATATATTGCCCCTCAGGATTTGAAATCATTCGGGCTGATTCCTGAAATCATAGGCCGTCTGCCCATCTTGACTTATCTGAATCCGTTGGATAGAACCGCTTTGCGCAATATCTTGACGGAACCGAAGAATTCCATTATCAAACAGTATGTTAAATTATTTGAAATGGATGGGGTCAAGCTGGAGTTTCAACCCGAAGTATTCGAGTATATTGTAGACAAAGCTATTGAGTATAAGTTAGGAGCACGCGGATTACGTTCCATTGTGGAAACGATCATGATGGACGTTATGTTTGAAATTCCCTCTCAGAAAGCGAAAAAGTACGAAGTGACACTTGATTTTGCAAAACAGCAGATGGGAAAGGCAAATATTTCGCGAATGCAAACAGCTTAGTATCAAGATATAAAGGGAGAGAGAAAGAAAAAATGCAATTCTTCTGAAAAATATTACCCGAAATATTCGTGTAATTTGAGAACTTGTTTATAACTTTGTTAGGCAACAAAAGATGTAAAACAAGAAATCGGGAAAACCGTGAAAAACTATTGATACAATGACGGAGAATATAAATTTAACGGACGCATTAAAAAAGTATTTTGGATTTGATACTTTCAAAGGTAATCAGGAAGCGATTATCCGTAATCTGCTTGCCGGAAATGATACATTTGTTTTGATGCCTACGGGCGGTGGTAAATCGTTATGCTATCAGTTGCCATCCCTTATCATGGATGGAACAGCAATCGTTATATCTCCTTTAATTGCATTGATGAAGAATCAGGTGGATGCCATGCGTAATTTCAGTGAGGAAGACGGAGTAGCACACTTTATAAATTCGTCATTGAACAAATCGGCTATAGACCAGGTTAAATCGGATATCCTGAGCGGCAAAACCAAATTGCTCTACGTAGCTCCCGAATCCTTGACAAAGGAGGAGAATGTAGATTTCCTGAAAGGAGTGAAGATCTCATTTTATGCGGTGGATGAAGCACACTGTATTTCGGAATGGGGGCATGACTTCCGTCCGGAGTACCGTCGCATCCGTCCTATTATTAATGAAATAGGAAAGGCGCCGGTGATTGCCCTTACTGCTACTGCAACTCCGAAAGTGCGTATGGATATTCAAAAAAATCTGGGTATGCAGGATGCGCAGGAGTTCAAGTCCTCTTTCAATCGCCCGAACCTGTATTATGAAGTGCGCTCGAAGACAAATAATATTGACAGGGATATTATCAAGTTTATCAAGGCTAATCCTGGTAAATCAGGTATTATCTACTGTTTGAGCCGTAAGAAGGTGGAAGAATTGGCCGAAGTGCTTCAAGCTAACGGAATCAATGCGCGTGCTTATCATGCCGGAATGGATTCTGCTACACGCACAGCCAATCAAGACGGGTTCCTGAAAGAGGATATAGATGTGATTGTAGCTACCATCGCTTTTGGAATGGGAATTGATAAGCCCGATGTGCGCTTTGTGATACATTATGATATTCCGAAAAGTCTGGAAGGTTATTATCAGGAAACGGGGAGAGCCGGTCGTGACGGAGGGGAAGGTCAGTGTATTACGTTCTATTCCAACAAGGACTTGCAGAAGCTGGAGAAGTTTATGCAGGGAAAGCCCGTGGCAGAGCAGGAAATCGGTAAACAGTTGCTGTTGGAAACAGCTGCATACGCAGAGTCTTCTATATGCCGTCGTAAATCATTGTTACATTATTTTGGGGAAGAATATACAGAGGAGAATTGTGGAAATTGTGATAACTGTTTAAATCCTAAAAAGCAAGTGGAGGCTCAGGATTCATTATGCGCTGTGATTGAAGCAATCATAGCAGTGAAAGAAAACTTTAAAGCAGATTATATAATTGATATTCTTTTGGGTAAGGAAACGTCAGAAGTACTTGCTCATAAACATGAAGAACTGGAAGTATTCGGTTCAGGCATGGGAGAAGAAGAAAAAATGTGGAATGCTGTCATTCGTCAGGCTTTGATAGCGGGTTATTTAAGTAAAGACGTAGAGAATTACGGTCTGTTGAAGGTTACCCCTGAAGGACATAAATTCTTGAAAAAACCGAAATCCTTCAAGATTGTTGAAGACAATGATTTTGAGGAGGAGGAAGAAGAAACTCCGGTTCGGGGAGGTGCCTCTTGTGCAGTAGACCCCGTGCTTTACTCTATGTTGAAGGATTTGCGTAAGAAGCTGTCCAAGAAACTGGATGTGCCGCCGTATGTTATTTTCCAGGATCCTTCTTTGGAGGCGATGGCTACCATTTATCCGGTGACTTTGGAAGAATTGCAGAATATTCCGGGCGTAGGTGCCGGAAAGGCAAAACGTTATGGCCAGGAGTTCTGTGTATTGATAAAGAAGCATTGTGAGGAAAATGAAATAGAGCGTCCGGAGGATTTGCGTGTCCGTACGGTGGCCAATAAATCCAAACTGAAGGTATCCATCATTCAGGCTATTGACCGGAAGGTAGCCTTGGACGACATTGCAGTGTCAAAGGGGTTGGAGTTCGGTGAATTATTGGATGAAGTGGAGGCTATTGTTTATTCAGGAACCAAGCTGAATATTGATTACTTCCTGGAGGAAATTATGGATGAAGACCATTTGAACGATATTTATGATTACTTCAAGGAGTCTACAACAGACAAAATAGATGACGCGATGGATGAATTGGGTGATGACTATACGGAGGATGAAATCCGGTTGGTCCGCATCAAGTTTATTTCTGAAATGGCAAATTGATGCTTCTTTGATTGTTTTGATAATAAAAAAGCCGGGCGACAGAGATGTTTGTCCGGCTTTTCATATGTTTTTATAGCATATTCTTGTTTCGGGAGAAAATATCCGTTGTATTTGCATAAACCTTAAATTTGGTATTATGAGAAATCTAAACTGTCACATCCGTCACATCTGTCACACAGCAGTTTATGCGCTTGAATTACAACGTGTTGCGATGGTGACGGATAGCGTGACGGATACGGTGACAGACTTTTGTCAATCTTGCACATATGCTACAGCCTCTTTTTACATGCATGATGTGGGTTGTTCCACTTGTTGGAACAGTTTGTTCCGCCCAGTGGAACAAATAGTTTCATGCTAATGGAACAAATTATTCCTATCAGTGGAACAACTTATTTCTATATGTAAAGACAGGTTGTACCATGCGCTAGAATTAATGGTTTCTATTAGAAAAACTCATTGTTCCAAATGGTGCAATACATTGTATCATAGCATATAATGGTCTGGATTATACCTGTCGCGAATGCATTCCTTCAATATCTTTCCGCTTCACCTCCCTATCGGAAACTCCTGTGCCCTTCGCGTCCTTTTTTTTGGAAAGAAACCTTCCTGTATATTGCTTTGTTTCCCGATTTTATCCGTATCTTTATAGATTGGAAAAAACGAATAAATACACGATAAATGATAAAGATTACCCAAGTACGCGACGGCGGAAACCATGTAACCCAAAGCACCCTTACACTGGATGCATGGGTAGAAAGAATGAAAGAGGAAGTGAAAACCTATCCCGTCACCATGTTCAGAAGCCAGTTGCGCCATTTCCTCCCCGGCGACCATTGCGAGGCGGCGGACAAACTGCCCAAGATGATGCCCGCCGCCGAGTTCCGCAAGACGGAGGGCGGACAGTGCATGAAGGCTTATAACGGATTGGTGGAATTGACCGTAGGCCCCTTGGCGGGCAGGGCGGAAGTGGAGCAGGTGAAACGGGAGGCATGGAAGTTGCCGCAGACGCGGTGCGCCTTTATGGGCGCCAGCGGACATTCGGTGAAAATCCTGGTGGCTTTCACCCGACCCGACAATACGCTGCCCCTTACCCGTGCGGAGGCGGAAGCGTTTCATGCTCATGCCTACATCATGGCGGTGAAGTGCTACCAGCCCCAGTTGTCATTCGATATCCGTCCCAAGGAACCTTTCCTGGAACAATATTCACGCCTTTCCTATGACCCCGATGTGCTTTACCGGCCGGACTCCGTGCAGTTCTACCTGTCACAGCCTATGGGGATGCCCGATGAAATGGCCTTGCATACCGAACCTGCTGTCTCCGGCCAGCGTCCTTTGGAACGTGCCTTGGGGAGTTATGAAACGGCAGATGCGCTCTCCATGCTGTTCGAGGCGGCCTTGAGGCAGGCTACATTGATTTGGATAAGCCCGATCCGGCCTGATGAAAAGTCCTCCTATAGCTGGGATACCCTTCTTCGCAACTGGCGTTGAACTGTTTCCGGTCGGGCATTCCGGAGGAAGCGGTGGTCAGCAGGGCGCGTTTCCGTCATTTGCACGCAAACCTTTGGAACTGGTGTCGTCAGGTGGTACGGAATGTGTACAGCCGGCGTCAGGATTCGGAAGCAAATGCGCTTTGAGCCGTGAGCAGCAATTGTCGGTCCTCATTGCCGAGTTATGAAAAGACGTTATGAATTTCGCTTTAACGTGCAGACCGGCGAGGCGGAGTTCCGCGAGCGGCATTCCTTCTGCTTCCGCTTTCAGCCGGTGGACAAGCGTGCGCTGAACAGCATCGCCCTGGATGCACAGGCCGAAGGTATCCCATTGTGGGACAGGGATATCAGCCGCTATGTGTATTCCAATCGTGTGCCGGTGTATAATCCGCTGGAGGATTTTCTGTTCAACCTTCCGGAGTGGGACGGACGCGACCGCATCCGTCCGCTGGCGCAGACCGTACCTTGTAACAATCCGCATTGGCCCGAATTGTTCCATCGCTGGTTTCTGAACATGGTGGCTCATTGGCGGGGAATGGACAAGCGCTATGCCAACAGTGTTTCGCCCCTGCTGGTGGGAGCGCAGGGAACGCGCAAGTCCACCTTTTGCCGCAGCATCATGCCGCCTTCCGAATGTTCCTACTATACGGACAGCCTCGATTTCTCACGCAAGAAAGATGTCGAACTAAGCCTGAATCGCTTCGCGTTGATCAACATTGACGAGTTCGACCAGGTGAGCGCCACACAACAGGGATTCTTGAAGCACATCCTGCAAAAGCCGGTGGTGAATGCGCGCCGGCCTTACGGCACATCGGTGGTGGAGATGCGCCGCTATGCTTCGTTCATTGCCACCAGTAACCACAAGGATTTGCTGACCGATCCTTCGGGCAGCCGCCGCTTCATCTGCATTGAGGTGAAGGGGGTGATTGATACCTCGCGTCCCATAGACTACGATCAGTTGTATGCACAGGCCATGCACGAGCTGGCGCACGGCGAGCGTTACTGGTTTAATGATGCGGACGAGTATGTCATGACGGAGGCGAACCGCGAATTTCAGCAATATTCTCCTGAAGAGCAGTTCCTTTTCCGTTATTTCCGCATGGCGGAAGCGGGGGAAGAGGGCGAGTGGATGGCGCCTGCCGAAATATTGAAGATATTGCATCAGGAAGTGGATATTCCATTGAACGCCAAGAGGGTGGCGGCATTCGGACGAATTTTGAGGAAACAGGGTATTCCTTCACGGCATACACGTAAAGGCACTGTGTATCAGCTGGTAAGGGCATGATGAGGTCCGGAGGCGGCGGTGTGACAGATAAAAGTCCGTCACACCATCTGTCACACCATCTGTCACAGTGGTAAACTATTGTCGCACAATGTGTTGCATGCGGCTGTGACAGTGTGACGGATATTACCAGTTAAATTCATTTGTGTAGTAGTCGAATGACGGCTCTTCGCTGATGCCTCTCTGGCGGAACAGAAGGCGGATGGTCTGTTGGTCCTGTGGTGAAAAAGGGCGTTCCTTGCGGAAGCACCGGTAATACTGGCTTCTGCCCAGGTGGTTGATGATCATATTGCGCAGCAGGCTGCCTTCTTTGTAGGGCACATTGTCCAGCAGGTGGGTGACTCCCCATGCCATCCGCACTTTGTCGGTGGAACGGAACAGTTCACATTCTTCACCCTCCTTGGGATAACGGAGCGGGTTTACCACTTTGAGAAATAGATGTTCATCCGTATCCTGCAGGGCGGCAGTTCGTCTCAGGCAGTTTTGGGAACGGGGGCATGTGGCGTTAAGGCAGCGTGCGAAGTCTTTGGGCGCAAAGGGAAATTGCGGTTGTTTTTCCATGTTTCTTTTGTTTCTTTTGTTCAAAGTACAAATTTAATGAAAACACTGGACCTGAAGAATAAAAGCGCTTCATTTTGTTTCATGAACTCCCTGTTTTTTTGTAATTGTTTTATGTGAGCCATTTGGGGGACTGATTCTTTTTATTTCTGCAAAATTTCGTATTCTCTTAGCAAAAAAATATTCTATCGTTTTCCCATATTGAATAAAATGCGTATATTTGCACGCAATAAAATCTAAACGCATAAAGCCCTATGTCATTTATTGCAGATAAAATCGTAATGGACGGATTAACCTACGACGATGTATTGTTGATCCCCGCCTATTCTGAAGTTTTACCAAAAACAGTCGAACTCACGACTAAGTTCTCACGCAACATCGAGTTGAAAGTCCCTTTTGTGACTGCCGCTATGGATACGGTTACAGAAGCGAAAATGGCCATTGCCATTGCCCGTGAAGGGGGAATCGGTGTGATTCACAAAAACATGTCTATCGAAGAGCAGGCACGTCAGGTAGCCATAGTGAAACGTGCGGAAAACGGTATGATTTATGATCCTGTGACTATCAAGAGAGGATCTACTGTGAGAGATGCACTTGCGTTGATGTCTGAATATAGAATCGGCGGTATCCCTGTAGTAGACGATGAAAGATATTTGGTAGGTATTGTGACGAACCGTGACCTTCGTTTTGAGAAGGATATGGACAAACGTATTGATGAAGTAATGACGAAGGAGAATATTGTCACTACCAACCAGTCCACTGACATGGAGGCTGCCTCACGGATTCTGCAAGAGCATAAGATTGAAAAGTTGCCGGTGGTGGATAAGGAAGGTAAACTGGTAGGTCTTATTACTTATAAAGATATTACAAAAGCGAAAGATAAACCGATGGCTTGCAAGGATGCCAAAGGACGTTTGCGTGTGGCTGCCGGTGTAGGGTTACTGCCGATACGCTGGACCGTATGCAGGCCTTGGTTGATGCCGGTGCGGATGCAATCGTTATTGATACGGCTCATGGCCACTCCATGTATGTGATCGAAAAATTGAAAGAAGCTAAGAAACGTTTCCCGAATATTGATATTGTGGTAGGTAATATCGCTACGGGCGAAGCTGCCAAAATGTTGGTGGAAGCCGGTGCGGATGGTGTGAAGGTCGGTATCGGTCCGGGTTCTATCTGTACTACCCGTGTGGTTGCCGGTGTGGGTGTTCCCCAGCTTTCTGCCGTTTATGATGTTGCCAAGGCGTTGAAAGGTACAGGTATACCCTTGATTGCTGATGGTGGCTTGCGTTATTCGGGGGATGTGGTAAAAGCTTTGGCTGCCGGCGGTTATAGTGTAATGATCGGTTCATTGGTTGCCGGAACGGAAGAGTCACCGGGTGATACGATTATCTTTAACGGACGTAAATTCAAATCTTATCGTGGAATGGGATCTTTGGAAGCGATGGAGAACGGCTCGAAGGATCGTTATTTCCAGAGCGGAACTGCCGATGTGAAGAAACTGGTTCCGGAAGGTATTGCAGCCCGTGTACCTTATAAAGGTACTTTGTATGAAGTGATTTACCAGTTGGTAGGTGGTCTTCGTGCGGGAATGGGATATTGTGGCGCTGCTAATATAGAACAATTGCATGATGCCAAATTCACCCGTATTACTAACGCAGGTGTATTGGAAAGTCATCCGCATGATGTGGCCATAACCAGCGAGGCTCCTAACTACAGCCGTCCTCAATAAAATGTATGAATGATGCCGCATAGAATGGTCGGTATTCTGTCACTTCTCCTTGTGTTCGCGTTGGAAATGCGGGCGCAAGGAGAAGTTGTGTTATCTATTGACGGTGAACCTGTAAAACGTTCCGAGTTTGAATATTATTTTCGTAAATCTTCTCATCGGACCCCGCTTTCTTTTCTACCTTCTTTTATCAACTATAAATTAAAAGTACGCTATGCACATGATATGGGAATAGATACGTTGTCTGTTTTCCGCAGGCAGGTGGACTGGTATCGGGGCAAACTTTTAAGAACTTATTTGGCAGATGCAGAAAAGGAGGAACAGGCTGCCCGCCGATTATACCTGCAAGGTGAACAACGTTTGCAGGCAAATGATTGGATAAAAATTGCCCATATTAGCAAATATTTATCCCAGAATGCAAGCCGTCAGGAGGAAATGAGGGTGCGGCAGCAAATGGATTCGGTTTATGAAGCATTGCGGGAAGGCGCGGATTTTGCAACGCTGGCCCGCCGGTACTCGGATGATGAAGCTTGTAAAAATGTGGGAGGAGTGTTGCCGTGGATGCCTGTGAACAAGAATATGCAGGAATGGATAGACAAACTGGAATCTTTGGAAAGAAATAAGATTTCAGCTCCTTTTTATTCACCTATGGGCATTCATATAGTGAAATGGATAGAGCGCAGGCAGGGTGTCAGTTTTGAAGAAAAACGGGAACAGTTATTGAATTATCTGGAGAAGAATGGCAATTGTACATGGAAGGAGCTTTCTGCAGGACAGAAGGAAGAACTGGAGTTCCGGGTGCGGGAATTGCAGGATGGTTTGCTTGCGGCTTATTTGTCGCAAAAATATCAATCGGGTGATGAAGCTTGGAATGAGGATGACCTGGAACGCTTCTTCAAGCAACATAAATCAGACTATGCCTGGGAATTGCCGCATTATCGGGGAGCAGTGATTCATTGTAAAGATAGAAAAACGGCTTCAGCCATTAAGAAACAATTGAAAAAAAAACCGGTATCCCAGTGGAAAGATATATTACATACACTGACCGGAGATGATGCTTCCTCCAAAGTTCGTATGGAAGCAGGTGTCTTTCAGATAGGGACCAACAGGTATATTGATAAATTGGTCTTTAAATGCGGTAGCTTTCAGCCTGAGCCGGATTTACCTTATACTTTTGTGATGGGAAAGAAGTTAAAGAAAGGTCCTGAAAGTTATGAGGATGTAAGAGAAGCGGTTGTCAAGGATTATCTGACTGTCTATGAGGATGCCTGGTTGAAAGATTTGAAGCAGAAATATAAGGTTGAAATTAACCAAGAGGTTTTAAAAACAGTTAATAATAACGGAAGTAATTAATTATTGCAGTATCTTCGTTCACTATTTTAATGTTATATGAATATCGTGAAAAACTGGGGGGTGTTACTTGTTATAGCAGGTGCTTTGTCGGGATGCGGCCAGGAGCACGACCATAAGGGGAGGACTCCTTTAGTGGAAGTTGCTGGTGAATATCTCTATAAAGAAGATTTGCAGGCGGCGTTGCCTTTCCATATTTCAAAAGACGATAGTGTCTTGTTTGCCGAGCACTATATAAAAAAACTGGGTGGAGGATGTGCTGCTTTTTTGATAAAGCGGAAGGAAATATTCCTGATAATGCAAAGATTGCCAAGTTAGTGGAGAACTATCGCAGGGCATTGATCATGCATACGTATCAGGAGGAACTGGTTAATCAGAAACTGGCCAATGAGATAAGTGATGAGGAAATCAGCACTTATTATGAGAAAAACAAGGAGTTGTTTCATACAGAACATCCTTTTGTGAAAGGGCTGTTTATAAAAGTCCCTCTTCATTCTCAGGATTTGGCAAGTGTACGCAAATGGTATGAAAAAAAATAACCGGGATGCTATTGAGAGCCTGGAAAAATACAGTTTGCGCAATGCGGTGAGCTATGATTATTTTTATGACCGTTGGATGCCATTGTCCGATATTGCTGTCAAAATACCTTTGAAAGCGCTTGATACGGATGAGAACTATTTGGACAAGAACCGGAATATAGAGGTAAAAGACACGGCGTTTTGTTATTTCCTGCATGTAGAGGAATTCTTGGGTAAGGACCAACAGAGGCCGCTGGATTTTGCAAAGACGGAAATTAAGGAGATTTTAATAAACCTGAAGCGGGTTGAATTTATAAATAAAGTCAAAGAAGAGTTATACCGACACGCTTCGGACAGGAACAAGATTAATTACTATTATTTGAATTCAAATGAATAAATTGATGTGTACCAAAGTTTATGCACTGATGCTGATGCTGTTTGCCGTTGTTTCAGTATACGGGCAAGACAATGTGATAGACGAGGTTGTATGGGTAGTAGGTGATGAGGCCATTCTAAAATCGGACGTGGAGAATGAACGTCTGAATGCCCAGTATGAAGGCCGCAAGTTTGACGGTGATCCGTATTGTATTATTCCGGAGCAGCTTGCCATCCAGAAATTGTTTCTTCATCAGGCTGCTATTGATAGTATTGAGGTTTCCGAACAGGAAATTATCAGTGATGTGGAAAGACGTACAAATTGGCTGATTGATCAGATTGGTTCTAAGGAAAAAGTAGAAGAATATTATAATAAGACTTCTACACAAATACGCGAAATGCTCCGCGAGAATATACGTGATGGAAAAACGGTGCAGAAAATGCAGCAGCAGATTGTGGGGGATATCAAGATTACTCCGGCCGAAGTCCGTCGTTATTTCAAGGATCTTCCTCAAGACAGTATTCCTTTTATTCCTACTCAGGTAGAAGTGCAGATCATTACTATGGAACCTAAGATTCCGCAGGAAGAAATTGAGCGTGTGAAGAAGACTTTGCGTGACTATACGGAACGTGTTACTTCCGGTGAAATAGCTTTCTCCACTTTGGCACGTCTGTATTCGGAAGATGAAGGTTCGCGCCGCCGTGGTGGCGAACTCGGCTTTATGGGCAGGGCTGAGCTGGTACCTGAATATGCGAATGTGGCATTCAATCTGCAAGATCCTAACAAGGTATCCAAGATTGTGGAGTCTGAATTCGGCTTCCATATTATCCAGTTGATCGAAAAACGTGGTGACCGTATCAATACCCGCCATATCTTGTTAAAACCGAAAGTGGATGAAAAAGATCTGGAAGCAGCCTTGTTACGTCTGGATTCTATTGCCAATGATATCCGTAATGAGAAATTTACTTTTGATGATGCCGCTACTTATATCTCTCACGATAAGGACACGCGTAACAACCATGGTTTGATGGCGAATCCGCAGACTGGTACGGCGCGTTTTGAAATGCAACAATTGGCACAGGTGTCACAAGAGGCTGCAAAGATGGTGGAAGGCATGAATGTGGGGGAAATTTCCAAACCTTTTACCATGATTAATGCAAAAGGAAAGGAAATTTGCGCTATCGTGAAATTGAAAACCCGTTTGAACGGGCATAAGGCAACCATAACGGAAGACTACCAACGGCTGAAAGGCATCGTGATGGAAAAACGCAGCGAAGAAAAACTTGATAAGTGGATCAGGGATAAACAAAAACATACCTACGTGCGTATTAATGAGAAGTGGCAGAAATGCGATTTCAAATATCCGGGTTGGGTAAAGAAATAATGTAGTGTATAAAGTATATGCTTGGAAAAAGAAAGAATAAATACTCTTCGGGCAGGCATAGGATACTTGTGGTAAGTGTCCTGTGCCTGTTCGGCTTTTGCTTGCTGGCTCAGGTGAGACCGGCTAAAAAAGGGGAACAGAAACCGGCTAAAAGCAAGGTGTATCTGTTGCATTCGGATGTGTTGAAGAAAAGTCCGTTGAATCCGGACCCGGATGCACAGATTCTGATTGGAAACGTTGCGTTCCGTCACGACAGTGTATATATGTATTGTGACAGTGCCTGTTTCTATGAGAAAACGAATTCGCTGGAAGCTTTTGACAATGTGAAGATGGTGCAGGGGGATACCTTGTTTCTGTATGGGGACTATTTGTTTTATGACGGAAATACCCAGATTGCCCAGGTACGCTATAATGTACGCATGGAAAACAAGAATACGACTTTGTTGACGGATAGCCTGAACTACGATCGTATTTATAATTTGGGATATTACTTTGATGGCGGGACATTGATGGACGAGGAGAATGTATTGACTTCGGAATGGGGGGAATATAGTCCGGCTACCAAATATCTGTGTTCAATTATGATGTGAAGTTGGTCAACCCTAAGTTTATTTTGACTTCCGATACATTACGATACAGTACAGCAACCAAAATAGCCAATATCCTTGGTCCGTCCGATATTGTCAGTGATGCTAACCATATTTATTCGGAATTGGGCTTTTATAATACTCAGATAGGGCAGGCGGAATTGTTGGACCGGTCCGTGCTGACCAATGAGGGGAAGCGTTTGACTGGAGACAGTCTGTTTTATGATCGTGTAAAAGGATACAGGGGAGGCGGTTTGGATAATTGTGATCATGACAGATACTGTAAACAAGAATATGCTGACTGGTGATTATTGTTATTATAATGAATTGACCAAGTATGCTTTTGCTACTAAAAAAGCGGTGGCAGTGGATTATTCACAAGGTGACAGCTTGTTTATGCATGCCGATACATTGCAAATGTATACCTACTATTTGAATACTGATTCTATGTTCCGGGAAACGCGGGCGTATCATAAGGTACGTATGTATCGCACGGATGTGCAGGGGGTATGCGATTCGTTGGTCTTTTCCTCCAAGGATAGCTGCCTGACCATGTATTATGACCCTATACTGTGGAATAACAACCAGCAGTTGCTGGGAGAGAAAATCATGATTTATATGAATGACAGTACGATAGACTGGGCACATATTCAGAATCAGGCTTTGTCTGTAGAACAACTGGATTCTACTAGTTATAATCAGGTGACAGGAAAAGAGATGAAGGCTTGGTTTCAAGGCGGTGAGATGCGCAAAGTAGATGTGATCGGTTCGGTTCGTCTGGTATATTATCCGATGGAAAGCGACAGTACACTGATTGGAATGAATGTTTCTGAAACCAGTCTGCTGAATATGTTTCTGGAAAACCGGAAGATGAAAAAAATGATTATGAGTCCGAAATCGAACGGTACTCTTTATCCTATGCTCCAACGTCCGCCGGAGAAGATGAAGTTGGATAACTTTGTGTGGTTTGACTATATCCGTCCGCTTGATAAAGAGGATATCTTTAAGTGGCGTGGAAAGAAAGCCGGTCAGGGGTTGAAGAAGAGTAACCGGAGTGCTGTTCCTTTGCCCAATCATAATTTATTTAATAAAAAGAAATAGCTATGGGAATGTTTAAGATGGAAAAGCCCCGCCGTTTCAACCATCAATATATTTATGTGGATGAACGGAAGGAGAAGCTGCAAAAACTGGAGGAGAAAGCCAAACGCGAGTTGGGTATGCTTCCTCCCAAAGAATTTTCTCCGGAAGATATCCGTGGAAAGTTCGTTCAAGGTACCAAGCATTTAAAACGCAGAAAAGAAAGCGGGCGTAAGCCGATGACTTATGGAGCTTTGTTTGTGGCCATTTTGGTTTTGTTGTATATTCTGCATTACCTGGTGACCGGTGAGTTTACTTTTTAATTACGTAAGTTTATAAGATATATGAGCGATATTATCCGTTTGCTGCCGGATTCCGTTGCCAATCAGATAGCAGCGGGAGAGGTGATTCAGCGTCCTGCATCAGTGATTAAAGAATTGGTGGAGAATGCTATCGACGCAGGTGCTCAGCACGTTGACGTGTTGGTAGTGGATGCAGGAAAGACTTCCATTCAGGTGATTGATGATGGAAAAGGTATGTCGGAAACAGATGCACGTTTGTCTTTTGAGCGCCATGCGACTTCTAAAATTCGTGAAGCTGCTGATTTGTTTGCTTTGCATACCATGGGATTTCGTGGAGAGGCTTTGGCTTCTATTGCTGCTGTGGCTCAGGTGGAGCTTCGTACTCGTATGGAAGGGGAGGAATTGGGAACGATGTTGACGATATCCGGCTCCAAGGTAGAGGGACAGGAGGCGGTTTCTTGCCCGAAAGGCAGTAGCTTCAGTGTGAAGAATTTATTCTTTAATGTGCCGGCGCGTCGTAAGTTCCTGAAGTCGAACCAGACGGAGCTGAGTAATATATTGACGGAGTTTGAACGGATTGTATTGGTTAATCCGGAGGTGTCTTTCACTTTGCATCATAATGGGGCGGAACTGTTCAATCTTCCTGCACTTCAGTTGCGCCAGCGTATCATGGGAGTTTTCGGAAAGAAAATAAATCAGGAGTTGTTATCGCTGGATGTAGATACTACAATGGTCCGTGTTTCCGGGTTTGTAGGAAAACCTGAAACAGCCCGTAAGAAAGGAGCCCGCCAATATTTCTTTGTAAACGGGCGATATATGCGCCATCCTTATTTTCATAAGGCTATCATGGATGCATACGAGCAGTTGGTTCCCGTGGGTGAGCAAGTATCTTATTTCATTTATTTTGAGGTGGATCCTGCTAATATTGATGTGAACATACATCCTACTAAAACAGAGATAAAGTTTGAGAACGAGCAAGCCATCTGGCAGATATTGGCAGCTGCCGTGAAAGAAACTCTAGGTAAGTTCAATGCGGTACCTTCCATTGATTTTGATACGGAGGGAATGCCGGATATTCCAGCCTTTGATGCATCTCCATACACTGGTATACAGCCACCAAAGACGACTTATAATCCTGATTATAATCCTTTTAATGTTTCGGCTGCTCCTCCCTCTTCTTATTCAAAGCCTAGTAAGGACTGGGAACAACTGTATGCGGGGCTGGAACGTCATGCTTCTTCTCAAAACTTTCATCCTGACGAGAATGATTATAGGGCGGAAGAGGCTTCTCCTGCGGAGGAAAATCCCGGATTGTATGATCATGTGGAGGACTCTTCAGTCAGTGAGAAATCCGGCCAGCATTATCAGTTTAAAGGACGTTTTATTTTGACTTCTGTAAAGTCCGGCTTAATGATCATTGATCAGCAGCGTGCCCATATCCGTATTTTATATGACAAGTATATAGACCAGATAAGTCGTCGTCAAGGTGTTTCTCAAGGAATGCTGTTTCCGGATATTGTGCAGTTTCCGCTTTCCGAAGTGGCTATTTTGCAGGAAATTATGGAAGACTTGTCTTTCCTGGGATTCGAACTGACTGATTTGGGAGGAGGAAGTTATGCCATAAACGGTGTTCCTGCAGGTATTGAAGGCCTTAACCCGATAGACTTGATCCAAAATATGGTGCATACAGCTATGGAAAAAGGTGGCAAGGTAAAAGAAGAGGTGCAGAGTATTCTGGCATTGACTTTGGCTAAAGCGGCGGCAATTGTTCCCGGACAAGTGTTGACGAATGAGGAAATGACAGGTTTGGTGGATGGCTTATTTGCTGTGGCTACTCCTAATTATACTCCGGATGGTAAAACGGTTCTTTCCGTGATTAATGAGGATGATTTGGAAAAACTGTTTAAATAATTTGCCAATGTGCTGGTTTGCCAATGTGCTGCTCTATGTCCGCATGGTAATTGACACATTGGCATATTGACACATTGTTACATTATAAAGAACGTGAAGATTCTTGAACTAAATAAAAACAAATTCAACACACCGTTATTCTTTGGCAGGACTTTTGTACTTTTGAAAACTCATTTGCCGTAGAAAGCTTTTTTTGAGTAAGGACTTTGGGCAGACAATAAACTATTATATGAAAATAACATTACTTAGCTTGGTCCTGTGCCTGCTTTGTTCTTTGAATATGGCGGCACAAGGAAGTGACATAGGTAGTAATCCTGAGGATACCACCATCCATCAACTTTCAAAAAAAGAATTAAGACGCCGGAAGGTGGCTAAGCGCAATATACATTATAATATATTGGGAGGACCGAGTTATACTCCGGACTTTGGTGCGTTAATAGGAGGTAGTGCTCTTGTTACATTTCGTATGAATCCGTCGGATACCTTGCAGAAACGTTCTGTGTTGCCGATGGCTGTTGCGGTAATGTTCGAGGGGGGCTTGAATCTGATGGTGAAGCCTCAGTTGTTTTTCAAAAATGATAAATTCCGTATTTTTGGAAAATTCACTTACAAGAATACATTGGAGAATTTTTATGGTATCGGCTATGCTACCAATAAGCATTATGAGCGCAGTGACTCTACCAGTGAATATCGTTATAGCGGTTTCCAGATTAATCCGTGGTTTTTATTCCGTTTGGGTAAAAGTAATTTCTTTGCCGGTCCCCAGATTGACTTGAGTTATGATAAAATATCCGAGCCTGCCAAGTATTTGGTAGATCAGCCTGATTACAAAAGGTTGGGAGGCACTGCTCACGGATATTCCAATTTCAGTTCGGGAGTGGGATTTCTGCTGACTTATGACAGCCGGGATATTCCTGCCAATGCTTATAAAGGCATTTATCTGGATTTTCGTGGGCTGATGTACCAGAAGTTTTTGGGAGGAGATAATAACTTCTACCGCTTGGAAGTGGACTACCGCCAATACAAAAAGGTAGGAAATAGAAAAGTTATAGCTTGGACTGCCCAAACCAAGAATGTGTTTGGGGATGTTCCTATGAACCAATATGCTTTAAGTGGCACTCCTTTTGATCTTCGTGGATATTATATGGGGCAGTATCGTGATAAATCCTCTCATGTGGTGCTTGCCGAATATCGTCAGATGTTCAATACGGATAAAAGTACATGGGTAAAGCGTATGTTGCATCATTTGGGTTTTGTTGCATGGGGAGGGTGCGGTTTTATGGGGCCTACCATGGGTAAGATTGAAGGAGTGCTTCCTAATGCCGGTGTGGGACTTCGTATCGAGGTGCAGCCGCGTATGAATGTACGTCTGGATTTCGGACGTAATTTTGCCAATGATCAAAGTTTGTTCTATTTCAATATGACAGAAGCATTTTAATGGAAGTAAACACTATGCAGACTGAATATATATTAAAAGCGATGGATGCGGCTTTAGCTGCCGGTAAGGAAATTCTGAACGTTTATAATGATCCTTCTTCTGATTTTCAGGTTGAAAGGAAAGCCGATAATTCTCCACTGACTCTTGCAGACCGTAAGGCGCATGAAACCATTATGACTTATTTGCAGGAAACAGACTATCCGGTATTGAGTGAGGAAGGAAAGCATTTGCCTTACGAGAAACGGGAGCAATGGGATACGTTGTGGATAGTCGATCCCTTGGATGGAACAAAGGAATTTATAAAACGGAATGGGGAATTTACTGTCAATATTGCTTTTGGTAAAAGAAGGAGTTCCTGTTTTTGGAGTGATTTATGTTCCTGTCAAAGAAACGCTTTATTGGGGTGAAGTGGCAACCGGCGCTTATAAAATGGAAGGAGTGACCGGACGTGCAGGCCGTTCACTGGAAGAAATGAAGGCATCGGCATTTCGTATGCCCTGTGCCGAAACAAATGAAGTTTTTGTCATTGTTGCTTCCCGTTCCCATCTGTCGGCCGAAACGGAAGAGTATATTGAGGAAAAGCGAAAGATATACCCTCATGTGGAGTTGGTGTCTGTAGGCAGTTCCATCAAGATTTGCAAAGTGTGTGAGGGACTGGCCGATGAATATCCCCGTTTTGCTCCTACCATGGAGTGGGATACGGCTGCCGGTCATGCCATAGCCAAGGCATCCGGAGCAGAAATATATCAGGCGGGAAAAGAAGAACCGTTGAAATATAACAAGCCGGACTTGCTGAATCCTTGGTTTGTCGTTAAACGAAATTAATATCCGGAAACGATGCTGACATTCGAAATGATTATTGTGTTTTTGGGATTAATAGGGATGGTGACTGCATTAGTCCTTGATAAAATGCGTCCCGGAATGATTCTGTTCTCTGTTACTGTACTCTTTCTTTGTTTCGGTATATTGACTCCGAAAGAGATGTTGGAGGGATTCAGTAATAAAGGGATGATTACCGTAGCGTTGCTTTTCCTGATCAGTGAAGGAGTCCGGCAATCGGGAGCGTTGGGACAGTTGATAAAGAAACTTCTGCCTCAAGAGAAGACAACGGTCATGAAGGCGCAGGCACGTATGCTGCCCGCTATTTCTTTTGTTTCTGCTTTTCTCAATAATACGCCGGTGGTTGTGATTTTTGCTCCTATTATTAAACGTTGGGCGGAATCTGTCCGCATTCCGGCAACTAAATTCTTGATCCCTCTTTCATATGCTACCATACTGGGGGGAATGTGTACGCTTATCGGGACTTCTACTAATCTGGTGGTGGATGGTATGATTTTAGATGCCGGATATAAGGGCTTTGGTATGTTTGAATTAGGCCGGGTGGGCATTTTCATTGCTTTGGCAGGAATTGTTTATTTGTTGTTTTTTTCTTCCAGGTTGTTGCCGGAGGTCCGGAAAGACACGGTAGGCGACGAACATGGGGAAGCGGATGCGTCTTCTTTTCATCGTGTTGAAGCGGTGATAGGTGCTCGTTTCCCGGGTATCAATAAAAGGGTGGGGGATTTTAATTTTGTCCGTCATTATGGTGCTGAAGTAAAAGAAATAAAACGAAGCGGAGTTAGTATTGTAGAGAATCTGTCACGGGTGAAGTTTCATGAGGGAGATACGTTGGTGCTATGGGCGGATGATTCATTTATCTCTACATGGGGAGATTCTTCTGTATTCGTGTTATTGGCCAATGGCAAAGATACCGAGCCGAAAGCCGGGAGAAAGAAACGTTGGTTTGCATTGACTTTATTGGTGCTGATGATTGTGGGGGCAACAGTAGGAGAGTTGCCTTTTATGGAAAAATTACTTCCCGGTATTGATCTTGATATGTTCTTTTTTGCAGCTGTAACGACTGTGATAATGGCATGGACCAAACTTTTTCCGGCACGTAAATATACAAAATATATATCATGGGATATCTTGATAACCATTGCCTGTGCGTTTGCTATAAGTCGCGCCATGGTAAATTCCGGAGTGGCGGATATCATTGCGCATGGAATCATTGATATGAGTGATGACTACAGTCCGCATGTGTTGCTGGCTGTTTTGTTTATCATTACAAATCTGTTTACCGAACTGATAACCAATAATGCCGCCGCCGCATTGGCTTTTCCGCTTGCCCTTTCCTTATCCAATCAGTTGGGGGTAAGTCCGATGCCCTTTTTTGTTGTCATTTGCATCGCTGCATCTGCCAGTTTTTCCACTCCTATCGGTTATCAGACTAATTTGATTGTGCAGGGTATCGGAAACTATAAGTTTACGGATTTTGTACGTATCGGTTTGCCGTTGAATATATTGACATTTATAATTTCGGTTATTCTGATACCGCTGATATGGCCTTTTTGATGAAGTTAAAGACAAAATGAAAATAGAGAATGGAAGAGGAAAATATATATCCTATCTTTGACCGTATGCTTTCCCGGAAAGATAAAGAAGAACTGCTGGGACAACGGGGAGTTATGCTGTGGCTGACGGGACTTAGCGGTTCCGGTAAGAGTACTATTGCCATAGCTTTGGAACGTGAATTACATAAACGTGGTTTGCTCTGCCGTATATTGGACGGGGATAATATTCGTAGTGGCATCAATAATAATTTGGGCTTTTCGGCAGAGGATCGTGTGGAAAACATCCGTCGCATAGCCGAAATAGGCAAGTTGTTTGTTGATACGGGAATCATTACCATTGCCGCTTTCATCAGTCCCGGCAATGAGCTTCGGCAGATGGCTGCCCGTATTATCGGGATAGAGGATTTCCTGGAAATCTATGTCAGCACTCCTTTGGTAGAGTGTGAGAAACGTGATGTGAAAGGACTTTATGCCAAAGCACGTCGGGGTGAAATCAAGAACTTTACCGGAATTTCCGCCCCTTTTGAAGCTCCGGAGCATCCTGCCTTATCTTTGGATACTTCTAAGCTGAGTTTGGAAGAGTCGGTCAATACTTTGTTGGAGTTGGTGCTCCCCATTGTTGGTAAAAAAGGAGAAAAAATATAATTCATTATAAAATGGAAGAAAATTATAAATTGAGCCACTTAAGGGAACTGGAAGCGGAGTCTATCCATATCATTCGTGAAGTGGCAGCTGAATTTGAGAATCCTGTTATGCTTTATAGTATTGGTAAAGATTCGTCTGTCATGGTACGTTTGGCAGAGAAGGCTTTCTATCCGGGAAAGGTGCCTTTCCCTTTGATGCATATCGATTCTAAATGGAAATTCAGGGAAATGATAGAGTTCCGTGATCAATACGCCAAAGAACATGGATGGAATTTGATAGTGGAAAGTAATATGGAGGCTTTTAATGCCGGAGTAGGGCCTTTTACGCATGGCAGCAAAGTGCATACCGATTTAATGAAGACACAGGCGTTGCTTCACGGGCTGGATAAATACAGGTTTGATGCCGCCTTTGGTGGAGCACGTCGTGATGAGGAAAAGTCACGTGCCAAAGAACGTATATTCTCTTTTCGTGACCGTTTTCATCAGTGGGATCCTAAAAACCAGCGTCCTGAGTTGTGGGATATTTATAATGCTAAGATTCATAAAGGGGAAAGTATCCGTGTGTTTCCATTAAGCAACTGGACTGAGCTGGATATCTGGCAGTACATCCGTTTGGAAAATATTCCTATCGTGCCGCTCTATTTTGCCAAGGAACGTCCTGTGGTGAATATAGATGGAAATCTGATTATGGCTGATGATGACCGACTGCCCGAAGAATATCGGGACCGTATTGAAATGAAGAAAGTGCGTTTCCGTACTTTGGGGTGTTGGCCTTTGACCGGGGCCGTAGAGAGTGATGCCGATACGATTGAGAAAATTGTAGAGGAAATGATGACCACTACCAAAAGCGAGCGTACTACCCGTGTCATTGATTTCGACCAGGATGCCAGTATGGAGCAGAAGAAACGTGAAGGATATTTTTAAATGGATAAGTAGGAATTTAAAATGAAGGAATGGGTGATGGAGAATAAACTGAATATAAAGGAATATTTAGATAAGGATGAACAGAAAGACTTGCTACGCCTGTTGACAGCCGGTTCGGTAGACGATGGAAAGTCTACCCTGATAGGACGTCTGTTGTTTGACAGCAAGAAGTTGTACGAGGACCAGCTTGCCGCTTTGGAACGTGACAGCAAACGTGTGGGGAATGCAGGTGACCATATAGATTACGCTTTGTTGTGCGACGGGTTGAAAGCAGAGCGCGAGCAGGGTATTACGATTGATGTAGCTTACCGTTATTTTTCAACGAACAACCGTAAATTTATCATAGCCGATACTCCGGGACATGAACAATATACCCGCAATATGATTACCGGAGGTTCTACTGCCAATCTTGCCATAATCTTGGTAGATGCTCGCTTGGGTGTGATTACGCAGACCTGCCGCCATACTTTTCTGGTATCTTTATTGGGAATAAAGCATGTGGTGCTGGCGGTGAACAAGATGGACCTTGTCGGGTTTTCGGAGGAGCGTTTCAACGAAATCGTGACCGAATATAAGAAATTTGTAGAGCCATTGGGAATCCCGGATGTGACTTGTATTCCTCTTTCGGCACTTGACGGTGACAATGTGGTGCAGAAATCTGAACGTACGCCATGGTACAAAGGTACTTCTTTATTGGAATTGCTTGAAACGGTTTCCATCGAGAATGACCATAATCTGACTGATTTCCGTTTCCCGGTTCAGTATGTATTAAGACCGAATCTGGATTTCCGCGGTTTCTGTGGAAAGGTTGCTTCCGGTGTCATCCATAAAGGAGATGAGGTGATGGCTTTGCCTTCCGGCAAGAAATCTCATATCAAGAGTATTGTTACTTATGATGGTGAGTTAGAGTATGCTTTCCCGCCGCAAGCAGTGACATTGACTTTGGAGGATGAGATTGACGTGTCTCGCGGAGATATGTTGGTGCATGCCGATAATGTGCCTGTGATAGATCGTAACTTTGAAGCCATGTTGGTATGGATGGATGAGGAGGCGATGGACCTTGACAAATCTTTCTTTATCAAGCATACCACCAATACAGGACGTACCCGTATAGATAGCATTAAGTATAAAGTGGATGTGAATACGATGGAGCATCTGTCTGTTGAAAACGGTAAATTGAAAAAGGAGGATCTGCCTTTGCAATTGAATCAGATTGCCCGTGTGACATTTACTACCGCCAAGCCGCTTTTCTTTGATTCTTATCAAAAGAATAAAGCTTGCGGTTCTTTTATTCTGATTGACCCCATTACCAATAACACCAGTGCGGTGGGGATGATTATAGACAGAGTGGAAGCCAAAGATATGCTGAATGCCATGGAAGTTCCTACTTTGAATCTGGCAGCTATGGGTATTGGTGAGGAACATTATGAAGCCATAGAAAAGGTGGTGAAAGAATTGGACCGTCAAGGCATTTCAGTCAAGATAGAAAAATAACAGCGTACAATTAAAAAAAAGAAAAGTAATGGGATTACTTGAATTCAACAAGCTGCCGATTAATACATTGGTAGGCGCCGATTGGAAAACGTTCAAGGCGATTACTGCGGGAAGGGAAATTGATCCGGCATATAGAGGAAAATACCGTTTGACGAAAGCAGTATGCCGTTTGCTTTCCACCTTGGCTCCATTGCAGGAAAAGCGATACAGGAAACTGTTGGCCGACAAGCCTTTGGAACACGATCCGGTCTTTATCCTCGGACATTGGCGTAGCGGGACTACCTTTATGCATAATGTGTTCTCTTGTGACAAACATTTCGGATATAATACTACTTATCAGACGGTGTTTCCTCACCTGATGATGTGGGGACAGCCTTTTTTCAAGAAGAATATGAGTTGGCTGATGCCCGACAAGCGTCCGACGGATAATATGGAACTGGCTGTAGACTTGCCTCAGGAGGAAGAGTTTGCATTGGCCAATATGATGCCCTATACCTATTATAACTTTTGGTTCCTGCCTAAGTACCAGCAGGAATATGCTGATAAATATTTGTTATTCAATGATATCAGTGATGAGGAATTGAAAGTGTTTGAGGATATATTCACCAAACTTATTAAAATTTCTCTTTGGAATACAGGCGGAACACAATTCTTAAGTAAGAATCCGCCTCATACAGGCCGTGTAAAAGAGTTGGTCAAGATGTTTCCGAATGCCAAATTCATCTATTTGATGCGTAATCCGTATACGGTATTCGAATCTACAAGGAATTTCTTCACCAATACAATCCAGCCGTTGAAACTGGAGGATATTTCTCCAGAGGCGTTGGAACAGAATGTGCTTTCCATTTATACCAAGCTGTATCATAAATATGAGGCGGATAAACAATTCATTCCTGAAGGAAATTTGATGGAAGTGAAGTTCGAGGATTTTGAAGCGGATGCAATGGCTATGACCGAGCATATCTATAAATCTCTTTCTATTCCCGGATTCGAAGCAGCTGCTCCGGCTATCAGCCAATATATAGGCGGAAAGAAGGGATATAAGAAGAATAAGTATAAGTATGACGACCGTACGGTCCGGTTAGTGGAAGAGAATTGGAAGTTTGCACTGGATCAGTGGGGCTATTCCATCTAAAAAATAAATGCCCGCAATTCTGTTTTTATAAGGAATTGCGGGCATGATTATCTTCTGTTGACAGAAATCAGTGTATATTATTGGGCTTCGATAATTACACGACGGTTGAATGCCGGAGGAGTTAAGGTGTTGACACCACCCATTCCGCTGATAATCAGATTGTTTTTGTTGACACCCAATTTAACCAGTTCATTAGCCACGTTGTTGGCACGGTCTTCACTTAACTGCTTGTTCCATGCAGCGCTACCTGTATCACTATCAGCATAACCGGTTACTTTCAATTTTAGTCCCGGGTTGTCTTTTACCAGATCTGCGATTTGTTGCAAATTTACAGTAGAGTTGGTAGGAAGAACCGCTGAACCGATCTGGAAAAATACAGATTGAGGAGCCGGAGCAATTTGGTTCACTGTCACTTGTTCTGTAACCACTTCAGTGGGTTGGTTGGCAAGTTGGGCCTTTAATTGACGGTTTTGTTCTATCTGTTGAGCCAAAGCGGTATTGATGGCATCCATTTGTGAAGAGGTAAGTGCCATGATAGCATCTACATCCGGAGCAGGTTTGAATCCTCTTTGTGGAAATTTATAAGTGATACCCACTGTAGCACCTGCCATAAAATCAGGGCCTTTACTGGTGGTTTTTCCATCAAATTTGTTTTCTGTACCCATTCCGTAAAGTTCCAGATTCAAGTCCCAGGCACTGGCCAGATGGAATGTATTGATGATACCGAAATTGAATGCCAGTGAATTACGACGTGGAGCATCATATGAGTGGGCAAAACCGAAACCTACGAATGGCACGAAGTCGTATATGCGGTCTTCATTATATCCGGCTATCATGTTACTGACATTAAATAAGATGTCACCATGCAAATTCATGTAGTTGAACTTATCCTGATAGTATCCTTCGCTTAACATGTGAGGTTTGGAATATGCGGAAGGTTCACTGGAAAAACTCTTCGACTGCAAACCACTATATTGCAAACGTAATCCTAAGCCGGGAGTAAACCATTTGCCGATTGATATTTGAAGAGCGGGAGCAATACGTTTCTTGAATTTACCAAGATCGGACTGATCGCCGAACAGTACTTGTGCACCTCCACCAACAGAGAAGAACCAATTATCGAAGAAGTGATTGGTCTCTACCTTGTACTTATCCACAGGTACCTCCATTACATCTACACTCTCGCCTACAAGGACGTTTTGTGAATTGCTTTTCTGTTGCGCAAACGCTACAGAACTTAAACTGGCCGCAGCCAGCAAAAACATTAATTTTTTCATACTCATTTCTATTAGTTAATTATTGTCCAGGTTTATCTTCCCAAATTCAACTAAATAACATGAGTGCTGATAAAAAGTTTGAGTAGGTTGACTATTTAATATTTTTTTATGAAAGAAGGCTAAAAAGATAGTGGGTATCTGTGCTGTGTCCGGCATCAAAACTGAATCCTTCCCATTTGAATCCTTTTAAATCCCCAGGATTCTCTATCCGGTTTTTAATGATGAAGCGTGTCAATTCTCCACGGCACATTTTTGCATAAACCACAACGGTGGTTAATTTCCCTTTTTTTCCATACCTGAAATTCCGGCGTGATCACTTGTACTTCCTGCTCCACGCGTTTCCAGTCGAATAAATCTTTCATCTCCCCACTTGCCAGATTGATTAGTATTCCTCCTCTTGCTTTAATTTCTTTGATAAAGGTGTCGGTCAGAATCGGCTTCCAATAGTCAAACATGGATATTCCTCCACGTTCGGGCAGTTTGATATCTCCTTCCATTCTGTAATTCTTGATCTGGTCTAACGGGCGGAGTAATCCGTAAAGAAAAGAAGTGATCCGCAAGTGATCCTGTGCATATTGAAAATCTTCAGGAGTAAAGTCCTGTGGATGGATACGTTTATATACTATACCGGTATAAGCCAGTAAGGCAGCTAAAGCCGAGGGAGAGTCCGAACAGAAATCTTGAAATCGCATATAGTTCTCTGCTGCTATTTTGCTGTTCACACGTAAAAGTCGTTCCAGTTCTTCAGCAGAGAATTGGGACATATCAAGTGCATTCTGTATCGCTTCGGTTTGGAATTGTGGTGTACTGGTAACAGGAGTTTGCATTTTGCTCCGTCCGGTCATTGTTTTGGCACATGAAATAAAAGTCATCATAGGCTAAAAAATAATATTTTCTGGCGGCAAATATAAGAAAAACAGATATATTTGTCTTTGTTATTCCATAATTAAATATTGAGAACTATGAAAATGAAAAAGTTAGGATTATTGTTCATGATGCTTTGCATGGTATTTGCCGTAAATGCTCAAGAATTGAAAAAAGGAGATAAATTACCTGATTTTCATCTAAAATCTGCGGTATATGGAGATGTTTCTTCGGCTGAATTGAAAGGTAAGGTCGTTTTGGTGAGCTTATTTGCCACTTGGTGCGGGCCATGTCAGCTGGAACTGGCTGAAATAGAGAAGACTTTGTGGCCTGAATATAAAGATAACAAGGACTTCGTATTATTAGTAATTGGTCGTGAGCATACGGATGAACAGTTGAGGGCTTATAATGAACGGAAGAAATTCACTTTCCCGTTATATCCCGATCCTAAACGTGAGGTGTTCTCTTTATTTGCTGAAAAGTCAATTCCTCGCGCCTATCTTTTCAATAAAGAAGGAGAAGCCGTTTATACTTCCATCGGGTATGAGAAAGAAGAATTTGGATATCTGATGAATGCCATTGCGGAAGCATTGAAATAGGACCCTGTTGATATTTCAAGATGACTAAACTGTTCTCGTTGTTTATTATATTGTCTTTTGTTCTCCCGGTTAGTGGACAGGAAAAGCTTGATTCAGATAAAGCAAGAAAAGAAAAAGCTTATCATTTGACGGGTTCTGTCAGAGAACAGGGAGAACGCCCTTATCCCGATCCTTTGCCGGATGTAAATATCCAACTTTATTCTTTGCCTGATACGAGTTTTATAGAAGGTACGGTGAGCGATAAGAAGGGTGTTTTCCGTTTGTACCCTATGAATCCCGGTAATTATTTAATAAGGGCTTCTTTTTTAGGATATGAAACCATTGAAAAAAAAGTGAATATTCCTGCTTATCGGAAAGAAGTTTATGGAGGTGCTCTGATGATGAAACCTTCCAGTATTGTATTGGATGAAACGGTTATAAAGGCCGAACTGCAGAAAATGAAGATGTCCGGAGATACATTAGTATATAATACCGGAGCCTTTAAGACATCGGAAGGAGCTGTTCTGCAGGATTTGGTGAGGCAGCTTCCCGGATTGGAATTAGACGAGAAATCCGGCAAGATGAATTTTCATGGAAAGGAAATCACTCAGATCTTATTAAATGGAAAGGAGTTTTTTGCAGATAGCAAAGTTGCTTTGAACAATATGCCGGTAGATGCTTTGAAAGAGGTAAAGGTATACGAGCAGCAGTCGGATAAAGAGCAAATGACAGGGGTGTCAGACGGTAAGAAGAAAACGGTGATGGATGTGAAGACCAAGAAGGATTTGACAGATGGATTAATGGGGGACGTTTCAGCTTTGAAAGGTTCGGGGGATATGTATGGAGCGAAAATGAGTTTGAATAAATTTGTCGGAAAATGGCGGATGTCCTTGTATGGTGATTTAGGAAAACTCCCCAGATATGGTAATTTTATCAGTGATATGGCCGATAATCCTGCTTCAAATGAAGGATATTGGATTTTAGCTTGGGAACGGAAATAAAGAAACTCAACCTCAATGTCAGTGCTTCATATAATAATAATCAAAAGCGCGGATGAATCGCGAAGCCAGTCAGAAGAATATCTGCCTAACGGTAGCCAATATGCCTATAATAATGGCTTGAGTACGGGTAGGAATCGTTCCTTTTTGGGAGAATATATATCTGACGGGAAGTTTGAGTGACCGGACGGAAATTAATTTCAGGCATAACATCAATCATAGCCGGTTAAATTCGGTATCAGAAAATATTTCGGCGACTTTCAGTACCAATCCTTTGGACTATGTTTCAGAGCCTTGGAGGGACGATGCAATGATTCCTCCTGAGTTCAGGATAAATAAAAATACGGGAAATTCTCAAAATAAGACGAACAATCTGATGATAGGCAATAATCTTTTGCTCACTCATAAATTGAATGATATCGGCCGGAAACTCTCCATAGAGTTAAGAAATGATTATAGTAATCAGGCGAGTGGTAATTATCAGCAATCGTCTATTACTTATTATCAATTGAAGAATGACCTGGGGGCAGATTCGGTTTTATATAGAAATCAATACCGGGAGTCACCTGCCAGAAATTTATTATTGGCGGGGGAGGTCAGCTATACGGAGCCAATAGGAAAACAAATGCTTCAGGTTTATTATCGGCATGAGTATCAACGGCAGAGTAATAATGCGGTTACGTACAATTTGGATGAGGATGCTTTGTGGGGAAGTCTTCCATCTGGTTATGAGGCAGGAAGGGTGGATAGTTTAAGTGATTATACTCGTAATGATCTTCATTCCAATGAATTCGGACTGCGCACCACACTTAATTGGAGAAAAGTGAGGTTGAATATCCGGTTTGGGCTGTCGCCTCAGAAGTCTACGACGAAAAGCAACAGGGGAAAAGTGAAGATAGATACGACCATTACCGTGTTGAACATAGTGCCCGAACTGCATTTTGATTATGATTTGGGCAATAACCATAATATGAGTGTGTATTATAGCGGATACACCCGGCAGCCTTCCATTTATGATTTGTTGTCTGTGCCCGATTATACTAATCCTCTGAACATAACAATGGGGAATCCGGGGCTGAAACCCGCTTTCGGGCAAAGTATATCTGTGAATTATAGAGGAGGAAATATGGAAAAGCAGGAAATGTTATATTGTGGTTTGAGATATAATAATACGATAAATGATATAAGCCGGAAAAGAACCTATGATGAGAAGAGTGGGGTATATACCAGTCGGCCCGAGAATATAAATGGTAATTGGGGCATTGGCGGGAATATATATTATACGAATAAATTATTCAAGAAAATTTTCGCTCGTCTTGCTACCAATGCAAATTATAACCGGAGGGTTTCGTATGTGCAGATAATGGGAGAAGCCAATGAGAATGATCGTAACACCTCCCAAATGCTTTCCTTGATGCAGGATGTGGAGTTTGCCTATAAATTGGAAGAGCATGAGTTTAAGATAAATGGAGCAATCACTTATCAGCAAGCCGATAACAGTTATACAAACAATTCGGATTACAGGACGTATGATTTTTATTATGGCGCGGAGTGTCGACTGAAGTTACCTCTCAACTTGAATCTTTATACCGTTGTGAGAAGTATGAATCGCAGGGGATATAAGGATGAGGCCTCCAATACGACGCAGTGGCTTTGGAACGGTGAGCTGACTTACAGTTTTCTGAAAGGGAAAAGAGGGTTGCTTAAATTTCAGGTTGTTGATATTCTGCAACAACGGGATTTTGTCAATCGTTGGATGAATGATACCGGACAGGGAGAAACTTGGACTTGGGGATTGGGACGTTATGCGATGGCTACTTTTACTTATCGTTTTAATGATCTTTCCCGTTAGGAGATAAAAAAGGAGCTGATTCAGGAAAAACGAATCAGCTCCTTTTTGAATATCCCTAAGAAAGATTATTTGTAATCTTGCCAGCTCTTTATCTGAATATCCTTTTCACTCATTTCACAGAATGCTTCAATGAAAGCACTTGCCAAACGGGCGTTGGTAATCAAAGGAATATTGTGGTCGATTGCTCCACGACGAATTTTGTAACCATTAGTCAGCTCACGTTTGGTATGGTTTTTCGGAATGTTGACTATCAGGTCGAATTTATGTTCGGCAATCATCTTCATGACATTGTTTTCTGCATCGGGCTTTTCATCCGGCCAGTAAACCGGTGTGGTATTTACTCCGTGTGCATTCAAGAAAGTTGCGGTTCCGGCAGTTGCATAGATCTCATATCCTTTTTCTGCCAGCATACGGCTTGCTTCCAGCAAATCTACTTTGGATTTGGTGGCACCTGACGAGAACATGACAGATTTTGTAGGAATCTTGAAACCGACAGCAATCATAGAGTTCAGCAAAGCTTCATGGAAGTCATCACCGATACAACCCACTTCACCTGTTGAAGACATATCTACGCCCAATACAGGGTCTGCCTTGTGCAGACGGGAGAAAGAGAACTGGGAAGCTTTCACACCGATCCAGTCAATATCGAATGCCGACTTGTCCGGTTGGCTGTATGGAGCACCCAACATGATGCGGGTTGCGGTTTCAATGAAGTTGCGTTTCAATACTTTGGAAACAAACGGGAATGAACGTGATGCGCGCAGGTTGCATTCAATCACTTTCACTTCATTGTTCTTAGCCAGGAACTGCATGTTGAACGGACCGGAAATGTTTAATTCTTTAGCGATACGGCGACCAATCTTCTTGATACGGCGTGCTGTTTCGAAATAAATTTTCTGAGCCGGGAATACTAATGTGGCATCACCTGAATGGACACCTGCATATTCAATGTGTTCGGAGATGGCATATTCCACTACTTCACCGTTTTGGGCTACAGCGTCGAATTCTATTTCTTTAGTATCTTGCATGAATTGGGATACGACTACCGGATATTCTTTAGAAACTTCTTTAGCCATCTGCAAGAATTCCTTCAGTTCATCTTCGTTATGGCATACGTTCATGGCAGCGCCCGAGAGCACATAGGAAGGACGGACCAATACCGGGTAACCTACTTTGTTTACAAATTCTTCCATGTCTTCCAGGCTGGTCAATTCTTTCCATGCCGGTTGGTCAATACCCAGTTGGTCAAGCATGGCCGAGAATTTATGACGGTTTTCCGCACGGTCGATAGAAAGCGGAGAAGTTCCCAATACAGGTACCGACTGACGGTGAAGCTTCATCGCCAGGTTATTAGGTATTTGTCCACCTACCGATACAATGACACCACCCGGCTGCTCCAGATCAATCACGTCAAGTACACGTTCAAATGAAAGTTCGTCAAAATACAGACGGTCGCACATATCATAGTCGGTAGAAACTGTTTCGGGGTTATAGTTAATCATGATGGATTTGTAACCCAACTTGCGTGCGGTTTGGATAGCATTTACAGAGCACCAGTCGAATTCCACGGATGAACCGATGCGGTAAGCGCCTGAACCTAATACAACTACCGATTTTTCGTTTTTATAATAATTGACGTCATAACCCGTAGTAGCGTATGTCATATACAGGTAATTGGTCAATTCGGGATGTTCAGATGCGACGGTATTGATACGCTTGACAGCCGGAAGGATATTCAAAGCTTTACGACGGGCGCGTACAGCCAAGTTCTCCTTTTCCATATTGCCACTGGCTTTCAATACGAAGCGTGCAATCTGGAAGTCGGAGAAGCCTAATACTTTAGCTTGGCGAAGCACATCTTCGGGCAGATCCTCAATCTTATTATAAGTCGAAAGTTTGGCCTTATAGTCAACGATGTTTTTCAACTTACCCAGGAACCACGGGTCGATTTTGGTCAGTTCGTGGATGCGTTCAATGCTGTATCCTTCTTCCAATGCCGAGGCGATGGAGAAAATACGGAGGTCTGTCGGGTTGGCCAGTTCCTCATCCAGGTTTTCAAATTTAGTATGGTCATTTCCTACGAAACCATGCATACCCTGACCTATCATACGAAGACCTTTCTGAATGATTTCTTCGAAAGAGCGGCCTATAGACATGATTTCACCCACAGACTTCATGCTGGAGCCAATCTGGCGTGATACACCTGCGAATTTAGTCAAGTCCCAACGGGGGATTTTACAAATCAAGTAATCCAACTGGGGAGCTTCGTAGGCTGAGTTGGGAGTACCCATCTCGCCAATCTGGTCTAGTGTGTAGCCTAAAGCGATTTTGGCGGCAACGAATGCCAGAGGGAATCCGGTTGCTTTAGAAGCCAGGGCAGAAGAACGGCTCAGGCGTGCATTTACTTCGATAACACGGTAGTCATTCGTTTCTGCATTGAAAGCATACTGGATATTACATTCACCCACAATACCCAAGTGACGGATACATTTTGTAGACAAATCTTGCAACATTGTTACTTGTTCTTCTGTCAGAGAGCAAGTGGGGGCCACCACGATAGATTCACCGGTATGGATTCCCAGCGGGTCGAAGTTTTCCATGCTTGCCACTGTAAAACAATGGTCGTTGGCATCGCGGATTACTTCGAATTCTATTTCTTTCCAACCTTTCAATGACTCTTCAACCAGGATCTGTTTAGAGAATGCGAATGAACTTTCAGCCAGTTTGATGAAAGCTTCTTCATCCGGACAGATGCCGCTGCCTAAACCACCTAGTGCGTATGCGGAGCGTACCATAACCGGATAACCGATTTCGCGGGCAGCTTTCAGAGCCTCTTCCATACTTTCCACGGCGTGGCTCTTCGGGGTTTTCATCGGAATTTCATCCAGCTTCTTTACGAATAAATCACGGTCTTCAGTGTACATGATGGCTTCTACCGAAGTACCCAATACTTCTACACCATATTTCTTCAGTGTACCGTTCAGGTAAAGTTCGGTACCGCAGTTCAATGCAGTTTGTCCACCGAAAGCCAATAAAATACCGTCCGGTTGTTCTTTTTTGATAATTTCTTCAACAAAGAAGGGAGTGACAGGAAGAAAATAAACCTTGTCGGCTATGCCTTCCGAAGTCTGGATAGTTGCGATGTTAGGATTTACCAACACCGAATGAATGCCTTCTTCGCGCAATGCTTTCAGCGCTTGTGAACCTGAGTAGTCAAACTCTCCTGCCTGGCCTATCTTGAGTGCACCCGAACCCAATACCAGGACTTTCTTTAAATCCTTTTTCATTGAAAGTTTCTTTTATTGTAATAGTTGTTTTAATGTCGCTAAATATTAAAAAAAATGCGTCCATCCTCGTACGAGGACTAACGCATTTGTTCGTATGTCTATATTATCTTTGTTCCTGTAGGATACATAGCATTACTAAATTTTGTGCAAAGTAACGACTTATTTCCAAGATAACAAAATAAATCAAGATCTTTGTCAACACAAATTAAAATAAAAGTCTGAAATCCTCTCCGAATGTTCTGTTTTTTGTATATTTATTCGGATACTTCTGTATCATCGGCATACGAAAAGCGGAATGAATATCCTATATTTTCCGATCCGCCCATCAGGGTCATATCTTTTAGTCTTCCATCCTGCCGGAAACTATAGTCGTATATATAATAAGTGTCTTCCAGAATATTGGCGCTTCTTTTCCCTAGAATTTCGGCCATCTGTCCGAAAGTGTTCATTACGGTGGTATAGTTTTCGCGGTCATCAATCCATTGTGCCAGTGTGTTCAAGTCCAGACTATAATCATTGGCGATATTGGAAACTCTGTAATCACTGTTGTAAGTTCCTCTTGGAGTAGTGGTTATGGAAGATAGATTTCCGCTTTCCCAATTGTATTCCAATACGGTTCCATTGTTATTGCAGCTTTTCAGATAACCTTCATTGTCATAAGAATAGGTTACCGGATTTTCCCGGTTGGAGAATTTGCATACATAACTTCTGCCGTTTTCCAACGAGGTGCTTATTTCTACCAAAGGAGAATTTTCCGTAGAGTAAGTATAACTGACTTCAGAGTTCTCTTTGTACGTGTAATTTACTGCCGCTAACGGTGAACTGCTATAAATGCGGGTCAGCCGTTTGTTGTTGTCGTAAGTGAGGCTTATCATTCCCTGATAAGTGATAACATCCGAAATCTTATGCACTTTAATTCCGGTAATCATCCGTGAAGGTTCCGGTACGGGAATACTTTTATCGTCATCATCGGAACATGCGGCAAAGAACAGGCTTGCTACAGAAATAAATAGAGCTAGTTTAATGGTCGGTCTTAGTTTATTCATCGAAACAATTATTATATGTGAAATAGCGGTTCAAAGTTAAGTGTTTGTGTCAGAATATTCCTATCTTTGCGTAATTTTTAATATAAGATAATATTTAAGAGATATGGGAAAAGAAAAAATCATACTGACCGGTGACCGTCCTACGGGAAGATTGCATATCGGTCATTACGTAGGTTCGTTGAAGCGCAGAGTTGAACTTCAGAATTCCGGACTGTATGACAAGACTTTTATTTTCATTGCCGATGCGCAGGCATTAACCGATAATATAGAAAATCCCGAGAAGGTGCGTCAGAATGTGATTGAGGTGGCGCTTGATTATATGGCTGTCGGTCTGGACCCGATGAAGTCCACCATCTTTATCCAGTCTCAGATTCCCGAATTGTGCGAATTGACTTTCTATTATATGGATTTGGTCACAGTGTCACGCTTGCAGCGTAACCCGACAGTGAAAACCGAAATCCAGATGCGTAATTTTGAAACCAGCATCCCGGTAGGGTTCTTCACTTATCCTATCAGTCAGGCTGCTGATATTACCGCTTTCAAAGCAACTACCGTTCCGGTGGGTGAAGATCAGGAGCCGATGATTGAGCAGACCCGTGAAATTGTACGTCGTTTCAATCATATTTATGGTGATACGTTGGTAGAACCCGAAATCCTATTGCCGGACAATGCGGCTTGTCTGCGTCTGCCGGGTACGGATGGAAAGGCTAAGATGAGCAAATCATTGGGTAACTGTATTTATTTGTCGGACACAGCCGACGAGGTGGAAAAGAAAGTGAAGAGCATGTATACCGACCCTACTCACCTGAAAGTTTCCGATCCGGGTAAATTGGAAGGAAATACAGTATTCACTTATCTGGATGCTTTTTGTAAGCCTGAGCATTTTGGACGTTATTTGCCCGATTATCCTAATTTGGATGAACTGAAGGCACATTACACCCGTGGTGGATTGGGAGACATGAAGGTGAAGAAGTTCCTTGCCGCTATTATGCAAGAAGAATTGACGCCTATCCGCGAACGTCGTAAAGAGTTTGAAAAGGATATTCCGGCTATTTACGATATGTTACGTAAGGGATGCGAAACAGCCCGTGCTACGGCAACCGCTACATTGGATGAAGTACGCAAGGCGATGAAGATTAACTATTTTGATGATGTGGAATTGATTGCCGAACAGGCAAAGCGTTTCGGGCAGGAATAAAATAAATTCAAAAGGAAAAAGGGGAAACTATATATAATAAGGTATAGTTTCCCTTTTTTGTTTCTTGAATGATAAGACAGGATTTGTAATTTATCCTCTGTATTTCAGTGTGTTAAGTGCTTAATTGAAAAATAAATGAAAAAATAGTGTGCATAAAATTTGCAGTTATCGGAAATAGCCGTATCTTTGCAACGCTTTTGAAACAAGAGGCTATCGGGCGTTTAGCTCAGCTGGTTCAGAGCATCTGCCTTACAAGCAGAGGGTCGGCGGTTCGAATCCGTCAACGCCCACTCCATCTTCACCTCTTGTTTTATAAAAAGCAACC
>ENA-OQBL01000125-OQBL01000125.1-human-gut-metagenome-genome-assembly--contig:-NODE-125-length-44421-cov-5.396352_pt1 | contig 44421 bp, 48 predicted proteins | sample MGYA00242747_ERZ504553 | MGnify/ENA primary metagenome ERZ504553 (study PRJEB26092, sample SAMD00036240) | human gut metagenome | host: Homo sapiens | study: EMG produced TPA metagenomics assembly of...
CTCTTTTTGTTATTATTTGCTTTCAACTTTCTGCACGATGGGTTCATCGGGCGGCGGCGTGAGGGTAGAGTGCTCCACAATGAACTGCTCCGCCCTCTCCCGGGCCAGACGCTGGCGCACCTTGCGTGCATCGTTGGCGGGGAAGGTGCGCTCGCCGTCCAGCTTGGCATCCCAGTGGGCAGCAGCTGCTTCCACCTCGGCGTCCGTGGGTGCAAGGCCCTCCTTTTCTGCCACCAGCAGAAGCCCCAGCCAGCTGCGCAGCTTGCGCTCTGCCTGCGCGTGGAGCCATGCACGGAACTCTTCCACCGTCTGGCCGCGCACTTTAAGGAACTGGTCAAAGTTGATGCCATTGGCCTGCAGGCTCAGGTTGAACTGGCGCTGCTCGGCAAAATAGTTACCGCCCACCAGCTGCTTTGGCAGCGGGCCTTTCACTGCATCGCCCAGCTGCCATACCAGCTCCTTGCGTGCCCGCTGCTCAGCCTGGGCACAGCGCTGTGCCCAGATCTCGCGGGCTACCTGCTGCCGCAGCGCCGCCTTGCCCGCTGCATCGGCTGCACGTTCTTCGTCGCCGTGGTGACGGTTGATCTCCAGTTCAATGGTCAGCTGCCGGATGGGGTGCGGCTCAATGGGCTGCACAAAGCCGGTGTATGCTCCCACTTCCAGCGGCGGTAGCGCGTAGAACTGCGCCCCCGCCCGGAAGCCCTCGGCCCGGTTCACCGCCAGCAATTCAAAATCCGGGTCGGTCACCGGCACCACATGGTACTCCTGCACCAGCTGCTCATACAGCGCCGAAAAGCCGCCAAGAATGGTGCGATTCACCGCCTCAGTCAGCAGACCGTCCTCTTCCTGCGGCGCGTCCGGCTCCGCCTGCACCTGTGCAACGGCTGCCGCCAGCTCCTCGGCACCGGCTGTGAATACCAGACGGCAGTCGCCCGGCTCAGCCATGCCAAAATGTTCTAGTTTCATCCTCTTTTCCCCTTTCAGCGGGCAATGCCCACGGTCAGCACCAGCAGGGCCACACCTATCACGGCATACAGCACCTCGGCTCCCAGCGTGGCCCGGTCGCCTTCCACGTACATCTTCTCCGGGTCGTCGGGGTCATAGTATAAGGTGACGGTATCCCCCACCGCAAAGCTCTTGCCCCGCGCAGGCTTCGGGTAGTGCAGCCGATGGCTGCCGCCTGCGGTGGTAAAGGCCAGCACATAGGCACCGCCATCCCGGCTCCGCACGGTGCCCTCCACCGTGGCCGTGACCTTCTGCCCCTGCGTGCACAGCCTGCGCCGTGCCAGCACGCTGCGCAGAGCCATAAAGAACATGATGCCTGCTCCCAGCAGGAAAATAATGATATTGAACATTCTGCATTTCCCTCGTTTTCTCAGTCTGCGCGCAGGACACCCTCCCGGCGCGTCCTGTTTATTGTATCACACTTTGGCAAAAATTTCGCCCTGCAGCTGCCATTCAGAATGCATCAATTTTCAAGCAAAATTTTGTCGAGAAAAATTAAAAATAATGCTTGACAATTCTGCCATATCTGGTATAATAACTATCGTTCCGAGCATCACGGCTCACGAATACAACAGAATATGCGGATATGGCGGAATTGGCAGACGCGTTAGATTCAGGTTCTAATCGGGGCAACTCGGTGGAGGTTCAAGTCCTCTTATCCGCACCAAACCATGAAAATCCGAACCTTTTCTCGATAGGAGAAGGGTTCGGATTTTTTGTTTTCTTCGGAAAGCAAAATGAAGGCTCCTTCCCGACGGCTGTGTGTCCAAAACCTTATCAGAAGAACCGTATAACAAAAGTCACAACTGTAAAGGTGCCGTAAGGCAGAAAGGACACAAACATGAAGTACGATGCAAGAGCCTGCCATTTCAACATGGATACCGGCTGCGTGGAGCTGCTGCTCCGGGATGGGAGAATGATCTCCATTGACTGCACTGGGGTCGAGGATGAATTGGACGTGACCATGGCGCAGAGGTTGGAGTTAGATTATCTCATCTACAATGACCCGCTTGGCTATGCAGACTTGATTCTGAACGGCGAACCAGAGGAGTATCTGAAGAATGTGGCGGGAAGTCACGGATTAGAAGATTAAGCATAAAAGGGTATGCGGCTATAAACCGCATACCCTTTTACACTTTATCGCTTCCAGACCGCTGCGGCATTGGAACGTGACATCAGTTCTTCGACCGGGATTCCGGCTGGGCAGATGTCCTGGCACGCAAGAGATTTTCCGCAGCCTTCAAAATAAAGCTGACGATACGCATTTGCGAGTTCTGTCTGATGGGCAATATCCTGTTCTTCGTTCAGAATACGGTAAGCGTTGACGGGCAGAACAGCTCCAGCAAATTCACTGTTCGGGTCAAAGTTCGGGCAGACCTCCAAGCAGCAGCCACAGAGCAGACACTTAGCAGATCGATACCGCTGGCTGTGCGTATAGCTGGTCTGGAACGCATCTCCTTCCAGCCACAGCTTTGTCCGCTTCAGTGCTTCAAAGATCACGGAACGGTCTACGACCAGATCTTTCACCAGTGGGAATTTGCTCAAAGGCTCCAGAGTAACAACGCTTCCCTTACAGTCCCGCAGAAAAACGGAACAGGCAAGACGAGGCAGACCATTGATCCGCATGGCACAGGCACCGCACTTGCGTATCATGCAGCCGCATTCCCACGCAATGGGGGAAACGACCGTTCCGCTCTTTTCGCACAGAGGGCTGCGGTGATTCAGCTCGTTCAACACCGAAGCAATCGAGGTGTCCGCACTTCCCTCAAAGGAAAACTCCTGCCAGCAGGGTGAAGCCTGCGGGTTTTCCTGCCGTTTGATTCGGATGGTGTAGTTCATAAATCATGCCGCCTTTCGGGGATGGATTCAAAGCTGATGGCGATATGCTGCCCGTTCCAGTGTGCCACGGTGGTTTTGCAGTAAACGGCATCGTTGCGTTGGGGATAATCTGCCCGCCAGTGCGCACCCCGGCTTTCTTTTCGGGCGAGGGCACTTTCCAGCATGGCACAGCCCAGAAGCGGAAGGGTGCCAGACAGTTTGCGGATTTCCTGAATGCCCGCTTCCAATGTCTGTGCATCCCGCACGACACCGAGTGCGTTCAGCAGGATACGATTCATCTGCATTTGAGCGTCCGGGGAAAGTTCGGGCAGAAGGGATTCTTCGGCACAGGGCATATTGGGGGAACTGACTGTTTCCCGGCAGGCAGTTTCCGCAGCAATCTGTCCTCCATAGATCGCACCCAGAAGAGAATTTCCACCCAGACGGTTTGCGCCATGGTACTGAGCGCAGCATTCACCGGCAGCGTACAGATTCCGCATCGAAGTGCGGTGCCGCTCGTCCACCTGAATGCCTCCCATAAAGTAGTGGATACCCGGCAAAATCGGAATGGGTTCTTTGCGAATATCTTTGTGCAGATAGGTCTGACAATCATCCACCAGTCCGGCAAGTTTATGCTCCATGACTTCTTTAGGAAGCTCTGTCATATCAAGGAACACCTCATAGTCACGGCTGACCGTCCAGACTTCCCGCGCGGTGATGTCACGCGGCATCAGGTTGCCGAGTTCCGGATATTTTTCTTCCATGAAATACCACGGCTTCCCGTTCCGTAATGCAAACAGCCGCCCGCCCTCACCACGGGCGGCCTCACTCAGAAGCATCCGTTTTTCGCCTAGTTCGACCGTGGTAGGGTGGTACTGGATCATTTCAAGATTTGCCATCGGAACGCCCAGACGGAACAGTTCTGCGGTGACTTCTCCGGTATTGGCAAGAGAGCCGGTCGTATCACCGAATAAGCCATGCAGCCCGCCTGTGGCAATCAGGACGGCATCGCATACAAACCGCAGCAGTTCGCCAGTATAGGTGTCCTGCACTGTGCAGCCACCGCAGATGTTCCCGGAAAGCAGCAGGGTGCGGAACTTATGGTGTGGAAAGCGTTCGACCGTTCCTGCGCTTTCTTCCCGGCGCACAGCATCAATCAGAGCGGTCATTAGCTGCTTTCCCGTATCGCTTTGTGCAAAGGCCGTCCGCTTTTTCTTCTGTCCGCCAAAATTCCGCAGGTCGAGTTCATCGTCATCTGTCACGTTGAATTGTACTCCCAGATGGTGCAGGCTGCGCACCAGTTCGGACGCAGCCTGCGTCATCCCCCAGACTGCATTCGGGTCAGCAAGTCCGCAGGCAGCGGTCAGGGTATCTGTATAATGCTGCTCCGGGCTATCCTCCTCTCCCTTGGTATTCAAGGCTGCATTGATTCCGCCCTCTGCCATAACAGACTGCGCTCGCTCGGAGGCAAGGGAGGACACCAGCTTTACCGTCCAGCCGTTTTTCACAGCAGTCAAAGCAGCGGAAAGCCCTGCCAGCCCTGCACCCACGATCACCAAAGTGTGTTTCATACATTGTTCCACCCGATATAATATAGAATGATCGAACCGGCAGCAAACAGCACCAGTATAGAAAGAATCAGATAGAGGTCGCCGCGCTGCTCCTTATCCCGGACGATGCCCAGCGATACCAGAAGGGGTCGGAGATTGAGCAGAAGATGCACAAATACCGAAGCAACCAGTAAAAGCTGCGTCAGCAGCCGGACCGTTGTGAACGGAAACAGAATGTATACGCCGTCCTGCACTCTGCCGAACACGCCAATATGGAAAAAGAGCATGAGCAAAATAGCAAGCCCACTGGTGCGCCTTGCCCAGAACAGAGCATTCTGCTTTCCGTAGAGTTTTCCGCCGGACCGGGAAGCCCGGAATGTCTGTGCGGTCAGCAAAAGCCCAAGGACGGTGTGCGCCGCCAGAATGCCAACGCCGATCCATGCCAGAAACTTTCCTGCCCCGGAACTGATGCCCAGCAACATAAAACTGCCCATCAGCCCATGAAGCAGACAGATGAAAAGTAGCAGAACGGAGAGAATGGTGTTCAGTTTTCGCATGAGGGGTCCTCCATTTCTTCTGCGGAGAGCAGAAGGATGTCTGCATCCGGCAATGCTGTTGCATCAAGCGTATTTTCCGAAACCAGCAGCAGTTGATACCGCCCATTGATTGCACGGGAACGCAGCATGGTTTCGCTGTACTGCTTCAACGTGACATCTGCTCCGGCAGCAGTCAGGCGTTCACAAAGAGCCGTTGCATAGCAAAGCAAGGGATAGTCTGTTTCGCAGACCGAAAGCGTCATGTGCGGCAGTCCGGCATCGGAAAGGACTTCTATCTCACCGGAAACAAATGCTTTCAGATCATTCCGGAAATCCGCATCGGAAAACGGTTCCAGCGCAGGGTTGATGCAGAACAGATAGTTGCCCTCCAGCGGTGCGGCCATCTGTGCGGCACGTTTCGCTTTCGGGGTCGCACCGGTCAGCCCATCCAGAATAGAGGGCGGCGAGTGCATAAATACGCCAAACGCGGCAAGAAATCCCAATGTCAGAACCAGAGTGATGAATTTTCCTTTCACAGGCAGACCTCTTTTATTTATTGCATGGTTGTTCAAATGAAAAATCTTCTGCGCAAAATACGGCAGTTGAGTAAACGCTCAACTATATTGTATGCGAAATAAGGAGGCTGTCAAGGTCTGTTAGACGACAAATCGCAGGAAGCAGATGCTAACTTTTCCTCTTGACAACGGAGGAAGAGCAGATATAATATGATTGAACGGTTGTTCAACTACAAAACAAGGAGAACGTCTGATGTCAAATTCTTTATACACCTGTAATTGCGATGTGATCCATGAGGACATCGTGAACGATGTAAAAGGCAAAATGCAGCCGAAAGACGACTACATCCAGCTTGCATCGCTTTTCAAGCTGTTCGGAGATGGCACAAGAGTGCAGATCCTTCATGCTCTGGAACAGAGCGAGATGTGTGTATGCGACCTTGCGGTTCTGCTGGGCGTCACCAAATCGGCGATCTCTCACCAGCTGAAAGCACTCCGGCTTGCCGGACTGGTCAAATTCCGCAGAGAGGCCCAGATCGTGTATTATTCGCTGGCGGATGATCATGTAAAGGAGATCATCGACAAGGGATTTGAGCATTTAAGAGGATGATCGCGCAAGCGATTATCTTTTTGTCTTTTAAGTTGAGCGATTGAACAATTAAGAAAACGTAGTGGAGGTCAAAATGAAAAGAGTATTCATCCTGAAAGGTCTGGATTGCCCGAATTGTTCCGCCAAGATAGAAAAAGAGGTCGGAGCATTGCCGGGAGTGGAATCCTCGGTTGTGAATTTAATGCAGCAGACACTGACCGTTCAGTCAGAAAAGTCTGCGGATGCAACACTGGCGGAACAGGTCGAAACGATCGTTCACAGCCATGAACCGGATGTTGAGGTGTCGGAAAAGACCGAACCTGCGGTGACGAAGGTCTATCTCCTGAAAGGTCTGGATTGTCCGAACTGCTCAGCAAAAATCGAGAAAGAAGTCGGTGAGCTGGGTGGCGTGGCTTCTTCGACCGTGAATCTGATGAACCAGACATTGACTGTTCAGGCAGGAACATCGGTGGCTACCTCCCTGCTGGACACCGTTACCACGATCGTCCACAGCCACGAGCCAGATGTTGAAGTGTCGGAAAAGACCGAACCTGCGGTGACGAAAGTCTATCTCCTGAAAGGTCTGGACTGCCCGAACTGCTCAGCAAAGATCGAGAAAGAAGTCGGTGAGCTGGATGGCGTGACTTCTTCGACCGTGAATCTGATGAACCAGACGCTGACTGTTCAGGCTGGAACATCGGTAGCTGCTTCCTTGCTGGATACCGTTACCACGATCGTACACAGCCATGAGCCGGATGTTGAAGTGTCGGAAAAGCAGCTGGAAGCGACTGCACCTGTCAAAAAGGATGAAAAAGCGGCGGTCTATAACGATGAGGATAAGAAGCGCACGATACGGCTTGCCGTGGGTGCTGTGGTCTATGCAATCGGTATGGCATTGACCGTATTCGCAAAGCTGCCGACTCTGGCGGAACTGGCGTTTCTGATTGTGGCGTATGTGATTCTTGGCTGGGATGTCGTATGGCAGGCAGTGAAAAATATCACCAGAGGACAGGTGTTTGACGAGCATTTCCTGATGAGTGTTTCCACGATCGGCGCATTTGCCATCGGGGAATACCCGGAAGCTGTTGCAGTTATGCTGTTCTATCAGGTCGGAGAGTTCTTCCAGTCGCTGGCGGTAAAGCGTTCCAGAAAGTCCATCTCTGACCTTATGGACATCTGTCCGGATTCGGCGACCGTTAAGCGGAATGGCGTATTGCAGGTCGTTTCTCCGGAAAGCGTTGCGGTGGGCGAGATCATCGTGGTAAAACCCGGTGAAAAAATCCCGCTGGATGGCATCGTTGTGGATGGCGAATCCATGCTGGACACCAAGGCACTGACCGGCGAATCTGTGCCGAGAAGCATCCGCAAAGGCGATGAAGCCCTGTCCGGCTGCATCAACCAGAGCGGTTTGCTGACGCTGAAAGTCACAAAGAGCTTCGGGGAATCCACGGTATCGAAGATCACTGACCTTGTGGAGAATGCTTCTGCAAGAAAAGCTCCCACCGAGAACTTCATCACGACCTTTGCACGATACTATACGCCGGTCGTTGTTGGAATGGCGGCTGTGTTGGCGATCATTCCGCCGCTCGTCCTTGGCGGCGGCTGGTCTGAGTGGTTGCGCAGAGGTTTTGTGTTCCTGATCGTTTCCTGCCCGTGTGCATTGGTCATTTCTATTCCCCTGACCTTCTTCGGCGGTATTGGTGCCGCATCCAAGCGCGGTGTGCTGGTAAAGGGCAGCAACTATCTGGAAGCACTGAACAAAGTGAGCGTGGTGGTCTTTGATAAGACCGGCACCTTAACAAAGGGTGTTTTTGAGGTCGCAAATATCATTCCGGCAGCCGGATACCAGAAAGAGCAGGTATTGGAGTATGCTGCACAGGCAGAGAGTTATTCCAACCACCCGATCGCAAAGTCGATTCTTGCGACTTATGGAAAGCCAATCGACCAGAAGCAGTTCTCTGACTTTGAGGAAATCTCAGGACACGGCATCAGCGTTATGGTGCAGGGAAAGAAGGTACTGGCTGGCAACAGTAAGCTGATGGAATCTGAAAAGATTGCCTATGCCGCTTGCGATGCAGCCGGAACAAAGTTCTATGTAGCAGCGGATGGTAGCTATGTAGGCTGTATCCTGATCGCAGATGAAGTGAAGCCGGACAGCAAGTGCGCAATCGCAGAGCTGAAAAAGATCGGCGTGGAAAAAACTGTTATGCTTACCGGCGATGATGAGCGAATCGGCAAGTCGGTGGCAGACGAACTTGGTCTGGATGCGTATTATGCACAGCTCTTGCCCGACCAGAAGGTCGAAAAGCTGGAAATGCTGGATAAGCAGAAACGGCAGGGCAGCAAACTCGCCTTCGTGGGCGATGGCATCAACGATGCCCCTGTTCTTGCCCGTGCAGATGTCGGCATTGCCATGGGAGGTCTTGGCTCGGATGCCGCGATTGAAGCTGCGGATGTTGTTCTGATGACAGATGAACCATCGAAACTTGTAGAAGCCATTGATGTTGCAAAGGCTACGAAACGGATTGTGATGCAGAACATCGTGATTGCTCTTGGCATCAAGAGCGTGTTCCTTGTTCTGGGCGCACTCGGCATGGCCGGTATGTGGGAAGCCGTGTTCGGTGATGTGGGTGTCACGATCATCGCTGTTCTGAACGCAATGCGGATTCTGAAGAAATAAGCACAAACAAAAACAGGGTGCGCCCACCCGGACGCACCCTGCAAAAATCCACACACGATAAGTAAGGCAGGGAGTTCCCCAGAGCAGAGTTCCCATAAAACAGTATTTGCAAAAGTTCCCTAAATGGGGAAGATTTGGCGTGACTTCGGTCACGCCTTTTCTTTTGCTTCCAGTTCATCCAGAGGGATGTACCCCAGCCCATCGTACTTGATATGGATGTGCTGCACCCGCTTTCCGCTGGACTTATCCGGGGCATCCACATAGATGGCCGACACCAGTTCACGGAGAGCATAAGGGGTGAGTTCTTCAATATGAACGTACTTGTGCGCTTTCTGGACGAACTTCTCAATATTCTCGATCTGCTGTTCCTGTACTTCGATTTCCTGCTGGATAGAGAGGGCTTCCTCTTCCAGATGCTTCTGTTCGGCATCGTAGCTCTGGCTCATCATGTCAAAGCGTTCATCGCTCAGCTTTCCGCTGGCGTTATCCTCGTAGATTTTCATGAACAGCCGTTTGAGGTCTGCAATCCGCTTCTCATTCCGGGCAAGCTGCTTCTTCAGGACGGTCAGCTTTTCGGTGCTTTCCACCCGAAGCTGCTCCTCCATGACCTTGCGGAAGTAGTCTTCATGACGGAGAATGTAGTCCGTCACCCGCTGAACATGACTCAGTACACGTCCTTCCAGAACCTTTACCCGGATGAAGTGTCCCTTGCACTTGCTCCCGTTCTTCTTGTGCAGAGAGCAATCAAAGAAGTCTTGACTGAAGTCCCTGTTGTTGGACGAACCATATTGCATCTTAGAACCGCAGTCAGCGCAGTAGACCATACCGGAGAAAATGCTGCTCTTGCCTGTCCGGGTCATGCGGTGACGCTGGTTACGAATCTCCTGAACCTTTTCAAACACATCATCGTCAATAATGCGCTCATGTGTATCCGGGAAGATAGCCTGATTTTCCACAGGATTCAGATGTCTCTTTTTATCCCAGATAGAGTTAGTATAGGTCTTGAAGTTGACTGTGCAGCCAGTGTACTCCCGGCGTTCCAGAATCAAACTTACTGCTCTTTTATCCCAGCGGTAAGGGTCTTCCGGGGCAGGTGCGTTTGTACTCCGGCCATGGCTCAGCTTGTAGGCGGTGGGAGTCAGAACTTTGTCCACCCACAGTTGGTTTGCAATTTGGGTCGGGCCACGTCCCTCCATGCACATGGAGAAGATGCGCTTCACAATCGCAGCCGCTTCCGGGTCAACAAGCCAATGCTTCGGGTTCTCCGGGTCTTTTACATAGCCGTACGGAACATTGACCGTCAGCGGCACTCCACGCTCTCCCTTGGCCTTCTGGACAGCCCGAATCTTGCGGCTGGTATCGCGGGCGTAAAACTCGTTGAACCAGTTCTTAATACCCGCAAAATCGTTGTTTACGCTGTTCGGGTCAATGGTGTCGTAATTGTCGTTAATGGCAATGTAGCGAACGCCATACTGGGGAAAGGTAAAGTTTGTGTACAGACCCGTCAAGGCAGAGTTGCGCCCCAGTCGGGACAGGTCTTTCGTGATAACGATTCCTACACGCCCTGCTTCGATCTCGACCAGCATACTCTGAAAGCCGGGGCGGTCATAGTTCGTGCCGGAGTAGCCATCATCCACAAAGAACACCGGGTTCGGGAAGTGGTTCTTTTTGGCGTATTCCAGAAGGATAGCCTTCTGGTTCTCAATGGACAGGCTTTCGCCGAGCCGTGCGTCCTCTTGCGACAGTCGGCAGTAAAGTGCGGTGATCTTATTCGTTGCTCCAGACATTGTTGTGTCCTCCTTACTCTGTGGAGCAATTGTCAGTACAGGATTGGTTAACGGGTCAAGTATAGCAGAATTGGGCGCAGTTGTCATTCGTCTGCACCCTCATCTTCAAATTTTTGCTGGGCGTTCTTGGCAACAATGCGCTCCAGCTTCTTCAAAAAGGATTCCTTGCCCTCATAGCTGCCGGTCACGGTGTAGGTGGTGTGACCGACTTTCTCCGTGGTGGTCAGTTCTGGAATCCAGAAAGCGGACAGGTTCTTGACATGGAGGTTGCCGTTCTCATCTACATAGGAGCCGTGCTTCTTCTGCTCTTCGGTCAAGGGCTGCCGCTTGAAATAGATTTCATTTTCGGAGATGCTCACGGTTTCGCTGGCCTGCTCCTTCGGGGTATCGTCATACAGCTGGGCGAAAAATGCCAGTGCATCTTCGGGTGAGTCTTCCTCCATGAGCTGCTCGAAAATCCGCTGTTCCTCTGCCGAGAGGTTATTCCATGCGGCTTCCAACTCCTGCTCGTTGGCTGCGTTGACAAAGGCTTCGATCTCTTTTTTCATGGTGCATCCTCCTTTGGCTGCGAAAAGCGTTTTTTCAAAAAGTATGGGTTTTCGTGAGAGCAAGAATCGTCCCGTGGCCACAAATTTTCAATTCTTGAAAATTTCCTGCCCCTTTGGGACAGCTTCTTGTTGGGGCGTGCCTGCCCCAAACCCTGCCAGATAAAAGCAAAGGGGCATTATCTGCCCCGATGCTTTTCCTTTCGCTTCTGCTGTTTCAGTTCAAATTGACGCTGCTTTTCTGCTTCGCGTTGTTTACGGCTAAGTGCTTTTCGCACCAGCTTGTTTTCTTCTCGCTGCATTTGCAACGCCTGCTGTGATTTTGTGCCGATTCCTGTGGCAGCTGTTTCCTTTCGGATTTGCCGTTGCAATCGCTTTGGATTCACAGACTCTTTCTTTACAACTGTCTCAACAGATGGACTGAAGCGCAGCCGACTGTAATTCTTGAGCAGATACTCCCAGATTTCATAGTCCTTTGGTTCTGCACCAAACACGACTTTACACACTGAAAGCTTTCTTCTCTCAATACGTTCAAATACTCCGATCCAGAATGGAGCCTCAAAAAACACAGTCAGCTTTGTAGAATCAATGTCCATAACGAAACCCTCCTGAAATAAATCCTTACAGGAATGGACAACCCGGAGGGGAAGGTTACTTACCTACACCGTGCGGTGCAGACGGCTGGGCTACCTACCAGCTCTGGCATCTCTCAGGAAGAAATGCGTTGCGTTTTTATCCTGCTTTTATTATATAAAGCACATCCCTGTGCATTATATCTACCTTAATTGGTTTTCCAAGTGAAGTATACCACACTCGTGGTCAAATGACCACCCATATATACGAGAATTTGGCCGTTTTACTGCGTACGTGCGTACCAACCTTCCGTACGCACGTACGCAGCAATTCGCCCGAAACGCCCCCTATATAACCGTTTCCCCTCGGAGAGCCCACTACACTTTGCAGGCCGCAGGGCTGAAAGTGTCATAGTGGGTTATTACACTTCCGCAGAAGTGCATTTCCCTCGCCGCAGACAGCCCGGTGCACCTTTGTGAGAGCTTTCTGTGCGGCGAATCCTCATCGCCCACAGGCGATATGAGCAGGGATTCCAAAGGGGCGCAGCACCCTTGGCACACGACTTTGGTACAAAGTCTAGTGTGTTACATCTTTCCAGAGATGTACACGTTCCTGAAATGCAAAAAGCCCCATACCCAACACCTTGACGGTGCGGACATGGGACTTGATGATTCCTCGGCCTAGCCGGGTACTCGTAACCAATCCTGACAGGCAGTTGCCGTGTCATTTCTCGAAAACTGTTTTACGAATACCCAGCAAGCGGGAACTTCCTGTTTTTCTTTGCCAGAGATATGAGCCTGTTCCGCCTGCCACGCGGCAAACTCCCGCTGACCTTCCTCACTGTTCCAGCAGGCAAGGATGGCCGGGTAGAATGCCCGTGCCAGACGGTCGATGACATCATCGGGGTAAGGGGAAATGTTTGTGGACTTTTTCTTTTTGTTCAAACGCACGCTCCTTTGATCGTCCCACCGTGGCAAAGCCGGGCGAGAAAATCAAAGTTCCAATTCTTATCAGGCGCAAGGGCGCGGATGTTTTCCGCCCTGCACTTGCGGCTGGTGGCTCGTTGATGGCTTACAAGTGCCTGTCGTTATGCGATTTTTTCATCGTTCAGCATTTCTTCAAACTGTGCCATATACGCTTTGTGCTGCTTGAGGATTTTTAGCGTTTCAGTTTTGGCGTAGGAATCGTCCGGCAGCTTAGGCAAGTATCTCATCAAAAAATCAAGTCCTGCTGAATCCGCCGGACGGCGACTTCCAGCGCAGAGTAGTTGATTCCAGAGTAGTGTGAGTAGCTCGACTGCGGAGCGGGACGGTCTTCCGGGTGCAGAATCTCGTGCACGATCTGCTTGCGGTTCGGAAAATCAGCTCTGGCGAGGCGGTGTATATCGGCATCACGGACTTTGAATTGCCCGGACAGGATCTTTTCTTTTGTACCGGGCATCATCTGCTCCATGATCTCCACGCCCCGCATGAACTTTTCAGAACGGGCAACGTAGGATTCGCTGACATTGTTCCGCTCTGCAATCTGCTTACGAACGCTTGCTTCTGTGGCAGTGGGAGGAATTGTGTCAAATTGACACAATTCCTCCGGGGCGGTTTTCTTGGCAGCAGCCGTGTGCTGGTTGTTGCCGTTTCCACCGGGCTTCCGATGCTCCACACTGTACTGTTTTCCAATGAGGAACTTCTTCTGCTCCGGCGTGAGATTGCGCCGCCCCAGCTGATTCTTGCAGATCCATGCGAGGACTTCTTCTCTGCTTTCAAACGGGAGCGGCATGGTGGAGAAAGAGATTTCGGGATGCTCCTGAACGATTTCATAACGGTTGTGTCCATCAACAAGGGTATTACCCCAGACAATCAAAGGAGAAATCAGCTTGCCCTCTTTGAGGATATTTTCTTCAAGCTGCTTGTACTCATCGTCCGTCAGCGGCGGGATCTGATTCTGGAACTCCGGGTCGATTTTCAGATTGATCATACGCACACTCCTTTATCTCTCCTGCTGCGTCTGATCTTCCTCCCGGAAAAAGGACGCAACATTCTGCTTTGCGGTTTTCAGTTTGAGCAGTTCTTCTTTGGCTTCCTTGTACTGCTCGTAGAACGTTGCCTTTTCGGATGCCAACTGTGCATACTCGGCTTCCAGCTTTTTCGGGCTGGGTAGCTTTGTGGTGTTGTTTGCCTTGAAATAGGCTGCTGCCGCCCGGTACGCTGTCAGCTCTGCACGATGCTGTTCCTCAAAAGCTGTTGAGCAATCTTTTTTTGTATTTCTATAAATAACAATCAAGAGGGCGACAGCTTTTGTTGTCACCCTCTTGATTGTTATTTATTTTTCCCATGTTTTGGCTTTTTGTCGGACATTTATAATTTGGAACTGGTATAGAATGCTGGGAATTGCAGAAACCAATGAAAAAATACCCAAGATGATAGAATGCTTGATAATGGCAAACAGCGCAAATAGGAGCAGCAGGAATAGCCATGGATTACGCAAATTGCGGTAGTATTTTTCTTTATCGGCATAAGAGGTATGAAGTTCAAAAGGCTTTCCGTCGTTTGCTTTTTCTACAATCAATAGTTCCCGGTTAAAAGTTGTTGCGTTTGTTGCAATACGACCGCCCATTTCTGCCCATGGACGCAATCGAAGTTTTCCGACAGAATAGTTTAGATTGATATTCTTGAAAAATACCTTGTAGCCCATATCCTCCAAAAAGTTAGCATAGTCTGTTGCGTTATCTTTTGATTTTTCTCCGATAAACTCTACACAATAGGTCACTTCATCGGGCTTGCATTTCTCAAATTCGTATAAAAGTGTTCCCGTCCGAACAAGTCGATAGCCTTTTTGAGACATTTGGTTTAACCATTTTGCCTGTGTATCTAACAATCCACCAAAGAAGCAATAGCATTTTTTATTCATACTGTACCTCTCCAATAATTTCACTCGCAACGCTTACAAGTTCGTTTAGTCTTGCAAGTTCTTTTTCTGCGATTTCCTTTCCTTGCATCGTAATATGGTATTCTTTTTTTCTGCCATCATAATCTCCGCAAGGCTCGATCCAATTTTTTTTCCTGCAAAGAATTCAATGCTCCATATAAAGTGCCTGCGCCTAGGGAAAGCCGTCCGCCTGTTTTTTCTTCAATAAACTGCATAACAGCGTATCCGTGTTTTGGTGTATAAAGAGAGAGTAAAATATAAAAGGTGACTTCTGTAAGCGCACCACCTTTTGTATTATCTCGCATGGTTTGACCTCCTTGTTACGGTTACTGTAATAAGTATATCACTAACCGTAATATTCGTCAAGCGGATTCAGGAAAATTATCTGAGGAATGTGTGTAAGAAGAACGGTCTACTCTATTCTTGCTTTGTTGTTCGGCGTGTCGTGGTGCTGGGAATTGCTAGGGGTCGATTGAACATTCGTTTTGGTCATTGTACCTCCTGTTTGTTCGATAACTCCTCGGTGAAGTTATGTAAGCACGACACGCCGTTGCTGTTCGCACCGTCAGGTGCGAACCATGAGCAGGGTTTGGGGCAGGCACGCCCCAACAAGATCACTTGGAAAACTCGCAAGAGTTTGAGAAGTGAAGTCCCGGATGGACAGGAAATTTTCAAGAATTGAAAATTTGTGGCCACGGGACGGTTCTTGCCCTCTACCGCTGCGCTTAAAACGCTTCATCAACAAATATTTCCGAATTGTTAAGGCACAAAAAATAAGTAAAGGGATTCTGCTCATGTATGTTAATCGCCGTTTGCTCCGAACGAAGTTCCTGCCCCTGTTTGTGCAGCGGCGTTGTCCGGCTCGCTCACGGAAAGTGTGAGGTCATGGCGCGGTATCACGTTCAGACGGCTTATGAAGGATTCAAGGTTCAGTATGAAGAAAGCTAGGCGCAGTGCGGACACTACGTCCGGCTTCTTTCAAGCACAAGAATAACACTTTGAGGTTGTACGGTCAACAACTGAAAACAAATTTCGAAAAACTGCACAACCACAAAAGGTTCTATTTGTAAAAAAATACCGCCCATGCAGCGCAGTGATGATTTTGTCGGGGTGAATCGGCGGCAAAATGAATCGGGTGTGTTGCGGGGCGGTTAATCTTTCAGGGATGATCCACGGCGAGGCAGTGTTCAAAATGAACACGACCACATCTTGTGGATGGTTTTAAACCAATCCACAAAATCAGTGGGATTTGTGACAGAGAATATCATGTTTCGCAAGGTGCGTCAAGATGGTTTTGTGAAATTTATTGCGATAAAGTTGTGATAGTAGGACTTATTTGCTAGAAATTGAAACATCTTACAGAGAATTTTTACGCACAAATTGGAAAATCAGCACATCTGTGCTATACTCAAAGCAGAAATTGTTGAGCTAAAACGGAGGTATTGAACCATGGCAGAGAAAACACCGCCGACATTGGATTTGAAAAGCAGATTTGGAATGCTGCCTGCGTGCTTCGGGCAATATGGATGCTTCAGAGTATAAGGGTGTCGTCCTTGGTCTTATTTTCTTGAAATATATTTCGGATCGTTTTGAAGATAAGTACAATCAGTTGGTTGCAGATGGTGATGGTTTTGAGGAAGATCGTGACGAGTACACATCGGAGGGAATCTTCTTTGTGCCTGCTGGTGCGCGTTGGAGCGATGTTTCTGCAAAGGCACATGACCCGGAAATCGGTCAGGTAATTGACGATGCAATGCGCGCTATCGAAAAAGAAAATGCGCGCCTAAAAGATATTCTGCCAAAGAATTTTGCGCGTCCGGAACTGGATAAACGTCGGTTGGGCGAAGTCGTTGACCTGTTTACGAACATCAAAATGATTGAACACGGCAGCGAAAAGGACATTCTGGGACGCACTTATGAATACTGTCTGTCCATGTTTGCAGAACAGGAAGGCAAACGTGGCGGCGAGTTCTTTACGCCGTCCTGTGTTGTGCGGACGCTGGTGGAAGTGCTGCAACCGTTTAAGGGACGAGTGTACGACCCTTGCTGTGGCAGTGGTGGTATGTTTGTTCAGTCTGCAAAATTTGTAGAGAACCATAGCGGAAATATCAACGATATTTCGATTTATGGTCAGGATTCCAACCCTACAACGTGGAAACTGGCGCAGATGAACCTTGCCATTCGTGGCATTGAGCCTGACCTTGGCAAGTATGCAGCAGACACCTTTCTTGATGACCAGCACCCCACGATGCGTGCAGATTACATCATGGCAAATCCGCCGTTCAACCTGTCCAACTGGGGTGCAGAACAGCTCAAGGATGATGTGCGCTGGCAATATGGTATGCCGCCGGCTGGCAATGCCAACTTTGCATGGCTTCAGCACATGATCTATCACCTTGCGCCCGGTGGTCGGATGGGCATGGTTCTGGCAAACGGTTCCCTGTCCTCCCAGTCCGGCGGCGAGGGAGAGATTCGCAAGAACATTGTGAATGCTGATTTGGTGGACTGCATTATTGCTATGCCGACGCAGCTTTTCTATACGACCCAGATTCCCGTTTCGCTCTGGTTCATCTCCAAACGCAAAAAGAAGCCCGGCAAAACGCTGTTCATTGATGCTCGTAAAATGGGCGTTATGGTAAGCCGTAAGCTGCGTGAGCTGACGGATGGTACAAAAGAAGAATACAAAAATGAAGATGGCACATTAAAAAATGACATTAAAAAGATTGCCGACACCTACAACGCTTATGTTTCGGGCACATTGGAAAATGTCAAGGGTTTCTGTGCTGTTGCCACCACAGAAGAAATTGCAAAGCAGGATTACATTCTGACACCGGGGCGTTACGTTGGTATCGAGGAACAGCAGGACGATGGCGAACCTTTTGAGGAAAAAATGGCACGCCTGACTTCGGAGCTGTCGGATTTGTTCGTACAGTCGCACAAACTGGAAGCGGAAATTAAGGAGAAGCTGGGGGCGATTGGGTATGAAATCTGAGTGGCAAACTGTTCGGGCGGCTGATTTCATGGACTTCAATCCTCGATTAAGCATTAAAAAAGGAACAGTCGCAACCAAAATATCTATGGACAAGCTGCGACCATTTACGAAAGCCGTCCCGAGTGTCGAGCAAGCGGAGTTTTCGGGTGGAACAAAGTTTGCAAATGGCGATACGATAATGGCAAGAATTACTCCCTGCTTGGAAAACGGAAAAACGGCATTCGTTGATTGCTTAAGAGAAAACGAAATCGCATTTGGTTCTACTGAATTTATTGTTCTTCGAGCCAAACCGGGTGTGAGTGACCCACAATTTGTATACTATCTTGCAACAAGCCCGGAATTTAGAAATGTTGCAATTAAATCAATGGTTGGCTCTTCTGGAAGACAGAGAGTTCAGCAACCTGTCCTTGAAAATCTCGAATTAACAGTTCCAAAGCTGCCAGAGCAGGAGAAGATTGGTCATTTTCTGGCTGAACTCGATGATAAAATTGCTTTGAATGAAAGGGTAAACGATAATTTAGAGCAGCAAGCTCAGGCAATATTCAAAGAATGGTTTATAGAAAATCCCGAAAACAATGAATGGTCAACAGGAACATTCTCTGAACTTATTAAAACAACCTTAAATGGTGATTGGGGAAAAGAAGCACCAATAGGCAATAACGCCGAAAAGGTTTACTGCATTAGAGGCGCAGATATTCCTGAAGTCAAAGCAGGCAATAAAGGGAAGATGCCCACAAGGTATATTCTTCCTAAAAACTTCGTCACAAAACAGCTTACAGCCGGTGACATTGTTGTTGAGATTTCAGGTGGTAGTCCTACTCAATCAACCGGAAGATGTACAGCTATAACTCAATCATTACTCGACCGCTATGATAGCGGTATGGTTTGCACAAATTTCTGTAAGGCAATAAAACCTAAAGAAGGATACAGTTTGTTTATCTACTATTATTGGCAATACCTGTATAGTAAAGGGATCTTTTTCTCTTATGAAAACGGTACAACAGGCATTAAGAACCTCGATTTCTCAGGCTTTATTGAAACGGAAACTATTTTAATTCCGCCAGTAGATAAAGTTATAGCATTTGATGATTATTGCAAATCAATTTTTTAATCAGATTTTTGCCAATGGCAAGCAAAACGAACATCTTGCTGTACTTCGAGATACTCTTTTACCAAAGCTGATGTCAGGCGAGATTGATGTTTCCGACATCCAGCTTTAAGCCGCTAAATTATCGTTTATTTGCTTCTATCAAAAGAAAGGGTGTATATAGTGAAAGATGACATGAAAGAAAAGGTGGCAAATTTTATTCTTGACTTTCAAGCACGTAACAGGCAAGTACGGGATGCAAGAGAAGCTGAAATTATTCAGACAGAGCAAATTCGTTCTGTAATGAGAGGTGCTTCTGCATTGGTGGAAGCAAATATTCCTAGAGAACAGAGCGTTTTTTCTTTTGCAAAAATACTGGGATTTACGGCCAAGTGAGGCTGAAAAAGCTATTTGGCAAGCTGAAAATAGAGCGAAAAAGGGCTGATCTAATCTAAACCTCACAGTGGCGAGGCTTTACGGAGAAACTGCCACTGCCGTCGTTCTCTGAAATCGTTATAAGGAGATACGGCGATGAAAAATCAGATTATCAACGAGATACAGCGGAAAATGTTGCCGTATCTCAATAATGAACAGCTTTTGCACCTGAAAATGGTGCTGGAAACATCGTTTCAGGGGATGATTTTTGAAAAGGGCGAAGAACTGCCAAAAGCTGAAGAACAGAACGCAGTAGAAGCATTTATCACCGCAAAACGAATCGAGGGGATGCTCGGAAAAAATCGCTGACATACTATTCAAAAACCATCGAAACAATGCTGAATGGTGTCGGAAAGTTGCCGCAGCAAATCACAACGGATGATTTGCGAAAGTATCTGACCGATTATCAGACGCAGCGGCGGTCAAGCAAAGTGACGATTGATAATATCCGGCGCATCCTTTCCAGCTTTTTCTCATGGCTAGAGGATGAAGATTTCATAGTGAAAAGCCCTGTCCGAAGGATTCACAAGGTGAAGACGGCAAAAATCATCAAGGAAACATATACGGATGAAGCACTGGAACTGATGCGCGACCACTGCTCGACGGTGCGGGATTTGGCAATTATTGATTTGCTGGCATCGTCGGGAATGCGTGTTGGCGAGATGGTGACGCTCAATCGGGAGGATATCAATTTCAATGAACGTGAATGTGTTGTATTTGGTAAGGGCAACAAGGAACGATTGGTATACTTTGACGCACGGACGAAGATCCACCTTCAAAATTATCTGGATGAACGGTCAGATAGCAATCCAGCACTCTTTGTGACGCTGAAAGAGCCGCACGAGCGATTGATGATTGGTGGCGTGGAAACGATGCTCCGTGAATTGGGACGGCGATTGAAGCTAAATAAGGTGCATCCGCACAAGTTCCGGCGTACATTGGCAACATCAGCAATTGACAAGGGAATGCCGATTGAACAGGTGCAGCAGCTTTTAGGACACCAGAAAATTGACACAACAATGCACTATGCAATGGTAAAACAACAGAATGTAAAGTTGGCACACAGAAAATATATAGGATAAGGAGTGGAATGATCTTGAATTGGGGAGAACTGATAACCTTAGAATATGGAAAACCAGTAAAGGATAAAGAAGCTACAGACGGAAAAGTTCCTGTGTATGGAACAAATGGCCAGATTGGAACATCTCACCTGCCAGCGCAATGCAAACACCCTTCTTTTATTTTGGGGAGAAAAGGCGCATATCGAGGGGTACATTATTCGGATTGTCCATTTTCTGTAATAGATACAGCTTTCTATGCAGAACCTTTGACGGATAGAATAGATTTGAAATGGGCTTACTACAAATTTTTGACGTATGATATCAATGGAATGGATAGCGGTTCGGCGATTCCTTCAACAGACCGTTACCAAATCTATTCAATTGAAGTTGAAGTCCCACCACTGGAGAAGCAAAGAAAAATTGTAGCAGTATTAGATTGCATTGACAGGAAAATTAATATAAATCAAAAGGTAAACGATAATTTAGCGGCTTAGAGCTGGATGGTGGAGACATCAATCTCGCCGGACATCAGCTTTGGCAAGAGACTATCCCTAAGTCGCTTGAGTCTATCGTTTTCGATGGCGTTAATTCGTATTTGCGCGTACATCGGTGAAACGAGAGATTGAAACTCTGCCAGCTCGTCCTCCGAAGGAAGAATTAACTCATAAGAGAGCGTGTCCGACGGTGTTGTTCTTTGTCTACTGCCCGTTGAGCCAGTAACATGACTACACATAAAGTCGGAAAAGGAATTGCTATCTATGACTGAGTACAGAAAATCTGTAATAGTCTTATCTTTTGCTTTATAGACGATGAACTCCGTAGAGCATACTGCATTCCCGGTCAGACAATACGGCTTCCAAACACGCTTCGTTGTTGGGTTGAGTTTTGAGATCATGAAGCACGAGGCATCAATGATGAATTTATTGCTCTTGATGGATGTGGATAGCTCAAAGACCGGAAACCTCACCTCATCAAAAGCTGGAATGCTATAATGCTCAAGCAGTATCTCAGGCTCTTTCAGTGGGTTGAAACTCTTATTTGAGATCGTCGCAACCTCTCCAAGAGTTACAATACGCCAGTCGGAAGGCAAATCATTAGGCGAAACAGTCTCAAAACGTTCATGATATATTGCCTGAGCTTGCTGCTCTAAATTATCGTTTATGATATCAATAACTTACTTTATAATTAGAAAGGATGCTTCTATATGAGTACGAGCCTTGTGATGACAGTAGAACGAGTGAAAAATATCCTTAGCCAGAATGGACAAGTTATTGTGAGTGAAGGTAGAAACAAAAACAACCAGGCAACAGTTTTAACTGTAGGTAACGGCTGCATTATCAATTGTTGGGATAGTGGAAAGGTTAATACACAAGGGCAAAAATACAGTAGAAATTGATCAGCTATTGACAGGTAAAAATTGCAACTCCAACGCTTAATAAAAAAGTATTTGTTGTATACGGACACGATAATAATGCTAGAACTCAGTTAGAGGCGATGCTGCGACGGTGGGATTTGGAGCCGCTTATCATTGATCAGCTGGCATCAAAAGGCCAAACTATTATAGAGAAACTAGAAGAGTATACGGGACAAGCGAATTTTGGTATTGTTCTTGCCACACCAGATGATGTTGGCTACGCAAAAGACCATGAAGATGATAAAAAATTTCCGTGCACGGCAAAATGTTGTGCTGGAATTGGGAATGTTGTTGGCAAAGATAGGACGCTCAAAAGTTGCGATTCTGCTCTCGCAGGCAGATAAAATGGAAAAATCCATCAGATATTGATGGATTGATATATATTCCATTTAGCAATAATGTTGAAGAGGGAAAGTATCCCTTGCAAAGAATTAAACGAAATGGATATACAATCGATATCGAAAATCTCTGATTCGGACTATCATATGCCGTGGAGGAATCATCATGCTTTCATTTACCGAAGATACCTTTGAGCAAGCAGTCATAGAGCTATTTGAAAATATGGGTTACACCTACATTTACGCTCCTGATATGAACCGGACTGATTACAGCCGCCCGCTGCTGGACGATGTTTTGCGGGATTGTCTGGTGCGGCTGAATCGTAGCCTTCCGGCTGTGGCAATTGATGAAGCCATCCTGAAACTGAATGATTTTTGATGCAGGAAGCCTATTGCAGAAGAATATTATTTTTATGGACTATCTGCAAAACGGTATCACGGTCAAATACGCAGTCAAGGGTGAAGAACGGTCTTCGGTAGTAAAGCTGATTGATTACATAGATGCAGACAAAAATGATTTCTATGTGGTAAACCAGTATACCTTCGTGGAAAATGGAAACAACCGCCGCCTGGATATTATTTTGTTTATCAATGGTCTGCCGCTGGTTTTGATGGAACTGAAAAGTCCTTCCAAGGATGAAGTGGGCGCTGAAAACGCCTACAATCAGATTCGGAACTATATGCAGGACATTCCCTCCCTGTTCTATTATAACGCCATCTGCGTGATCAGCGACCTGTCCACCACAAAGCAGGTACGATTACTTCCGGGCTTGACCGTTTTATGGAGTGGAAAACAAAGGATGGCGATTACGAGAACACCGCTTATGCGCAGTTTGACACCTTCTATGAGGGAATGTTCCAGAAAGAGCGGCTGTTGGACATCCTGAAAAACTTTATCCTGTTCTCTGGCGATGGGCAGAAGCAGTTCAAGATTCTGGCGGGATATCATCAGTATTTCGCAGTGCGGAAAGCAATCGAAAAAGCCAAAATTGCCACCAAAACGGACGGCAAGGGCGGTGTGTTCTGGCACACGCAAGGCAGCGGAAAATCGCTGTCGATGGTGTTTTATGCGCATTTGCTGCAAGAGGCTCTGGACAGTCCGACCATTGTTGTGATGACTGACCGCATTGATCTTGACGATCAGCTTTACACGCAGTTTGCCAAGTGCGCACCCTTCCTACGCCAGACAGCGGTTCAGGCGACCAGCAAGGAAAATTTGCGTGAACTGCTGGATGGGCGGCAGGCAAACGGCATCATATTTACCACCATGTTCAAGTTTGAACGTGGGGAGCGTCCACTGTCGGAACGGCGGAACATTGTGGTGATGGCAGACGAAGCCCACCGCGGACAGTATGGTTTTGATGAAAAAATCGTCGTGAAGGAAAACGAGCAGGGCGAAAAGGAAGCGCATACCGTGGTTGGCAATGCGCGAATCATCCACGATGCCCTGCCCAACGCAACCTACATAGGCTTTACGGGAACACCCATTTCGGCAAAAGACCGAAATACCCGTGAAGTTTTTGGCGATTATATTGATATTTACGATATGACGCAGGCAGTAGAGGACGGCGCAACCCGACCTGTCTACTACGAAAGCCGCGTCATCAAGCTGCATCTCGACAAAGACACGCTGGCTCTGATTGATGCGACCTACGATGCGCTGGAACAGCAATCGGACGCTGCAACGATTGAAAAAAGCAAAAAGATGTTGGGGCAGATGGAGAGTGTGCTGGGGGCAGATTCTACCATTCAATCCCTGTGCGAAGATATTGTCAACCATTACGAAAAGTACCGCGCTAATCTTTTGACGGGCAAGGCGATGATCGTGGCGTATTCGCGCCCGATTGCGATGAAGATTTATCGAAAACTTCTGGAGCTGCGCCCGACATGGAACGAAAAAATCGGCGTAGTTATGACGGGTGGCAACAATGACCCGGAGGATTGGAAAGAAATCATCGGTACAAAATCTCACAAAGAAGAACTTGCCCGGAAATTCAAAGACAACGATGACCCGATGAAGATTGCCATTGTTGTGGATATGTGGCTAACAGGTTTTGATGTGCCTTCACTGGCTACGATGTATGTTTACAAGCCAATGCACGGATACAATCTGATGCAGGCCATCGCGCGTGTCAATCGCGTGTTTAAAGACAAAGAGGGCGGCTTGATTGTAGATTACGTTGGCATTGCATCTGCCCTCAAAGCTGCTATGAAAGAGTACACCAAGCGTGACCAGTCCAGATATGGTGATATGGACATTGCCAAAGTTGCATATCCGAAGTTTCAGGAAAAGCTTCAGGTGTGCAAAGATTTGTTGCACGGCTTTGATTTCAGCGGTTTTATTGGCGGTTCGCCGCTGGTCATGGCAAAACTGGTGACAGGCGGTGTGAACTTTGTGCTGGATGCAAAAGCACCCAAGCGGAAGGACTTGTTCCTGCGAGAAGCGATGCTGCTGAAGCAGTCGCACTCCCTGTGCTCCAGCATGACCACAGAACAGGAGCGTCATGAAGCTGCCTACATGGAAGCCGTGCGTTCTACCGTTGTAAAAATCACCTACGGCGGCAGCGGCGGAAAGACGCTCTCGTTGAAAGAAATTAACGCCCAAATCAACGCGCTTCTGAAAGCGAGTATCCAGAGCCAAGGTGTGATAAGCCTGTTTGACAGCAAGCAAACCGATGAAAATATCAGCTTGTTTGACCCGGCGGTGCTGGATGAAATCTCCAAAATGAAAGAAAAGAACATTGCCGTAGAAATTTTGAAAAAACTTATGGCAGAGCAAGTTTCACTGTATAAACGGACAAATGTTGTGCAGTCTCAGAAGTTTTCAGAAAAGATTACACAGTTGATGAACTCTTACTACAATGGCTTGATTACAAACGAGGAGGTCATCAAGGAACTTCTGAAAACGGCACAGGAGATTACAGAACTGTATAACAACGGTAAAAAGCTGGGCTTGACGCAGGAAGAACTGGCTTTTTACGATGCTCTGACAAAGCCGGAAAACATAAAGGACTTCTATCAAAATAATGAATTGATTGACTTGACCAGAGAACTTACGGAAATGCTGCGCAAAAATCGGACGATAGACTGGCAGAAAAAAGAAACTGCCCGTGCGAGTATGCGTAAGATGGTGAAGCACTTGCTGAAAAAATATAAGTATCCACCGGAAGATTATGATACAGCAATCAGCACGGTTATCAGCCAGTGCGAGATGTGGACAGATAACATGACAGCGTAAAATGCGAGAAATATTGTTGATTTCCTCTTGACAATACATAGTCCAACTCTTAAAATGATTTTAGAGAATACTATTATTGAAAATACGAAAGGCTGTTTTATGGGAAAGATGATCTTAGATGACCTCCGCAAGCGTCTGGAACGTCTGGATGAAGATGCTGACCTGATGATCGACAACAATGACCGATATCAGATGGTGATTGTGGGCGGCAGTGCGTTTATTTTGTTGGGCAAGCTGACCCGCGCTACCCATGATATTGATGCCTTGAGCGTTCCGAAAGAACTGTACAGTTTGCTTGGCAAGTACGACATCAACACCGATGTGGAAGCCTACATCGACAATTTCCCGTATAACTTCCAAGACCGGCTTCAGCCGCTACCCTTTGGTGGTACAAAGGTGCAGTTCTATACACCCAGTCTGGAGGACTTGGTGATTGCAAAGCTGTGCTCTTTTCGGGACACTGACAAAGCAGACGTAGAGAGTGAGGCTGTGCGGAATTCGTTGGATTGGGATTTGCTGGAACACCTTGCAACGGATGAGGATGAGTTGAGAGCCAGCATCTTGAACGACTGGCGGTATCGGGATTTTTATATCCGTTATCAGGAGTATGTGGAGAGGTGGAGACCATGCGAAAGCTGACATTTGAGGGTTTCTTGAAGCAGTATGTGGCAGAGCTTGCCGGGATGCAGACGGCAAGCGTCCATAAGCTGGCGGATTGTCTGAACGAAAATCCCCGCCTGAAAGAACCGCTGTTTCTCTATGCGCTGGCCTTTGATAAAGTGGATTTGCTGCTCCGCTACACCGCAAACAGCACGATTGCTGCGGAATATGAGCAACTTTCTAATCTCTATTCGCTGGAGCAAATGCTGGTGCTTCTTGAAAAGCAATCATCAGAACTGCCGGAAGGCTATCGGAAAGTCTGGCGCAGCTATTGCTCGGTGCGGGATGCCGCCCTTGCAGACAATGACACAAAAGAGTTGATCCATCGTCGGGTATTGGAACTTCAGCAAAAAAAAGAAACTGACGAATTATCGCCTTTACACAGACTTGAAGCTGAATCCGGGCAATGTGAATGCATGGCTCAAACACAACGATTCCAGCAAAATGAGCCTCGACTGTGCACGGCAAATTTATAAATATGCGAAAAACTATCAGATGGCAAACTGAGAGGAAAATGCAAAATGTATAGACCTGAAAAATTTATCAATAGATGGAACAAGATTTTTGGGAAGATGGAATGGTATAGTTCCAGTGTATGATGTGTTTACAATGCAAGGATTAAATGCAATTGTTGGGTGTGTAAAACACAATAATGCAGCGTATGGTACCGTTCTGTATAGAGGGCAAACAGAACTACATCCTAAATTGATACCGAGTATTTTACATGGAAATCCTGATAGAGAGAAAAGAAAAAGACGAGAAAAAGAAGTCAATTTATATGTGAAAAATATTCTAAGTGATACCCTAATGCAAGGAACACTCCACTTCGGAGATGATCTTGAGGAACGAGCTAATTATAAGAAAATTGTAGTTGAGGCAATGCTACAACACTACGGTGTAAGAACATACTGCCATGACTTTGTTGATAACCACTGGACTGCATTATGGTTCTCTTTATATGAATTAAAGAAAGAACGGGAAAAAGACCAAAGTAAGAAAACAGATTATTATAATTATTACTATCGAAAAAAGAAAGCCTTTTTTAAACAAAAAATGTCCGAAACCAGCTTGTTTGGAACTTGATGCGGTAAAAAAAGTACAGTTGCCAGATGAACCGGATTATGAAGATGAAACTGATCCTGAATTTGAAAAGTGCAATGCATATAAAAATCTAATTAAAATTGAAAATTCCGATGAAAAGGAGAAAAAACTTGAACATGCGCGACAAGTTAGAATAACCGGAATAAAGAGCAGAAACGAACGGAAAAGAGAAAACTGGGAAAAGCAGAAGCAAAGTATAAAGCTAAGGAATAACGAGGCACAATTGCAATATGAACGAGACAAGTGCTCAAATATTTCATATGCATATCTTATCTTATATGTTGCGGACACACAAGGAGAGTGTTTTAGAGGTGTGTATGCGGGAACGGAAACGATGACGATAGATTTAAGAAAAGCTCTTCCGTCAGTGATTTTGAGACCATGTGCGCAACACGGTTGGATAGTAAAAAAGTTGTCCAGAGATGGCGACTTAAGCCGGAATGTGTCATGCGTACTTAGAATGCAAGTCGATTTGGTTGATAGAATGTTAGGTAACGGAGAATTGGTTCAACAGAAAAACTTCTTTCCTTCAATCAAAGAAGATAGCGGATATAGAATTTTACTTGGGCGCGAACAGATTGCACCATTTGGAAATCCGAAACACAAATCGAAAAAGGATGAGCCATCACTATTTCCGTATTCTACATTCCAACATTATATCGAAAAATAGACAACAGGAGATGTGAAATATGACCGCCGTAATCTACGCCCGCTATTCCAGCGATAACCAGCGTGAAGAATCTATCGAGGGGCAGATTCGGGAATGCACGGCCTATGCGGAAAAGAACGGTATCACGGTCATCAAACACTACATTGACCGTGCATTCTCTGCAAAAACGGACAATCGCCCGGAGTTCCAGCAGATGATCAAAGACAGCGGCAAGAAGCTGTTTGATGTTGTTCTCGTCTGGAAATTTGACCGCTTTGCCCGAAACCGTTTTGATAGCGCAAATTACAAGATGATCCTGAAAAAGAACGGTGTCCACCTGATTTCCGTTATGGAACCCATTGCTGAGGGTTCACAGGGCATTCTGGTGGAAACCCTTCTGGAAGGTATGGCGGAATACTATTCCGCAGAGCTGTCCGAAAAGGTGATTCGCGGTCAGACCGAGAACGCTTTGAAAGGAAAGTGCACTGGCGGTACGGGAACTATCGGCTATAAAATCGACGAGGACAAGTTTTATCATCTTGACCCGCTGACCTCGCCGCTGGTGTTGGAAGCCTTTCAGCGGTATGACAACGGCGATAAAATGGTGGAGATCGTAAACTTCCTCAACGACAAGGGTGTCCGCAATATGCAGGGCGGCAAAATGACCCACAGCAGCGTGAACACCATGTTGAAGAACCGTCGTTACATTGGTGAATTGTCTTTCCGGGATATCGTTGTGCCGGATGCGATTCCGGCTATCGTTCCGAAAGACCTGTTTGACCGGGTGCAGAAGCGTATGGATAAGAACAAGCGTGCCCCTGCCTGTGGCAAAGCAGACGAGGAATATCTGCTGACCACCAAGCTGTTCTGCGGCAAGTGCGGTGCGCTGATGTTCGGCGAAAGCGGAACCAGTGCTACCGGGCGCACCTACTATTATTATAAATGCGCCAACGTCAAGCGGCGTAAGGGCTGCAACAAAAAGACCGTGCAGAAGGACTGGCTGGAAGATCTGGTTGTTCGGGAGACCATGAAGCTGATTCAGGACGATGCGGTGATCGACAAGATCGTTCAATTGGTCATGGATGTCCAGAATCAGGAGAACACAACGATCCCGCTGCTGGAAAAGCAACTGCGAGAGGTCAACAAAAAGCTGGACAACCTGATGAAGGCGATAGAGGACGGCTTGTACACCCGGACAACGAAAGAGCGTCTGGAAGCGCTGGAAAGCCAGAAAGATGAGCTGACTGTAAAAATCGCAGATGGAAAAATTGAAGAAGCCCAGCTTCAATGAGGATTTCATCCGATTCTGGCTGATGAAATTTAGAAAGTTTGATATTTCGCAGTAAAAAACAGCGGAAAGCACTGATTGAAATCTTTGTAAATGCCATTTTCCTGTACGATGACCGGATGCTGATCACGTTCAACTACAAGGATGGCACCCAAACCGTCCGTTTTGAGGACACTTTGACCGCTGATTCGGCGGAGGAAAAAAAGTTCGGATTTGTCCAGCTCTGCTGGGAGCGTGAAAATAATGAATAATCAAATGGATTGGGATTTCTTCTTTCGGCAGTTGGCTGCCGGCATGAACATAGACGAAACCTGCTTTTATTTCAGTGATGACCCCAATGAGGAAGAACATTATCTCGGCTACTTACCACAGTACGACAAGCCGTACTGGGTAGGTTATTGTGATATTGTGGGTGCGATTTTAAAACTGCGGAGGAGATGGTCAATGCACCAATATTTGACGGGAAAAGTCTTAAGGACCGCTGGAGCTGTGTTGTAATTTGCAGCATTGAGGGCCTCAGCTACGAAGATTGGTTGGAAGATTTTGAGCATGAGCCGGTGAATCCTCAAAGTGATGAAATTATTGAATAGAACAGGAGCGTGAACCATGACTTTTATCTGCTCCCCCAAATGCACCACCTGCCAGAAGGCGCAGAAGTGGCTGGACGAGAACGGCATTTCCTATACATTCCGAGACATCAAAATGGAAAATCCCACTTATGAGGAGCTGTCTGCGTGGCATCGGCGTAGCGGGCTGCCGCTCAAGAAATTCTTCAACACAAGTGGCCTCCTCTATAAATCCATGGCGTTGAAGGATAAGCTCCCCGCCATGAGCGAGGACGAGATGCTGAAGCTCCTTGCGGCAGACGGGATGCTGGTCAAGCGCCCGCTGCTGGTGGGCAATGACTTCGTGCTGGTTGGCTTCAAAGAAGCCGAGTGGGAGAGCCGTCTAAAAAAATAAAGAAGAGGTGAAACATCATGGATGTGCAACGGGCAAAAGAACTGCTGACGGTTTTGGCGGACGGCGTTGACCCCTTGACGGGGGAGGTGCTACCGGATGACCACGTGTGCAACAAAGGAGAGATCGTGCGGGCGCTGCACTGCGCCGTGGAGGAACTATCCCGCAGACGGAAAAAACCGCTGCCCGAAAACAACGGAAACCCTTGGACGGAGGAACTGGACGATGAGCTATGCCGCTTGTTCGACGGCGGTATGAAAAAGAAAGACCTCTGCACGCACTTTGGCCGCACCTCCGGCGCGATCGAGTCCCGGTTGGAGCGGCTGGGGAAACTGTAAAGCTGCAAAAATGTAACATAAATGTCATAAATGTCGCCCCGCAGGCGACCAAACCCTCCTTCGGATGCGCTACAATGTGAGCAAAGACAAACGAAGGAGGGCTTTTTTATGACGGAATTGGTTTTTATTTTGGATCGCAGCGGCTCTATGTCTGGGCTGGAGGCGGACACCATCGGTGGCTTCAACTCCATGATCGCACAGCAGAAGAAGGAGGCGGGCGAGGCGGTGGTCTCCACGGTGCTTTTCGCCAACGACAGCACGGTCATCCATGACCGCCTGCCGCTGAGCGAGGTGCCGCCCCTGACGGAAAAGGAGTATTTCACCTGCGGCTGCACGGCGTTGCTGGATGCCGTGGGCGGCGCCATCCACCACATCGGAAACATCCACAAATACGCCCGTCGGGAGGATGTGCCGGAGAAGACGATGTTCATCATCACCACCGACGGCTACGAAAACGCCAGCCGCCGCTACGATTACGAGCGTGTGCGCCGCATGATTGAACGGCAGAAGGAGAAGTACGGCTGGGAGTTTTTGTTCCTCGGCGCAAATATCGACGCAGCCAAGGAGGCGGCATGCTTCGGCATTGGCGCTGATCGTGCAGTGAACTACAAGTGCGACGAGGCGGGCACGGCGCTGAACTATGAGGTCATCAGCGAGGCGGTGTGCAGTGTCCGCGCCGCCCGGCCGCTTAGCGCCGACTGGAAGCGCCGCATCGACGAGGACGTGCAGAAAAGAGGGAGGTAAGCGTATGTACGGAGCGATTTTGGGCGACATCGTGGGCAGCCCCTACGAGTTCGACTGCAACAACTATAAGGCGAAGGATTTCCCCCTGTTCAGCCGCCGTTCCGACTTCACCGACGACACGGTGATGACGCTGGCGGTGGCGAAGGCGCTGCTCAGCAGCCGTGGGCAAGACGATACCGCCATCAAAGCGGCACTGGTGCGGGAGATGCAGCAACTGGGCCGCGCCTACCCCGACGGGGCTATGGCACCCATTTTGGCGGCTGGCTCTATGAGGATGACCCGCAGCCCTACCAAAGCTACGGCAACGGCAGTGCCATGCGGGTGTCTCCCGCCGCATGGCTGGCAACAGATATGGCGGAAACGCTGCGTCTGGCGCGGCTCACCGCCCAGGTGACCCACGACCACCCGGAGGGCATCAAGGGCGCACAGGCCACCGCAGCGGCCATCTTTCTCGCCCGCACGGGTCACGACAAAGCGGAAATCAAAGCGTATGTGGAGCGCGAATTCGGCTACGACCTCAGCCGAACCTGCGACGAAATTCGTCCCACCTACCATCATGTAGAGAGCTGCCAGGAAACCGTGCCGCAGGCTATTATTGCATTTCTGGAAAGCACAGATTTTGAAGACGCGCTGCGCACGTCGGTGTCCCTCGGCGGCGACAGCGACACCCTCGCAGCCATCACCGGCAGCATCGCTGAGGCATTCTACGGCGTGCCGGAGGAACTGCGGCACGAGTGCCGCAAACGTCTGACGCCGGAGCTGGCGGAGATTCTGCGTGAGTGGGAAAGTGCGCTTTACAACGAAAAAAATCTGTGGAAATAGAGAACAAAATAAGGAGGGGCTTCCATGGCAATTTTGAACTTTTCCGATGTACTTAAAAAATGTAGGGCTTGACCCGAAAGATGTCAAGCTGATCTGGCATGCATTATCTGACGAACGTTTCAGAGAATGTTATAAAGCCGGTATGGCGCATCAATATACACAGCACCAAAAAGACGGGTTCAGCAAAGGATATTCCTACTGAATCACATTCATCAGCGATGGCGGTACATACGCGAGACTGCACTCTTGTTATCGTGTCAATGGTTCTGTGCCTGATACACCGGATGTATGCCCTGCCGGATTACCTGACTGTGAAGCCATGGAATACCGTGGCGAAATGGCGTTTTTTGATTTGCAATATGTGGATTTGCTGAAAGAGTACGAGGGAAAGCTGGTGATTGACTGGGGCGGGTCAGCTCGGATGTGGCATCAAAAAGCTACCACCGAAAAACCCATCGTGGCAATTGAGTCAAAGAACCAGAAGCCTTTTGTGGGATTTGAAAATCTTATTCTATCTTTCGATGAACTAAAAGAAGTTGTCGAAAACGATACGGACTATGAGCTGTGGCAGGCGGCCATGGCTGCGGTCTATCTGATTGTGGACTCCAAGCCTGGAGATAGATATGTCGGCTCGACCTATGGCTATGACGGCCTGCTGGGGCGTTGGTCTGTCTACGTCGCTACGGGCGGTCACGGAAACAACAAGGGAATGATCAGCCACTTGAAGTCTGTAAATCATAGTTGCCACGATTTGCAGTTTTCAGTGTTGCAGGTTTTGTCCAAGGCACTTCCAGACAATCAAATCATTGATGCAGAGACTCTCTGGAAGAAAAAGCTGCTGACCTATGAACCATTCGGAATGAATCAGAACTAATCTTCCTTGCAGTATCCTCTGGATAATATATAGCTCTCACTTTCCTTTGGCAAAGCGACTGTTTCAGCCCGCTTTTCAAGTAGGGCGGCAAATCCCATCAAGCGCCCTCCGAAAGACGCGTGACGGCAAAAAAATTCAGCCATAATCAACCTTTAAAACAGCAAAAGTCAAAACCACCGGCTGAGCCGGTGGCTTGAGTAAGCCCTAGAAGGGCATAATACTAGCAAAGCCCCTTAAGGGGCCACGAATGGGTCTGCCAACTGCATTCCTGTCTCGTGGCAGGCCCCTCAAGGGGCCCTTTTATTTACGCCTTGGTTTCCTTGCTACCCGTAAACGGGTCCACGAACTCCTTAAGGCTCAACTGATCGGCAATCTGGTCCTGTTGCAGTTGATTTTTAATGTACTCTTGGATTTTCTTTTTGTTCTTTCCTACCGTATCCACGAAGTATCCCCTGGCCCAGAAATGCCGATTTCCATACTTGTACTTTAAATTCATATGTCTGTCGAAAATCATGAGGCTGCTCTTTCCCTTGAGATATCCCATAACGTAAGAAATGCTGTACTTCGGCGAAAAATTTATCAGCATATGGATATGGTCCGGGCAGGCTTCTGCTTCAATTATTTCAATATCCTTTTGCTCGCATAGTTTGCGAAGTATCTGACCAATATCTTTTTTGATTTGGCCATATATCACCATTCTCCGATATTTCGGTGCAAACACTACATGGTATTGACATCTCCATGTCGTATGGCTTAAACTATCTACGTCTTTGTTATTTTTCATTTCAAAGATAAACCTCTCTGTTCCTAGAATGTGGTTGGCAAACCCACACTCTATTCTACGGGGAGGTTTCTCTTTTGTCTAGGGCTAAAAACCGTTTTTTATTCCACCAGCTTAGCTGGTGGTTGTCGCTCGCTCAAGCTACCCAACCACAAAAACAGCCTTCGGCAAATGCCGAAGGCTGTTTTTAAATAATTCAAAGCTCTATCACTTTACACTTATCAGTTCAGCTTCTTGCGGTTGATGAACAGGTAAGCGGCAGCGCCGCCCAGTGCGGCAACCAGAACGATGGCCAGACCTGCAACAGAGTTGCTGTTGGTGCTGGAAACGCCGGTCTGCGGGATGATCTTGCTGGAGTTATCAGCGGGGGTGTTGGACTTGGTAACATCCGGGGTGTTGGTCGGAGTATTGTCCGGGGTATTGGTTTTCTCAGTCGGGGTGTTTGCCGGAGTATTGGTCGGAGTGGTCTCCGGGATAACCGGGGTGGTCGGGGTCACGACCGGGGTAGCGGTCGGCTCGGTCGGGGTGGCAGTCGGCTCTGCCGGAGTGGCAGTCGGCTCTGCCGGAGTGGCAGTCGGCTCCACCGGAGTAGCAGTCGGCTCAACCGGGGTAGCAGTCGGCTCAACCGGAGTAGCGGTCGGCTCTACCGGGGTAGCGGTCGGCTCAACCGGCTTTTCAGCTTCCATAAAGATGGGGTACAGGTAGATGCCGCCTACCAGGCTGCCAACCGGGAATGCACCCAGGCCGCTGGTGCCCAGCTCAGTAGCATCGGCGCCCAGGACAAAGTGCTCTTTGCCCCAAACGTCCCAGCCCTTGAACTCCCAGCCCTCGTTTGCGATAACGGTGGGCAGAGTGATCGGAGTCTCCTCAAACTCGGCACGGTTCAGATAAGTCAGGGCAACATTGTCGGGATCGCTCTCGAAATGGCCCTTGGTGGTGTCCATAAAAATGGTAACATCCACCACGCGCACACAGGAAGCGCTGTCTTCGCTTGCAGCTTCGTCAGCGGTGTTGTCCTGTGTAGCCTCCTCCACTACTGCGGGTGCAGCAGCTTCCTCGGTGGTCTCAGTTTCTGCATACGCCGATACAGGCAGACAAACTGCCAAGGCAACAGCCGTAACCAGCGTAAGCAGACGCGAAAACCTGCTCGTCTTTTGCATAATTTTACTCCCTTTCCAAAATTATATCCCAAACGCAAAGGTACGGATTGCTGTTGCCTTTGTGCCCAGAATTCAAATAAAAATTTTACGCCCCGGCCGGCCAGCGGGCTGGAAGCAGCGGGTCCGGATTGATGATAACTTCATCCGCCGTCAGCGTTTCCCCGTCCCGCAGCGGGCGTGCCATAATCAGCAGGCGGGCATCCGACATTTCATAGGTACAGGTACACAATGTCAAAAGCCGTTCGTCTGCGCGGGCATAATCGCCCGTGGTATAAAACGCGCGCTTGGCCACTTCATCCAGGTATTCCTGCTCTGCCGCATCATCGGCAAAGTTCACATACTGGTTAAAGTGGAACACATCGCCATCGCTTTCGCGCGTGGTAATTGCATAAACTGCCACGATCTTGTAGTACTGGCCGCCGTTCAGGCTGTCCAGCTCAATGACCGGGTGTTCCTGATAATATTCCGGCTCGCGGTAATTTTGCAGGCTGGAAAACCGCACCGTATCCCCCACGCCCATGTTGTGGCCGTACAGGATCAAATGGCGGCTTTGCTGGATATCGCACTCATAATCCAGGTACGGCAGGCCCAGGTCATCCCAGTTGCCATCCAGGTCGTGCTTTAAGTAGTAGCTGTTGTCCCCTTCTCTTTGCATCACCGGCAGGTCAACATCGGTATCATCGATCTTGATCCAGCCGATCACTTCGGGGTTACGCTCCAGCAGTGCGGTAAAATCCCGCGGTTCCGGGGTAACGGCGGCTGCACGGTGGGGCCGCGGTAACCTGCGGTTCCGGCGTCTGCTCTGGTTCTGCAGTCTGCACCACCGGCGGGCTCTCGCTCACCATCTTGCGCTGCTGCAGCCAGTTGGGCAGCTGCAGTGCCGCCATAGCAATCAACGCCGCCGCCATACCGGAGCAAAACACCCCTGCAAGAATGCGCGACTGCTGGCTCACAGAGCTGCCTCCACAAAGTAGGCATCGCCTTTGCTGCCATCGGTCTTGTATTCCTGATACGCAATGGTGCAGCTGGTGCTGCCATCCGGGATTTCAGCCATCAGCCAGTCGCTGCGCTCCTGGCCGGGGGTCAGCTCATAAGCATACGGCATCATGGTATCATCCACTGCGTTCAGGCAGGTGCCGTAATCGCTGTCGCCCTCGCCCCACTGGATTTGGAAATCCTGCAGGAACATCGTGTAGGTCTGGCTGCTGGTGTTCTTGATGTTCAGGCGCATGCGCACCAGGCATTCGCCGTCCGGGATATCAATGCCGGGGTAGCTTTCCACCAGGCTGGCATCCGTAATGGAAAAGTCAAACAGTGCCGTGCTGACCGTTTCGCCTGCCGTATTGTTATGTGCGTTTGTTTTACCGCAGGCGGTCAGCAGCAATGCCATACCCAGCACAGCTGCAAGGCCCGGCGCTGCCAAAGTCCGTCTCATGCTATGTTCTCCTACTTTTCCGTGTTGCCATTGCACAAGTATTTAACATCTGTTCAACGTTAAAAATAGAGGGCAATGTACAGCTATCATATTATCACGCCGCGCTTGTTTTGTCAATCAAAAAGCACGGTCTTCTGCAGTCTGTTTTGTCGTTTTTATTGTTGAGTTGGTGTTGTGTAGGGGTAGTATAGCTGCGCGGCGGCATGTTTTATGCATTGGCAGCGCTTCTCTGCGGCGGCCAGAGGTCTGACTGTTCCACCGGTTGTTTTTCTGTTTGGTGCACATGATACCTTGCTTTGTAGGGAGCGGTCTTGAGGCAACACCGCACAATTCCCGCCTTGCGGCTTAAGCACCGCTCCGGCAGCTGCGGCACGGCATCTGCGTTGCCAAAATGCTCGATAATGTCGGGTTGCGGTACCCGCATCGTACATCGGGGACAAAAGCCCCTCGCACTCTGCGACCGCTGCCCCTGCTTCGGTTCGCTGTTTCCGCCACTGGCGGCGCTCACCTTTGCAGCATCCAGTATTATCTGCGCTTTTGGCTTAGCAGCTGCCGCGCCTCGCTCGCCGTATCGGCACTTAGAATTATGCGGTATTGCCTTGACCATTCCGAAGCTTTGGCACATCTGCCATAATGAGATTTGCCGCAAGGTTTGTCTGCGGTGTCGGGGACGCTGCTCCCCTACTGTGGGCAAGGTATATCACACATTTTTATTGTACGGTCGGGCCGCCTTCAGTGGGGGGCCGGGTGACCCCGCCCTACCATACAAAAAAACTGCACAGCGTTTGGGCTGTGCAGCTTCATGAAGGTTATCGTTTTGTCAGCAGGAGCTTATTCCGTACCTGAACTATCCTGCGTATCCCCACCGGTATCCCCGGTATCAGCTTCAGGTTCGCTCTGGGCATCGGCCTGGTCGTCCGCCGTGCTGTCCGGTTCAGCGGTGCCGTCTGCGGCACCGTCCGCAGCATTGCCGGTATCGGCCATGCTGGAATCCAGGTTGTTCTGCACCAACTCCTGCGGGTCGCCGGAATCGGTAGTCGGGGCTGCGGTCGAAGCAGACACTTCGGGCTGCATATCGCTTTCCTGCAATGCACTCAGATACCACTTACGGCCCTCGCCGCGGGTGAACACATAGTCCATATACTTGGTCGGCTCCGTGGGGGCGGTCAGGTTGATCTCGCCGCTGGAGCTATTGTTGATGGTGGGGATATAGCCAACCGTCACATAGGTCTTGCCGCTCTGGGTGGAAATCTTTTCCACTTCCGGGGTATACATAGCCACCATGCTGGTAACAGGAACCAGATAGCCCTGCTTTTCCTCGTCATAGGTATAATTGAACTCTTCGGTCTGGAAAGAGCCATCGGTGATCTTGTAATCCGGGCCAAGCAGGTTGGTCAGGTAGGTGTCAACTTCCAGTTTGGGCAGAATGATGGAGCCGGTTTCGCTGTCGCGCTCATAGTCGCTCAGGCCGTTATCCCGCTTTTGGATCTGGTACACGGCGCCCCAGATGGCAGCCTGTAAAAACTCCGACTGATCCACCTTGCTCACATCGTCAAACGGCATAGTGTCAAACATGACAAGACCGTACAGACGGTCGGCATAGCTCTGGCGGCGTTCGGTATCATCCAACGCGCTGCGCAGCACGCCAACCACCCAGCTTAATACGGTAAACAGACCAATGATAATCAATACGATTGCCACTGCACCCACGATCTGGCGTGAAAAGCGGCGGTTATTGCGCAGTTGTTCTTCTCTGGAAATTGCCATTCAAAAAAACCTCAAGATCATTAAAAATTCAGAATAATGGATAATCGTAAAAACACGCATGTACGCGCATCATACGGTTCGAGTTTTTGTTTATCGTGCAGAACTAGTATACCACAAACGCCGCCGCTTTGCAAAGCGGCGGCGGGGTGTTTTGCAGAATTTAACAAATGTGCGGCAGCATTACTTGTTTTTGTACATCTGCTCGTAATACTTCTGGTAGTTGCCGCTGGTCACGTGGTCCATCCATTCTTCGTGGGCCAGGTACCAGTCAATGGTCAGCACAATGCCCTTCTCGAACGGGGTTTCGGGGTACCAGCCCAGATCGTTCTTGATCTTGGTGGGGTCAATGCCGTAACGGCGGTCATGGCCCAGGCGGTCCGCCACGTGCTTGATCAGCTCTTCGCTGATGCCCTCATCCTTCAGGCGGTCATGCAGCTGCTCGATGACAGTCTTGACGATGAAGATGTTGGGGCGCTCGTTATGGCCGCCGACATTGTAAACTTCGCCGTCCTTGCCGCCGTTGGCAACCATATCAATGGCTTTGCAGTGGTCCATAACATACAGCCAGTCACGGATCTGCATACCATCGCCGTAAACCGGCAGGGTCTTGTGGTGCTTGGCGTTGTTGATGAGCAGCGGAATCAGCTTTTCGGGGAACTGATACGGACCATAGTTGTTGGAGCAGCGGGTGATGTTGATGGGCATGCCATAGGTATCATGGAATGCTTTCACGAACATATCGGCACTTGCCTTGGAAGCGGAGTACGGGCTGTGCGGGCACAGCGGGGTCGTTTCCATAAAGTAGCCCTCGGCACCCAAAGCACCGTACACTTCATCGGTGGAAACCTGCAGGTACTTTTTGCCTTCCTTCCAGGTCTTGGCGTCGGCATCGTACCAGGCATCCTTGCAGCACTGCAGCAGATTGACGGTGCCCAGAACATTGGACTCAACAAAAATTTCCGGGTTGCGGATGCTGCGGTCAACGTGGCTTTCGGCAGCAAAGTTGATGACGTAATCCGGGTCATATTTGGCGATCAGGTCAGTGACAAGAGCCTTATCGCAGATATCGCCCTTAACAAAGATATGGCGGGCATCGTCCTTGATATCTTCCAGGTTTTCCAGGTTGCCGGCATAGGTCAGTTTATCCAGGTTGACCAGGCGGATATCCTGGTATTTTTCCAGCATATAGTGGACAAAGTTGGAGCCAATAAAACCGGCACAGCCGGTAACAAGATAAGTTTTCATTTATTTACCATCCCAATTATTGAAAAAGTCCTGAATTGCATCTTTCCAGTCGCGCATGTCATCGCCGACACTGCACCGCAGGGCGCGGTTTTCCAGTGCGCTCCATGCCGGGCGGTCTGCGGATTTGGGGTTCATCTCTTTGTACTGTGCGCTGGTAACGGGCTTTACGGTGCACGGCAGGCCGGACAGGCGGATGATCTCGGATGCGAAATCATACCAGCTGCAAATGCCGCTGCCGGTGCAGTGGTAAATGCCGTAATCATGGCTGACTGCCAGCTTTAAGATATGGTAGGCCAGATCCACCGCATTGGTGGGGTTGCCCAGCTGGTCGTTGACAACATTCAGGGTGTCATGCGTTTTGGCCAGGTTGACCATAGTTTTGACAAAGTTTTTGCCGTAATAGCTGTACAGCCAAGCCGTGCGCACGATAAAGTGGCGGCGGCAGAACTGCTGCACATAGGTTTCGCCCAGCAGCTTGGTCTGGCCGTAGGCCGAAATGGGGGCGGGCAGGGCACTTTCATCCAACGCCACACCGCCGTTGGCTGTACCGGGGAATACATAGTCGGTAGAAATATGGATCAGGCGGGCATTAATCTTTTCGCATGCCAATGCCAGGTTGCGCGGGCCAAGGGCGTTGACGCGGTAAGCGGCATCGCGGTTGGTTTCGCAGCCATCCACGTTGGTAAAAGCAGCGCAGTTGATGACGGTATCCGGCTGGATGCGGCGGATATAGGTCACAGTGGCTTCGCGGTCGGTAATATCCAGCTCATCCACATCAACGGCGATCACCGTTGCTTTGCGCAGGCGCTCCGGCAGCGGGCCAAGGGCGCATTCTTCATCGGCCAGCTGTTTTTGCAGCTCGGTTCCAAGCTGTCCATGGCAGCCGGTAATCAGAATTTTCATCTTGTGCCTCTTTCTTTATACCGCATCAATATTTCAGGCGGTCATCGGCAACATTGCGCAGGTGCTGGCCATAGGGGCTTTTGCCATAGCGCTCGGCGCTTTCCAACAGTTTGCCGCGGTTGATCCAGCCGTATTTATAGGCGATCTCTTCCGGGGCGGAGATCTTGATGCCCTGGCGCTGTTCAATCATGCGCACAAAGTCGGCGGCTTCCACCAGGCTGTCCATCGTGCCGGTATCCAGCCAGGCATAGCCGCGGCCCAGCAGCTGCACATCCAGCTTGCCTTCCTGCAGGTACATCTCATTCAGGGTGGTAATTTCCAGTTCGCCGCGGGCGCTGGGCTTTACCTGTTTTGCCTTTTCGCACACATCTTTGCTGTAAAAATACAGGCCGGTAACCGCATAGTTGCTCTTGGGCTGTGCGGGCTTTTCTTCAATGGAAGTTGCCTGGCCGTTTTCGTCAAATGCCACCACACCGAAGCGTTCGGGATCGGTGACATAGTAGCCGAACACAGTGCTGCGGCCGGCTTCGGCGTTGGCGGCAGCGGACTTGAGCCGCTTGGAGAAACCTGCGCCGTAGAAAATATTATCGCCCAGCACCATAGCGCAGGGCTCACCGTTAATAAACTCTTCACCCAGGATAAAGGCCTGTGCCAGACCGTCCGGGAGGGCTGCACTTTATATTGCAAGTGCAGGCCGTACTGGCTGCCATCCCCCAGCAGCGCTTCAAAGCGCGGCGTATCGGTTGGGGTGGAAATGATCAGGATATCCTGGATGCCTGCCAGCATCAGGGTAGACAGCGGGTAATAGATCATGGGCTTATCATACACAGGCAGAAGCTGCTTGGATGTGACCATGGTCAGCGGATACAGGCGGGTACCAGCACCGCCGGCGAGGATGATACCTTTCATGATGACGCTCCTTTTCAGTGACCGCAGTTGCGGCGAACTATAGGCAGCGCCTATACCGCGCCGCCTGATTTGCCGTGCGTCACCGCCCATCCCACAGGGGCATAAATCCGCACAATTATTTTTTATTATATCGTATTCTATGCCCCTTGGCAAGAGGGAAAATTGAGGGAGCAGAGCCAACAAGATTTGCGAGGGAAAACGTAAAACACATTTGCCGCAAGGCCCCGGAACGGTCAAGACCGTTCCCTGCAAAACATTTTATAACGTGCAACAAACATTATAAGCATTCGTAGGGCGCTGCGCCCGCAGGCGCGTTTCGGAGGCCCGCTTGACGGGCAATGCCCGTCAGTTTGCAAAGCAAACCCGCTCATGCAGTTGCAAAACCCACTGGGTTTTGCATTGCGCGCCATTACATTTTCGTAAACTCAAATGTGACCTTCTGACTCGCAACCCTGCAACCGGGGCAGCGCCCCGGCTCTTAGGCCGGAGATGAATGACCTCATCCCGCCGCGGCTTTGCTCTATTACGCATTTACATTCCCGCAGCAAGCCGAGCCCCATTTGTAAGGGTTAAACATATGGCAACATCCACGGGATAAATCAATGCTTATACAAAATGCCGCACCCATACCAGGTGCGGCATCTGTTTTATTCGCTTTGGTTATTTCGCGTACTCGGTGGCGCGGCTTTCGCGGATCACGCTGACCTTGATCTGGCCGGGGTAATCCAGCTCGTCCTCGATCTTTTTGGCAACCTGGCGGGCCAGCAGGATGACCTGATCATCGCCAACCTTGTCGGGCTGGACCAGGATGCGGACCTCGCGGCCTGCCTGCACGGCGTAAGAGCTTTCAACGCCCTCAAAGCCGTTGCACAGGGCTTCCAGCGTTTCCAGACGCTTGATATAGCTTTCCATGTTTTCACGGCGGGCACCGGGGCGGGCTGCGCTGATGGCATCCGCTGCCATAATAATGAAGGCAAGCACCGTCTTGGGCTCCACATCGCCGTGGTGGGCTTCGATTGCATGAATAATCTGCGGGTTCTCGCGGTACTTCTTGCAAATATCCACACCGATTTGCACATGGCTGCCCTCGATCTCATGGTCAAGGGCTTTGCCGATATCATGCAACAAGCCTGCGCGGCGTGCCAGCTGAACATTCACGCCAAGCTCGCCAGCCATCAGGCCGGCCAGCCATGCCACTTCCAGAGAATGGCTCAGCACATTCTGGCCATAGCTGGTGCGGTACTTCAGGCGGCCGATCAGTTTGACCAAATCAGGATGCAGGCTGTGGATACCAAGGTCCATCACAGCCTTTTCGCCCTCGCGCTTCATCTGAATTTCCAGTTCGCGGCGGCACTTATCCACGGTCTCCTCAATGCGGGCCGGGTGGATACGGCCATCGGCGATCAGGCGCTCCAGGGCCATGCGGGCCACTTCACGGCGGGTCTGGTCAAAGCTGGAAAGGGTGATGGCTTCCGGCGTATCGTCAATAATGAGGTCACAGCCAGTGGCAGTTTCCAGAGCGCGGATGTTGCGGCCCTCGCGGCCGATGATGCGGCCCTTCATCTCGTCAGAGGGCAGCGGCACCACGCTGACGGTGGCTTCACTGGTGGCATCGGCTGCGCAGCGGGCAATGGCCTGGCCGACCAGCTCACGGGCGATGGCATCACATTCGTCCTTCATGTTAGCCTGATAGGCGCTGATCTTCATGGCCTTTTCGTGGGTCAGCTCATCATCAATGTTCTTCAACAACACAGCGCGCGCATCTTCCTGGGTCATGGCGGCGATGGTTTCCAGCTTTTCGGTCTGGCGCAGCTTGAGCTGTTCCAGCTCGTCCAGGCGGGCTTCCACCAGTTCGCCGCGCTTTTTCAGGTCCTCTTCCTTGCGCTCCATGGCGGCGGTGCGCTTATCCAGCGCTTCCTCCTTTTTGGTCCATGCGGCGTTCCTGGCGGCTGACTCCGCGCGGCGGTCCTTGATTTCCTTGTCGGCGTCAGCTTTCAGCTTGAACGCCTCGTCTTTGGCCTCGATGATGGTTTCCTTGCGCTTCTGCTCGGCAGCCTTGATGGCATCGTTCACGATGCGTTTGGCTTCCTCTTCGGCAGAGCCGATCTTGGCTTCGGCGGTACGCTTCCGGTTTTCCCCGCCAAAATAATAACCAAGCGCCCCGCACACGGCAGCGGCAACGACAACCAGCACCCACATCAAAATTGGGGGCATGGCAGTTTCACTCCTTACAAAACTCAAATCAAATGCAGGAGGGCGCAGCACAAGCGGAACGCTTTTATTTCTGGCATACCTGAAAAGCCCGGGCAGCCCGCGCCTGTTTTATCTGGCAGCTATCATGGGTACACTGCCAGCATCTTACAGCGCAAGGGGCTGACCTTTGCGGTTCAAATACTGCCTGCGATATTCTATACAAAATGGGGCGATAATCCAAAGCATACCCAAAAGCGGATACACCTCAAGCCCCATATACACAAATAAAACGAAAAAACGCCAAATTTGCGGCGGTAAAACAAATATCTGAAAAGCGGCGTTCCCGATGGGCGACACCCTTAAGTCCTATTTAATATTGTAGCTACATTGCAGGAAATTGTCAAGGAATTGTTACAACACCGTGAACGTTCCCACCTGACGCACAAACACCGAAAAAACACAGGCAGGGCCTGCCTGCCAGCTTCAAAGCAGGGACCCTGTCTGTGTTCTTATGATGAATGGGGAATGGCGTTTTAACAGTCGCCGATGGCAAAGCAGGCCAGGCGCATATAGTCCTTCGGGCTGCTCACATTCAGCTCCAGCGTCAGGCTGCCATCCTGCTCATACATGCGGCGCAGCTGAGCGGTATTGTTCAGGTTCACGGGAGCACCGGCAATTTCTGCCGTCACACCTCCGCAGCAGGCGGCCAGCTCTGTCAAAAAGCCTTTCAGATTCATCGTTGTCAGTTTAAGCATCATCCGTACCTCCTGTTTTTCATTTCCGGCGCTGCCGGTTTGTTCTTACAGGTATGATGATACTGCATTTTTTCTTTATTTCCTAGCGTTTTACCGTCCCGTATTGGTAATATCCTGCCATTTGCTGCGGAACTGCGCCGGGGTGCAGCCGAATTTCTGGCGGAACACCTTGCCAAAGTAGCTCAGGCTGGCAAACCCGCAGTCCACGGCAATGGCGGTGATCTGCTGCCCGCTGCGCACCAGGCGGTCCGCCGCCATCTGCAGGCGGTAGCTCTGCAGGTAGTTCAGCGGGGTCACATGCAGGCACTGCTGGAAGGTACGGAACGCTTCCCGCTGGCTGCAAAAGCCTGCCGCGGCGATCTGCTCAATACGCAGCGGCTCGGCGTAATGTTCATGCACAAAGGCCAGCATCGCTTTGCACTTTTCATCGAACGCCGCCGCGCCGGGGCGGGCTTCGGGCCGGGGCAGCGCCAGCAGCCCCAGCCAGATCTCCCCCAGAGCTGCCCGCAGGCGCAGCTCGTAACCAAACTCGTTTTCATCCAGGGCAAAGGAATCCCGCAGCTTTTCCAGCAGAGCGGCCTGATCCGGGTCCGCCGGGTCCAGCGCCAGCAGTTCCAGGGCCGGGTTTGCTGTAATGGGGACAAGGTATTTCTGTTCAATGCGGCTGCCCACGCTGCCGCCCAGCAGGGACGGTTCAAACAGGTGGATCCAGCTCACCACACGGTCCCCCGGCAGGTTGCGGGTGCTGTGCAGCA
>ENA-OQBL01000127-OQBL01000127.1-human-gut-metagenome-genome-assembly--contig:-NODE-127-length-44332-cov-5.542902_pt1 | contig 44332 bp, 31 predicted proteins | sample MGYA00242747_ERZ504553 | MGnify/ENA primary metagenome ERZ504553 (study PRJEB26092, sample SAMD00036240) | human gut metagenome | host: Homo sapiens | study: EMG produced TPA metagenomics assembly of...
GATATAAAACAAGTAAAAAAGATTAATATTTTTATCTTTGCAAAAAACTAAAAGACAAACCAATATGGCAAGATTTAAAAGAATTCTACTGAAGCTGAGCGGCGAAAGCCTGATGGGCGAAAAGCAATATGGTATAGACGAAAAACGTCTGGGTGAATATGCGCAACAAATCAAGGAAATACACGACCTTGGCGTACAAATAGGTATTGTAATCGGTGGTGGAAACATCTTCCGGGGGCTGAGCGGAGCTTCCAAAGGTTTTGACCGTGTAAAAGGTGACCAAATGGGGATGTTGGCAACCGTTATCAACAGCTTGGGATTGAGTTCCGCATTGGGAGCGGCCGGAGTCAAGGCACGTGTATTGACAGCTATCCGCATGGAACCCATCGGTGAGTTTTACAACAAATGGAAAGCGATTGAAGCGATGGAAAACGGAGAAGTTGTGATTATGTCTGCCGGAACAGGCAATCCGATTTTTTACTACCGATACCGGGTCTTCCCTGCGTGGTATCGAGATAGAAGCCGATGTGATGTTGAAAGGAACACGCGTGGACGGCATTTATACAGCTGATCCGGAAAAAGACCCCACTGCTACGAAATTTGACGATATCACTTACGATGAGGTATTGAAGCGCGGTTTGAAAGTAATGGATCTTACAGCAACCTGCATGTGCAAGGAAAACAACCTGCCCATTATCGTTTTCGACATGGACACAGTAGGTAACCTGAAAAAAGTAATGACCGGTGAAAATATAGGAACACTGGTACACAACTGATTTTCTCATCAAGTTCATCCATTTGTCATTCCTTATTTCCTTCTAAATGACAGATGGGTGAACAGTTTTTCTCTGTCTTACCATTTTTTCCACAAATTCGTTCTTTATTGACACATATTCCTTAAAAAAGAGACTCAACCGATAGATTTTCCATCTAAATGAACAATTATTCATGGACTTATAGCGTTAATTAGCCTATTTTTACATCAGCAAAAAATGTAAATCATTCAAAGACTATAAAAACGACAGGAAATACCATGAAAAATTACTGTTACATCTGTTTATTGACTGCCTGCATGGCTCCCATGTCTCTCCAAGCCCAAAAAGCAATTCCGTACAGTGGAGAAGTATGTGTAGCCTCTCTCCCTACAGTCCCCACAACCCTTCCCGGCATATCTTCCGACTCGTATGCCCGGCGCTTTGCCGACTCTGAGATGCTCCGCTTTCCCAAAGCTTATCAGCTGGATCATGGCAAACGGCTCTTTTTCGGGTATTCACAAGGAGTAGGCTGTTGCGCCATGCTGGATATGTGGAAAAATACCGGTGACAAACGTTACTTTACGTATGTTGAGGAATGGGCGGATAGTTTGATTAACGAAAAAGGAGAAATCCACCTTTATGATATGTCAACTTACAACCTGGATTACATCAATTCAGGAAAAGTACTGTTCGACCTCTATAAAGAAACAGGCAAAGAAAAATACAAAGCAGCCATGGACTTACTGGTAGAACAACTCAAAAGACAACCACGTACGCTGGAAGGTGGCTTCTGGCATAAATTGATCTATCAACATCAGATGTGGCTGGACGGACTTTATATGGCTTCTCCTTTCCTAGCCCGCTATGGAGCGGAATTCAACCGTCCTGATCTGATTGATGAAGCGGTAAAACAATTCACACTTTGCCACAAACATACCTATTCACCGGAAACCGGATTATATCATCATGCCTGGGACGAGAGCAAATCCCAACGTTGGGCAAATCCGCAAGACGGTACTTCACCTAACTTCTGGGGACGCAGTATAGGCTGGTGGTTCATGGCCATGGTAGATGTACTGGACTATATTCCCGACAACCACCCCGGACGTGCCTCGCTTATCAGTTGGATTCAAGGTTTGGCAGAAAGCCTGCCCAACTATCAAAGAGACGGGCTATGGTATCAGGTAATAGACCAGCCCGAACGTGAAGGTAATTTTCCCGAAGCATCCGTAACCACCCAATGTATGTATGCTTATGCCAAAGCGGTGAACAAAGGATATATAGACGCCCGATACCGGACCATCGCGGAAAAAGCCTTCAACGGATTAAAGAAAACATTGCTTCGCGAAAACCCCGACGGAACTCTGACGCTGACCCGTTGCTGTCAAGTAGGCGGACTGGGCGGCACTCCTTACCGCGACGGAAGCTTTGAATATTACATTGGCGAAAAGATGCGTGACAACGATGCCAAAGCTACCGGTCCTTTCATCATGGGTTGCCTGCAACTTGGCAAATAGAATCATATCGCATAAACAACAGAATTATCCATCTTTTTAAATTAGCTATATACAATGAAACACACCATTTATGCTCTGACAATGTTTGCATTGGCCGCTTGCACCTCTCCCCAAGAGGAAGCCATAGACCGCCATGCACTGGTAACACGCAATAATCCGGAAGTGACTGCCATGGATTCATTATCCTCCCTGTCGGTAGGAAACGGAGAATTTGCCTACACGGTAGATGCTACAGGATTGCAGACTTTTCCCGAAGTCTATAAAAACGGAGTTCCACTGGGTACACAAAGCCAATGGGGATGGCACAGCTTCGGAAATCCCGAAAACTATAAACCGGAGGAAGCCTTGGTGGAGTATGACTTCGGCCACGGGCACAAAGAGCTATATGCCACCCAACCCAAAGAACCCGGCAGAGCAAAGGAAGCATCCGACTGGTATCGTGTAAACCCACACCGCCTGCATCTGGGTATCATCGGACTCGAATTAGAAAATGAAGTACGTCCCTCGGATGTGCAAAACATACAGCAATCACTGGATATGTGGAACGGTATCATCAACAGCCGGTTCACTCTCAAAGAAACTCCCTACCACATTCAGACAGTCTGCCATCCGGAGCGTGATATGATTGCCGCACGCCTGTCGGCCCGACAACCTGCCGGCATCAAGTTCCACTTCCCCTATCCCACGGGCGGTCACTGTGACGATGCTTGTAATTGGGAAGCGAATGATAAACATAGCACGACCCTGGTCAGTGAAGACGCACAATCGGCCGTGTTAAAAAGAACACTCGACGCAACCACCTATTATGTAACAATCAGTTGGGAAGGCACTGCGAAGCTAAGTGAAAAAAGTGCAAACTATTTCGTACTCACGCCAACGGACAGTGTATTTACATTCACCTGCCAATTCACACCGCAAGCGTCCGCTTCTCCCATCCTGACTTTTGCGGAAGTACAACAAGCCTCTTCCGGACATTGGCAAAATTACTGGACACAGGGAGCTGTCGCCGACTTCTCACAATGTACGGATGTCCGTGCCAAAGAATTGGAACGCCGGGTCGTATTAAGCCAATATCTGCTCGCCATCCAATGTGCCGGATCAACCCCGCCACAGGAAACCGGACTGACTTACAACTCCTGGTTCGGGAAATTCCATTTGGAAATGATCTGGTGGCATCAGGCACAATTCGCCTTATGGGGACATCCCGAATTACTGGACCGCACTTTATCCTGGTATGAAACCGTGGAACCCATAGCCCGCCAGATAGCGGAAAGACAAGGTTTCAAAGGCATACGATGGATGAAAATGACTGATCCCAGCGGTACGGAAGCCCCCTCTAAAGTAGGCAGCTTCCTGATCTGGCAACAGCCTCATCTCATCTACCTGGCAGAATTGCTCTATCGGGCTAATCCATCGGAAGAACTACTGAAAAAATACAATAGCCTGATACAGGAAACCGCCGAATTCATGTATTCATTTGCCACATACGAGGAAGAGCACGACCGTTATGTCTTGAAAGGCGCTATTCCCGCACAGGAAACGTTGCGCGCCGCCGAAACTGTCAATCCGCCTTTTGAACTTTCGTACTGGCATTTCGCCATGCAAGTTGCCCAAACATGGCGTGAACGTACAGGGATGGAACGTGTACCCGAATGGGATGTGCTGATAGAGAAATTATCTCCGCTGGCATACAACGACGAACAGCTGTATCTGGCAGCCGAGACCGCGGTGGATACCTATAAAGATATCCGTTTTACCTCAGACCACATGGCAGTGCTGGGCGCTGTCGGCATCCTGCCCATGAATCAGCTGATTCATGCCGGATATATGAAAAACACCCTGCACTGGATTTGGGATAACTGGAACTGGGACAAGACCTGGGGCTGGGATTATCCGATGACAGCCATGAATGCCGCCCGAATGGGTGAGCCCGAAAAGGCAGTCAGCGCATTATTGATGGACAAACGTACCAACACCTATCTGGTAAACGGTCACAATTACCAGGACGGGCGTCTGCGTATTTACCTGCCCGGCAACGGTGGATTACTGACCACAGTCGCCATGATGTGCGCCGGATGGGACGGATCGGAAGGGAACAATCCCGGATTTCCGAAAGATGGCAAATGGAATGTACGCTGGGAAGGGTTACAGCCGTTACCGTAAGAACAGGAGTTAGCAGTTATTATCATGAAAACGACATATTTACTTCTATGCCTGTTGGGCATCGGTAGCGTTTCCGGCGCAGGACAAACCAAACAGCCACAAAAGATAGGCGATTTCATAGAATCCACTTCGTACAACGAACATCGCCGGAATGCCACCCGAAGCCTGCAATATACCCCTGACGGAGACGATTTTGTCTGCATCAACGGTAAGAATCGCTTTACCCGTGCCTTATACGGCAGCCACACAGCATTCCGGCTGGAAACAAGCGACCGGCCCGTATTCGCTGCTTATACCAAGGAGAATCCGAAGCACATCTGCTTTAAACTGCAAACCTCCGGAGGAACGGTAGCCCTTGACTCTACCGAACACTGCGAGTCCCGTTATACAGCGGGACGCCGCAGCTACAGTTTATCTGATCCGGCTTTCGGAGGCGGAAGCTTATCCATTACCACATGGGCACTTCCCGATAAAGAAGGGGCCATCTGGCAATTCAACGCCCGGAATTTCAAGGAATTCCATCCCGTTCTACTGGCATCCATTTCAGAGATACGTAATTCCAAACTAAACCGTAACGGAGACATGGGAGCCGACCCAGCCGACAGTTTCGAAGCTCCTCTCCAGCCTCAACAGTTACAATCCTTCCCGGTACAGATAGACGGAACACTTTATATTCTATTGGAAAACCAGGAACTACGCACACTGACGACTGCCGAAGGCGAAAACCTGTTTAAAAAGGCAGAAGCCGCCCGCTCCGAAACAGCCTCACGCATCCGCATTGAAACACCCGACCCTTATTTCAACACCTTAGGAAGCACGCTGGCTATGGCTGCCGATGGAATCTGGGACGGCGAAGTGTGGCTACACGGTGCCATAGGCTGGCGAATGCCCCTCAGTGGCTGGCGAGCCGCCTATACCGGCGATGTTTTGGGATGGCATGACCGTGCCCGGACCCATTTCAACGCATACGCGGCAAGTCAGGTCACCGAAGTGCCCAACACCTCCCCATCCGGCACAAGATTCCGCCCTGCATCTGGCACGTTCCGTCAAGAAATGGGGTACACCCCAATACAGTAACGGATACATCTGCCGTAATCCGCACCGCAATAATCAGATGCACCACTACGACATGAACCTTTGCTACATAGACGAATTGTTATGGCATTTCAAGTGGACGGGGGACTTGGATTATGTCCGCCAAATGTGGCCTGTCATCACCCGTCACCTCGCATGGGAAAAGCTGAACTACGACCCGGATAACGACGGGCTGTATGACGCATACGCCTGTATTTGGGCCAGTGACGCCCTTTATTACAATAGCGGAGCAGTCACCCATTCATCGGCTTATAACTACCGTGCCAACAAGACAGCGGCCCAATTGGCAGAAAAGATAGGCGAGGATCCCACTCCTTACCGCAACGAAGCCGAAAAGATTCTGAAAGCCATGAACGAGAGGCTATGGCTTCCCGACAAAGGACATTGGGCGGAATATCAAGATTTTATGGGTCACAAGCGAGTACACGAAAGTGCCGCTGTATGGACCATTTATCATGCTATAGACAGCGAAACAGCCAATCCGTTCCAAGCCTATCAGGCTACCCGTTATGTAGACACAGCCATTCCTCATATTCCCGTCACAGCCCATGGATTAAAAGAGAATGGCTATGCCACTATCGCCACCACCAACTGGCTGCCCTACTCATGGAGCATCAATAATGTCGCCTTTGCCGAAGTGATGCATACCGCATTGTCATACTTCCAGGCCGGACGTGCCGACGCCGGATACAAACTTTTGAAAAGCTCTGTTCTGGACGGCATGTATCTAGGAGACAGTCCGGGTAACTTCGGCCAGATCAGCTTCTATGATGCCGCACGCGGAGAATGCTACCGCGATTTCGGTGATCCCATCGGAGTCGCTTCACGAGTACTGATCCAAGGTCTGTTCGGTATCCTGCCGGATGCCCTGAACCAGCAAATCATCCTCCGGCCGGGCTTCCCGGACGACTGGGACAAGGCTTCCGTCAGCACTCCCGATATAAGCTATCGCTTTACCCGGAAAGAAGATACGGATACCTATCATATCACACAACGGTTCCAGACTCCTCTCCATCCGGTATTGCACGTCAATGCCAGAAAAGAGAAGATCCGTTCAGTAAAAGTGAACGGTGTCCCTGCCACATGGCAATCCATCGAATCGGCCCATGGCTATCCTCTTCTTTCAATCCAGGCGGAAGGAACATCTTCAACCACCATTACCATCGAATGGGAAGGAGCACCACTTCACACGTTGGCAGTCCAGGAACCAGTCATCACTTCAAACGGGAAGTTGGCTTTGCAAATACCTTCGGGAGCATCCATCTCCCAAGTATATGATCCTCAGAGCGTTTTAGCAAATCACACTGTAGAAGCCACCGCTTTCAACGCACAGATAAAAGGTGAACCGGGACACCACACTTTCTTTGTTTACACCCATCAGGGAGAAATGGATTGGTGGCAACCTGTTAATATCTATATAGAGAACGTCCGGGAATCCCCCTCCTATACAGACTTTGCAGATATCCGTCCCGAAAAATGCCGGATGGTTGATTTTGACCGGCAACTGAATGCTTCCGTCACCGATATATATCAAAATGAATACCTGTCTCCCCGGTCTCCATACACTACGTTGCAACTTCCCACACAGGGAATAGGAGAATGGTGTCATCCGCTGCTGAGTGCTACCATAGACGACTCGGAATTACGCAGTCTTGTACATCATGATACTTTCCAAACGTCTTTAGGCATCCCCTTCCGTCTGAAAGAAAAAGGAAACAACATTCTTTTCACCTCCCTATGGGATAATTACCCGGACAGTTCCACCATCTCACTATCCGGCACTGCCTCACATGCTTATCTGCTGATGGCGGGAAGTACCAACCACATGCAGTGCCACATTGCCAATGGAATAATACGCATACACTATGCAGACGGAACTTCCCAAGCAACGGAGTTGACCAATCCGGACAACTGGTGTCCTATAGAACAAGATTTCTATGTGGACGGCAAAGCATTCCAAGCAACTGCTCCCCGGCCGTACCGTCTGCACTTGAAAAGCGGTAAAATAAGCCGTGATCTGGGTAAGGAACTCAACATCACCGGCGTATATGGACGTGAGATAGAAGGTGGTGCAGGCATATTGCTCGATATTCCTTTGGATCATTCCAAGGAACTAAAAGGGCTGACCCTGGAAACCCTGTCCAATGATGTGGTGATAGGAATCATGGGAATCACTTTGCAATAACCACGTGTTATTCAATGCGGAATTACGTTAACTTGAACCGGCGTAGTTCCGCATTATTCATCTTTGGCACACTACGTAAATGTTCCAAAGTCACTCCTTGAATGTGTGCCTGTACCGCCCTGTTTATCAGTCCATGCCCGACTGCCAACACCTGTTTTCCATCATATCGCTCTTTCAAGTAGTCCACAAAACGCCCCGCACGTTCATAGAGCATCGCCTCCGTTTCCACATCTGCCGGAAAATGTTGCAAATCAACTTCTTTAATGGCAAGACCTGTCCAACTCCCCCAATCGATTTCACGCAGCAAGACTGTTTTCTCCCAAGGCAGGTTCCGACCTTCCACCGCGATGCGGGCCGTATCCACACACCGTTTCAAATCACTACAGACCACTGCATCCAAAGAGATGTCCCGCAAAGTATCACGCAGCGCTTCAGCCTGTGCTATTCCTTCAACAGTCAGCGTGCCCGGCATGTGTCCTTGGAAAATACGGGCGATATTCTCTTCTGTCTGCCCGTGACGGGCTAAATATAAAGATATCATTTTTTTTTAATGCAAAGATAATGCTTACCGGCCAGATTTACTTCAAAAGGGCAACCTTCTTATTCTCCTTTCCAAAGAAAAGCAATCTTCAGACAGATGATAAAAAAATAACAATCTTGCCTATAAAAGTATTCTCCCCGTAGATTAAGGGGTTTCTTCCGTACAGTTAAGGCCTTTCATGCGGTAACCTACTACAGACTCCGTCAGTAGACTGTACAGTCTGTTACATCAGACCGTACGGTCCACTACAATAGTTTATACAGTCCATTATCGGAGTCTGTAGTAGGTTACCGTATGAAAAAGCTTAATCATGCAGTAGAAAAGACTTAGTATACAGGGGAAAAAGGCTTAAGTATTCATCAAAAGCAGACAGCCACCTTCGAAATGTCACTCCGCCTGCAAGCTACAAATTATCCACCGTATCTTCCACTTCTATCACCCAGTCCCCGATAGTACGGGTGGCACTGTCGAAATTAATCCCCACCTTCACGATGCGCCTGCCATCCTTGCGATAAGGAACAGCATACAGCCTGCTGTTTATCTGCGCCAATGCCTCCCGGGCCGTACCGTCATATTTAAATTCCAGCACATAAATGGCATCCTGCATCTTTATGACCACATCCGCACGCCCCACCGCACTTTTCACCTCGCTGTCCACATACATCCCCATCAGACGGAACAACAAATAAAAGATGGTCTGGTAATGCTTCTCCGTCTTGTTCTCCAAATCATTGGAAATGGAAGCAAAGAAAGAACGCGTACGTTCCAAGCAGCTCTCTATATCTCCCTTACGAAGATCGCGAATGAAGGAAACGACATAAAAAGTACTGCTCTGACCCGGCAACTCAAGGTAAGCGGGCAACAGGGACTCGATGAAACCTTTACGCACCTCCCCGTTGGGATAGGCCAGCCGGTACACCTGGAACTCGGGATCATATCCCTTGATCGTCAGGTAACCACTTTGATATAAAACGGGGATAGGACTAGTTACACGTTCCGTCGGGGCATCAAACTGCTCGTCTGTAGCCTCCACCCCCTCCAGCTGGCGCACGTCAAAATCCGTTTCCTGCAACAAATCAATCAAGAAAGCAGGAGTGCCGGTAGAGAACCAGAAATTCTTGTACTCCTTTGCATCAAAGGCATTGAACAGACTGAAAGGATTGTAAATATCCTCACAATGCTTGCTGAAATGATACCCGTCATACTGCCGCTTCAGATGCGCACAGGCAGCTTCATACGTCTCGCCGTTCGCCAAAGCCATCCGCTCAATGTCCGGACGAAGCTCGTCCAGCAACTCCCGCTCGGTGATGCCGCATATCGCGCTGAAGTCATCCCGCATACTGATGTTCTTCAAATTATTCAGCTCACTGAAGATGCTCATCTGGCTGAACTTGCTGATTCCCGTGATAAAGAGGAAACGAAGGTATTGCCCCAATCCCTTGAGAGGACTGAAAAACTTACGCAGTTCATTCCGAAGCTCCTGCTGCAAGGGGATGTTGAAATTACTGTCCAAAAGAGGAGCGTCGTATTCGTCAATCAGGACAACGACCGGCAGACCGGTCTGTTCATACGCACGGCGGATCATACCTTGCAGACGAGCAGCAGGAGTCTTTTCCTCCTTTTCCGCCCCATAAACCTTTTCACAACGAAGTAAAAACAGATTCAACTGTTCCTGCAAATCGAACAGGGTAGTATATTTAGTCAGACTGAAATCAATATGGAATACCGGATACACGTTCCAGGCCTTTTCCAGACGCTCCATGGCCAGCCCCTTAAACAAATCTTTTTTTCCCTTGAAAGTAAGCCTCAAGAGTGGATACCAACAAACTTTTCCCAAACCTCCGCGGACGGCTCAGAAAATACACACTGTCCGTGTTAGCCAATCGGTAAACCAGTTCGGTCTTGTCTACATATACACAATTCCGGTTACGCAACTGCTCAAAATTCTGTATACCTATGGAGTATCGTCTGTAATTTTCTTCCATATTCTCATTGTTTTCTAATTCTGCTTATGGGATAGAAACAAAGATAGCTGTTATCCGATAAAACACAAAAACTTTTCATTTGTTTTTAATAAAGCCCCAACAACTTAAACTGGTGATGATAAGGTAAAGAGCCGTTAGAAATATAAAATCATCTCTCTTTTATTGCAGATAATCAAAAAATAAATTACTTTTGTTTCACTTAAAACGAATCAATAAACAACTTAAATAACAGAACAGTATGATAGACGCAAAAACTTGCATCAACGACGCACAAGAGAAAATGGACATGGCCGTTATGTATTTGGAAGAAGCCTTAGCGCACATTCGTGCAGGAAAAGCCAGTACCCGGTTGCTGGACGGCATTCGTGTTGACTCTTATGGAAGCATGGTTCCCATCAGTAATGTAGCTGCCGTGACTACTCCCGATGCACGCAGTATCGCCATCAAGCCATGGGACAAAAGTATGTTCCGTATCATCGAAAAAGCTATCATGGACTCTGATCTGGGCATCACTCCCGAAAACAACGGTGAAATTATCCGTTTGGGTATTCCGCCATTGACAGAGGAACGCCGCAAGCAACTGGCCAAACAATGTAAAGGCGAAGGCGAAACCGCAAAAGTAAGTATACGCAACGCACGCCGTGACGCTATAGACACACTGAAAAAGGCCGTTAAAGAGGGTATGCCCGAAGACGAGCAAAAGAATGCGGAAGCCAAACTTCAGAAAGTACACGATAAATATATCGCGAAGATTGAAGAACTTCTGGCAGAGAAAGATAAAGAAATTATGACGGTTTAATGAAGAACTTAAAATAATGAAGCAATAATAATGAAGAAGGAAGAATTGTCCTGCACAGCCTTGCTTTTGTCCGTGCGGTCCAATTCCTCTTTCTTCATTTTTCATTCTTCATTTTAATTTATGAAAGGACTAGTAATAAAAAACACAGGCAGCTGGTATCTTGTCAAAACAGAAGACGGACGTACCATCGAATGCAAGATCAAAGGAAATTTCCGTTTAAAGGGTATTCGGAGTACCAATCCCATTGCTGTAGGAGATTATGTACAAATCATTATCAACAATGAAGGAACCGCCTTCATCAGTGAGATAGAAGACCGCAAGAACTATATCATCCGGCGCGCCTCCAACCTTTCCAAACAATCGCACATACTGGCAGCCAATCTGGATCAATGTATGCTGATTGTTACAATTAATTATCCCGAAACCTCAACTATATTCATTGACCGTTTTCTAGCCACCGCGGAAGCATACCGTGTACCCGTCAAACTGATATTCAATAAGACAGACAGGTATAATGAGGATGATACACGCTATATGGATGCTCTGATAAACCTGTACACATACATCGGTTACCCTTGCTTCAAAGTTTCCGCACTGAACAACATAGGTACAGATGAAGTGAAAAAAGACCTGGAAGGGAAAGTCACTTTGCTTTCCGGCAACTCAGGAGTAGGGAAATCAACATTAATCAACGCCATTTTACCTGAACAAACTTTGAAAACAGGTGAAATATCCGATTACCATAACAAGGGAATGCATACCACAACCTTTTCCGAAATGTTCCCGGTAGACGGCGGCGGATACATCATCGACACTCCGGGTATCAAAGGTTTCGGAACATTCGATATGGAAGAAGAGGAAGTAGGACATTACTTTAAAGAAATATTTGAATATTCCGCTCATTGCAAGTATGGAAACTGCACCCATAGGCACGAGCCCGGATGCGCCGTACGCGATGCAGTGGAGAAACATCTAATCAGCGAGTCACGCTATGCTTCTTACCTGAATATGTTGGAAGACAAGGAAGAAGGCAAGTATCGCGCCGCTTACTAAAAACCACAACTTTATGAAAAAACACCTCTTAGCTATTGCACTGTTTGCATTATGCACCACCGGGCTGAATGCCGCTTCTCCTAAAAAAGTAGCTCCTGGAAAAAAAAGGAGTAGAAACCATTAACCGTGCCACAGCCGAAGCACATATCGGCTTTTTGGCCTGTGACGAACTGGAAGGACGCGAAGCCGGATGGAAAGGTGGACGCATTGCAGGCAATTATATCATTTCCTGCCTGAAACAGATGGGAATAAAGCCACTGGACGGAGACTATATACAGCCCTTTGACGTGTATCATGCTGAACGGCAAGTGAAAGGGAAACGCTGGCAAGTACATCCCGATTCTATTGCGGAACTGAAAAAAGTGGTACATCAAAAATTGGCATTACGTAATATCTTAGGTAAAATAGAAGGAAAGAATCCAAATGAAATTGTCATTATCGGTGCACATTACGACCACATAGGCTACGATCCGATGCTGGAAGGAGATCAGATTTATAACGGTGCAGATGATAATGCATCAGGCGTTCAAGCCGTATTACAGGTAGCCCGTGCTTTTCTTGCTACCGGCGAGCAGCCGGAACGTACCGTTATCTTCGCCTTTTGGGATGGTGAGGAAAAGGGATTGCTGGGCTCCCGTTATTTCGCCATGAACTATCCGGATATTAAAAAGGTAAAAGCCTATTTGAACTATGACATGATAGGACGTAACAGCCGGGAGGACCAGCCCGATTATTTCGTTTACTTCTATACCGCAGCCCATCAGGCCTTCGGTGACTGGCTGAAAAAAGATATTGAGGATTACCGCTTGCAGTTATCCCCTGACTACCGGGCTTGGGACAATCCGGTGGGAGGCAGCGACAACGGCACGTTCGCCAAACTGGGAATACCTATTATATGGTATCACACTGATGCCCATCCCGATTATCACCTTCCGGGAGATGAAACACAGAAAATCAATTGGCTGAAGATAGTCGATATAACCAAAGCCTCTTTCCTTGCGATGTGGAAACTGGCAAACGAAAAAAAATATTAAAAAAGAACGTGGCGTTTAAACTGAACGCCACGTTTTTTTTATCTAATCTTACATTAACGTATTTATTAAACCCATATAGAAAGGCACATGAACAAACGAATCAAATGGGGCATCATTATATTAATCGGAGCCGGCTTGGCCGGACTAGGCATCTATCAATTTACCCCTCACGAAAATGAAGAACTGACAGCCGCCGACGCGTTGCCTAAAGAAAACAAGCAACGCACATTGAAAGTCAATGCACAAGTCATAAAACCACACTTGCTGACAGATGAAATATTGGTGACCGGACGCCTGGTTCCTGACGAAGAAGTGAGTCTGTCTTTTGAAACCTCCGGAAAGATCACCGATACTTTTTTTCACAGAAGGCACATTGGTAAAACGAGGAGAATTACTTGCCAAAGTAAACGACCGGCAGTTACAGGCTCAGTTAAAACGTCTGGAAGCACAAATACCTTTAGCCGAAGACCGTGTGTTCCGCCAAAACGCCCTGTTAAAACGAGATGCGGTCAGTAAAGAAGCATACGAACAGGTAAAAACCGAACTTGCCACCCTTAACGCTGATATCGAAAATATCAAAGCCAACATTGACATGACCGAACTCCGCGCACCATTCGACGGTATCATCGGATTGAGGCAGGTCAGTACGGGAGCATACGCCTCCCCCACCACTGTAGTAGCCAGACTGACCAAAGTGACTCCATTGAAAGTAGAGTTCGCCGTACCGGAACGTTATGCCCGGGAAATAAAAAAAGGGACTAATCTGGAGTTCAAAGTAGAAGGAAAACTGGATACCTATCATGCACAGGTTTATGCAACCGAATCCAGTATAGATATGGAAACCCATTCATTGAACATCCGTGCCATCTACCCCAACCGCAACGGCGAACTGCTGGCAGGCAGATATGCAGATATTCAATTAAAACAAAAAGAAATAGAAGACGCGATAGCGATTCCATCCGAAGCGATTGTCCCCGAAATGGGTAAAAATAAAGTATTTGTTTATCGTAGCGGAGTTGCAGACCCTGTAGATGTTATTATAGGACTCCGTACCGAAGCCGAAGTACAGATTGTACGAGGATTGTCTGTGGGTGATACCATCCTGACATCGGGTACACTGCAATTACGTAAGGGAATGCCTGTGGAACTTCAGGCCATTAACTAACAACTAAAAAAATACTTTTATGAATATTTCCGAACTTAGTATCCGTAGGCCTGTGCTTGCCACCGTGCTTACCATCATCATATTACTTTTCGGACTGATCGGTTACAATACATTGGGAGTCCGCGAATATCCTTCGGTAGATAATCCGATCATCTCTGTTACCTGTAGTTACTCGGGTGCCAATGCCGATGTAATCGAGAATCAGATAACCGAGCCTTTGGAACAAAACATCAACGGTATTCCGGGAATCCGTTCTTTGTCCAGTGTCAGCCAACAAGGGCAATGCCGTATCACAGTGGAATTTGAATTATCCGTCGATTTGGAAACTGCCGCCAATGACGTACGTGACAAAGTGTCCCGCGCACAACGTTACCTGCCACGCGACTGTGACCCTCCTACTGTATCCAAGGCTGATGCCGATGCAACGCCTATCCTGATGGTAGCTATCCAAAGTGACAGCCGCTCTCTGTTGGAACTGAGTGAAATAGCAGACTTGACCGTAAAAGAACAACTGCAAACCATTTCGGATGTAAGCAGCGTATCTATTTGGGGAGAAAAACGTTACTCCATGCGCCTATGGCTCGACCCCACCAAGATGGCAGGGTATGGCATTACTCCGGTAGATGTAAAGAACGCGATAACCAATGAAAATATAGAACTCCCCTCGGGCAGCATTGAAGGTAATACCGTAGAATTGACCTTACGCACCATGGGACAAATGCACACCGCTAAAGAATTCAATAACATCATATTAAAAGAAGTAGGCGGAAGAGTGGTCCGTTTCAGCGATATCGGTTACGCCGAACTAGGTCCGGCAGATATCAAGAGTTACATGAAAATGAACGGAGTGCCGATGGTAGGTGTCGTTGTCATTCCACAACCCGGTGCCAACCATATCGAAATCGCCGATGCCGTATACCAGCGTATGGAGCAGATGAAGAAGGACTTGCCCGACGATGTGAAATACAGCTATGGCTTTGACAACACTAAGTTTATCCGCGCTTCCATTGATGAAGTAAAAAGTACGGTGTATGAAGCGTTCGTACTGGTTATCATCATCATTTTCCTGTTCTTGCGCGACTGGCGCGTGACACTGATTCCCTGCATCGTGATTCCGGTTTCATTGATCGGAGCTTTCTTTGTGATGTACATAGCAGGTTTCTCCATCAATGTGCTGACCATGCTGGCGGTGGTATTGTCCGTAGGTTTGGTAGTGGATGACGCCATCGTTATGACAGAGAATATCTATATCCGCATAGAACGAGGTATGCGTCCGTTCGAAGCAGGAATAGAAGGGGCAAAAGAAATTTTCTTCGCTGTTATCTCCACCACTATCACCTTGGTGGCAGTGTTCCTGCCCATCGTATTTATGGAAGGAACCAGCGGACGTCTGTTCCGTGAGTTCAGTTTCGTTGTGGCAGGTTCGGTCATCATTTCTTCCTTTGCCGCATTAACGTTCACCCCTATGCTGGCAACCAAGCTATTGATAAAACGGGAAAAACAGGGATGGTTCTACCAAAAGACAGAGCCTTTCTTTGAAGGTATGAACCGCATATATGCCCGTTCACTGAACGCTTTTCTTAAAAGACGCATATGGGCAATACCTGTTACAGTGATTATGTTGATAGCCATCGGAGTACTTTGGGTCCAGATACCCGCTGAAATGGCTCCGATGGAAGACCGGTCGCAAATAAGTATCAATACCCGTGCAGCCGAAGGCGCCAGCTATGAATACATCCGTGATTATACGGAAGATATCAACAATCTGGTAGATTCTATTATACCCGATGCCGAATCTGTAACCGCACGTGTTTCCAGTGGCAGTGGAAATATACGTATCACATTGAAAGATATCAAAGATCGTGATTACACCCAGATGGAAGTTGCCGAACGTATCTCACAGGCCATCCGCAACAAGACGAAAGCACGTGCCTTTGTGCAACAACAGTCTTCTTTCGGCGGACGGAGAGGAAGTATGCCCGTACAATATGTACTACAAGCTGTCAGTATAGAAAAACTGGAGAAAGTATTACCGGCTTTTTTAAGCAAAGTATATGACAACCCTACTTTCCAGATGGCGGACGTGGACCTGAAGTTCAGCAGCCCGGAAATGAGAGTGAATATTAACCGTGATAAGGCAGGTACAATGGGAGCCACCGTGCGTGATATAGCCGAAACACTGCAATACGGTCTCAGCGGACAACGTATGGGCTATTTTTATATGAATGGAAAACAATATGAGATTTTGGGTCAGATAAACCGCCAACAACGTAATACACCGGCCAATATCAAATCTATTTACATACGAAGCGACAAAGGGGGAAATGATTCAATTGGACAATCTGGTAGAATTTGTAGAATCCGTAGCTCCTCCTAAATTGTACCACTACAACCGTTTTATTTCCGCTACCGTATCTGCCGGACTGGCAGATGGAAAGACCATCGGACAAGGCTTGGAAGAAATGGATAAAATCGCCGCCCAGACTTTGGACGAAACTTTCCGTACCGCCTTGTCGGGAGACTCCAAAGACTATCGGGAAAGTTCATCCAGCCTGATGTTTGCTTTCATTCTGGCATTGATACTTATCTATCTTATTCTGGCGGCACAGTTCGAAAGTTTCAAGGACCCTTTCATCATCATGCTTACCGTTCCTCTGGCCATTGCAGGAGCACTGATTTTCATGTATACCGGTGGCATTACCATGAACATATTCAGCCAGATCGGTATTATTATGCTGATTGGTCTGGTAGCAAAGAATGGTATCTTGATTGTGGAATTTGCCAATCAGAAACAAGAATCCGGTGAAAACAAGATGCAGGCCATACGGGATGCCGCTTTGCAACGCTTGCGCCCTATTCTCATGACAAGTGCCTCTACCGTATTAGGCTTGATCCCGCTGGCATTCGCAACAGGAGAAGGCGCCAACCAACGTATTGCCATGGGTACGGCTGTTGTGGGAGGAATGTTAGTATCTACTTTCCTGACCATGTATATCGTACCGGCTATTTATAGTTATATATCTACCAACCGAAACGTTAAAACAGAAACTGTATGAAACGAATCATTATAACTTTATGTATCTGTACTGCATGGGTGGCTTCCACCTATGCGCAATATCCTTATACGCTGAAAAAATGTCTGGAGGAAGGACTTGCAAACAATTATTCCATACGTATCACCCGTAATGAAGAACAGATCAGCCATAACAATGCCACATTAGCAAATGCCGGTTATCTGCCGACTGTTGATTTGTCTGCCGGATATACAGGAACGTTGGACAATACGGATACCAAGAGTAGAAGTACAGGCACTACAGCCAGTGAACGAAACATCTACGACCAAACCTTAAAGGCCGGACTGGATGTAAACTGGACTCTGTTCGACGGATTCAATATCAGCACCACCTACAAAAAACTGAAGGAACTGGAACGCCAGGGAGAAACCAACACGCGTATTACCCTTGAAGACTTCATAGCGGGACTCACTGCCGAATACTATAATTATGTACAACAGGAAATACGTCTGAAGAACTTCCTTTACGCTGTGTCTTTATCCAAAGAACGCCTGCGCATTGTAGAAGAACGATACCATATCGGTAATTTTTCCCGGCTGGATTATCAACAAGCCAAAGTGGACTTCAATGCAGACAGTGCACAATATATGAAACAACAGGAACTGGTGGTTACCTCACGTATCAACCTGAACGAGTTAATGGCCGTACAGGAAGTCAACCGACCGCTACGTGTCAATGACTCCATTATAACAGTGAATGATGCGCTGAATTACGATGAATTATGGGAATCCACCCTCAAGACGAATGCCAACCTGCTGAAAGCTGATCAAAATACAACAATTGCCCAATTGGATTACCGTCAGGTTCTATCCCGTAATTATCCCTATGTGAAATTGAACGCCGGTTATGGCTATACATTCAACAAATATGAAACAAACGCCACCAGCCGGAGAAGCAATTGGGGACTAAACGGAGGAATTACCGTAGGCATTAACCTATGGGATGGTAACCGTCGCCGTGAAAAGCGCAATGCCAGCCTGCAAATACGTAACTCGCAACTGGAAAGAGAACAGCTGGAATTGGGCTTGAAAGCGGATTTAAGCAATCTGTGGCAGGCCTATCGCAATAATTTACGTTTATTAAATTTGGAACGCCAGAATCTGGTTGCCGCCCGTGAAAACCATGAAATAGCCAAAGAACGTTATCTGTTGGGAGATCTCTCCGGTATCGAGATGCGTGAAGCCCAAAAGAGCCTGCTTGATGCGGAAGAACGTATTTTGTCTGCTGAATATAACACCAAAGTCTGTGAAATTTCCCTGCTCCAACTAAGTGGAAGAATAACGAAATATCTCGAATAATCGTTATAGCCTTTACTTATAGCTTGTAATTCAGGGCAGTTATCCGTACCTTTGCACACAATTATCACTAAATATGTTGTAAAAAGATATGGGATTATTTATCAAGAAGCCTTTTGCTGCATTACAAGCCGAAGCCAATGAATCTGGAAACAAGACCCTGAAAAGAGTCTTGGGACCATGGAGCTTGATCGCATTAGGAGTAGGTGTTATCATCGGTGCCGGATTATTCTCCATCACCGGAACAGTAGCCGCAGGATACACAGGGCCTGCCATTACTTTATCTTTCGCCATAGCGGCAATAGGTTGTTGCTTTGCCGGTTTATGTTATGCCGAGTTTGCTTCCATGATACCTGTAGCAGGTAGTGCTTATACATACTCATATGCTACAATGGGCGAACTTATAGCATGGATTATCGGCTGGGATCTAGTATTGGAATATACTGTTGCCGCTACTACCGTCAGTATCAGCTGGAGCAGATATCTCGTTGTTTTTCTGGAAGGAGTGGGGATAAATATCCCCCATGCACTTGCTGCTTGTCCCTGGGACGGAGGTATTGTGAATATACCGGCCGCACTGATTGTAGTGCTGATGAGTATTTTTCTGATTCGTGGAACAGAAGGAAGTTCTATCTTTAACGGCTTCATTGTGTTCCTGAAAGTGGCAGTGATTCTTATTTTCGTTGTATTAGGATGGAAATACATTAATGCAGAGAATTATGTTCCTTATATCCCTGCCAATACTGGTACTTTAGGCGAGTTCGGATTCTCGGGTGTATTGCGTGGAGCAGCGATTGTATTTTTCGCCTTTCTTGGTTTTGATGCCGTAAGTACAGCCGCTCAGGAAACAAAAAATCCGAAACGGGATATGCCCGTCGGCATTCTAGGTTCCCTGCTGATTTGCACCATTCTTTATATGGTGTTTGCTTACGTAATGACGGGAGTTGCCCATTATTCTGACTTTGCAGGACAACAAGGTATCGCACCTGTTGCCGTAGCGATTGACCACATGGGACATGCAGATGCCACAGGAGTAATTCATCCGGATTATCCGTGGTTGAACCGGGCCATCGTACTGGCTATCCTGTTTGGTTACTGCTCGGTTATTATGGTAACTTTGCTAGGACAAAGCCGTGTATTTCTAAGTATGAGCCGCGACGGACTGTTGCCTCCTTTCTTTTCAAAGATTCACGAGAAATACCGGACACCGGCACACAGTAATTTGTTATTCATGGTCATTGTAGGAGGGCTGGCAGCATTTGTTCCGGCACGTGTAGCCGGAGAAATGACCAGTATAGGTACCTTATTCGCCTTCACATTGGTTTGCGCGGCAGTATTGATCGTGCGTAAAAGTATGCCTGACGTACATCGTGCCTTTAAAACTCCTTTTGTTCCCACGGTACCGATTCTGGGCATCCTTACCTGCCTTTGTATGATGTTGTTTCTTCCGGCTGACACTTGGATCCGATTGGTATTATGGATGCTGATAGGTCTGGATGTTTATGCCTGCTATGGAGTAAAACACAGCAAGCTGGAGCATAACGTAAAACGACGCAAAGGACTCACCATATTGAATATGACAGGAATCGCCCTGTCTGTACTTTCAGTTATTACAGGATTGTGGCATCAACAGACAGTAGGCTGGGAAGAAGACAAGACATTGCTCGCTATTTCGTTCGCCTTTGCGTTCACACATTGCGCATTCTATATGGTACGTATCTGGAAACAGACATCCGAGAAGAAGAAATAAGCATTTTCCACACGCTATCTGTTTCCATAACTTTCATTCACCGTAAGGGGTAAATTCAATCCACCCCCTACCGTGAATAAAGTTATCATAGTTTCATACCCATCGGTTCTGAACCCATAATCAAGCCTTATAACCTATGAAAGTCTTAAGTTATCCATAGTAAAAGAACATTTAAAAAACTTCTTCAAAAATGTTTTTAGCTACTACCACAGTATTTCCTTCAGGAATTGAGGAATAGAATCCTGTTTCTTTAGTCCATGCTTCTTCCAAGGTATAAAAATCAAGTTCCTCCGGTTGCTTTCCATCCAGGACACAAGCTAAATAATCAAAATAAGCCTTCCATCTCATAAAATAGAAATCTTTCAAAATGCCATTCCATTCTTTATGAGCATAATCACGAAGTCCGCCTTGATCTGCCGCTACACGATTTCCCCATGTAGTAATCTGAACACGTGCATTCCATTCGTATAATGCTTTTTCTTCCTGGGTCTGTCCTGCTGAACGTGCCGCTTCAATCCAAGTTCCAACCTTGAATTCTTTCCGGGTACCCAGCAACTGGTCTTGCAATAGAATAAGATGCAGAAAATGCTGTGAAGCCAACTCAAATACTTGCTTGTCTCCTGCCCGGAACGCAGCCGTTACCACTTTTTGCATCAAACGCCCCTTTTCTGCCAATGCCTGCCGGAGCACATCCACCAAATCGAATTCAAAATTATTATTACCCTGATATTTATCAGCCACAGAAACCATCAGTCGGGCAGCCTCTATCACATCCTGAGGATTATAGTATTCTTTCATCTCCGACCAACTGGATACCTGATATACATCCAACCCCGGACGAGCGCAGAATACAGATTCATGCGTTCCCTGTTGTATCTTCTCCTTGGGACTATTATAAATACCGTTACCTAATAAATCCCAAACTTGTTGCAAAGCCTCATCCTCTACCCCATAACGAGCATGTACGTATCCTTTCAACCACTCATCACGAGTAAACCGATGTTCACGCCATGGCAATTCCATCACCAGCTCATACATAACCGGATTGTTCTCAATACCTTCCGGAGTCATCCCTACTCCACGCAATGTCCTTCCGGCATGAACATCTGCTTTCGCGTCATAAAAGCCATCAATCAGCGCATCCATTTTACCATGAAGCCCAATGTTACCACCAAAATTCAACAACATGCAGTACACCCACTCATGCTGCCCGTATCCTCCTTTACGACACCACTCTGACGCCGGGTCCCCCCATTGCGGACGGCATTCGCTATGCAAGTCCAAGACTAACAGGTCTCCTGCTTCCAGATGCTCTATCATCGGAGTACGAGGATTGTCCTGCCATGCCTGAGCCACCCACACAGCATCCGGATTTGTTTTTTTCATGGCTTTCATGATGGCTTTACCGGCTGCATCCAAATTTACTCCTTGAGTACTTCCCCCTTCATGAAACGGATCAATAGCGTAAAAACCTGTTTTTCCATACAGTTTTGTCAGTTCTCTATAATACAAAGCAGAGATTTCTTCAAAGCGCTCATCCTCCGGCTGTAAAAAGGCAGGACGATGATAGCTGCACCAAAATCCGGGATCAGCAACATTCAATCCTAATTTCTCCTTTGCAGTATGAGGAACCATGCCACAATATCCCGGCAACACAGGTTCGATGCCATATTCACGCATTCTTTTTACAATCTTCTTCTGAAGTTTTTCCTGACGGGTATACCAACTTTCAGGATTAGGTCCTCCCCACCCTTCCAGATTATTCATCAACCACCAAGCTGTAAAACCCGGTCCGGCTACAAATTCATTAATTTCATCCTTAGTATATCCCAGTTTTAGAAGTACATTTCTCCAAACCGACTCAGTCCCTGTCAATGCCAGGGAAAGATTGATACCGTGAAGCGCCATCCAATCTATCTCCTTTTCCCAACGCTCCCAGTCCCAAAAATGCCATGGAATAAGAGAAAGTACAATAATTCAGATCATAACGATAGGGCAGATCCGTTTCATGCCGTTCCTTTTTTAGTCACAGGAGGCAAAACAGCAGGCAGTTTTGCAGTCATTCCATTCCAAGAAAGATGTATGCCTGCATAATATTTCAAATACCAATTCAATCCGGTAGCAATATTTACATAGTCATTACCCCGGATAATTACTTTATCACCTTTCTGATCGAGTTCGAAAAAAATCAGTTTCCGATTTCTGACGTTCAATAATAAATTTGGAGGAAGCTCCTTTGTCGATGCGCTCTAATAATCCTGTAACAGGAGAAGAAAATAAGTTGCTTGTCATCCATAACAGCACAAACAACAATCGTAGTTTTTTCATCATATTATTAAGGTAACGGATAACACCAATTAAATAAAAAACAGAACAGCCCCCTCGCCTTTAAAGGGAGGAAGGCTGTATTAGTATTATTACGGAATAATTTAATTATTTACAATTTCCAAGGCAACGCGGCTTCAACTGCTTGAAGAAGTCATTACCTTTATCGTCCACCAAAATGAATGCCGGAAAATCTTCCACTTCAATTTTCCAGATAGCTTCCATACCCAATTCCGGATATTCCACACACTCAATGCTCTTGATATTATTCTGAGCAAGGATAGCAGCCGGACCACCAATAGAGCCCAGATAGAAACCGCCATACTTCTTACAAGCATCCGTTACCTGCTGGCTACGATTACCTTTTGCCAACATTATCATGCTACCGCCATGTGACTGGAACAAATCCACATACGGGTCCATACGTCCTGCTGTAGTGGGGCCCATAGAACCACAAGCCATACCTTCCGGAGTCTTTGCCGGACCGGCATAATAGATAGGATGATCTTTGATATACTGCGGCAAATCTTCGCCACGATCCAAACGCTCTTTCAATTTAGCATGAGCGATATCGCGACCTACAATAATGGTTCCGTTCAATGACAGACGGGTAGCTACCGGATACTTGGTCAATTCTTTCAGGATATCCGCCATCGGTTGGTTCAAATCAATCTTAACCACATCGCCTTCACCGGCTTCACGGAGTTCTGCCGGAATCAGCTCACCCGGTTTATCATCCATCTTTTCAATCCAGATACCATCTTTATTGATCTTACATTTTATATTACGGTCAGCAGAACAGGAAACGCCCAGACCGATAGGACAAGAAGCACCGTGACGAGGCAAGCGGATGATGCGGACATCGTGAGCCATATACTTACCACCAAACTGTGCACCCAAGCCAATCTTATAAGCTTCTTCCAATACTTGTTTTTCCAGTTCCACATCGCGGAAAGCACGCCCGTATTCATTACCGGTAGTAGGCAACTCGTCATAATAGTGAGTAGAAGCCAGCTTAACAGTCAGCAAGTTCTTCTCTGCCGATGTACCACCGATTACAAATGCAATATGATAAGGAGGACAAGCAGCCGTACCCAAAGTCTTCATTTTTTCAACAAGGAAAGGAACCAATGTAGCCGGATTCAATACAGCTTTCGTTTCCTGATATAAATAGGTCTTGTTCGCCGAACCACCACCTTTAGTCACACAAAGGAACTTGTATTCCATACCTTCAGTAGCTTCCAAATCAATTTGTGCAGGCAGGTTGCATTTGGTGTTCACCTCATCGTACATAGTCAAAGGAGCATTCTGAGAATAACGAAGATTTTCTTCCGTATAAGTCTTATAAACTCCCAAGGAAAGGGCTTCTTCATCACAATAGCCAGTCCATACCTGCTGACCTTTCTCACCATGGATAATAGCAGTACCCGTATCTTGACAAAGAGGTAATTTGCCTTTAGCTGAAACTTCCGCATTACGCAAGAAAGTCAATGCTACATACTTATCGTTATCACTGGCTTCGGGATCACTCAGAATCTTAGCAACCTGTTCATTGTGTGAACGGCGAAGCAAGAAAGAAACATCACGGAAAGCAGCGTTAGCCATAGCAGTCAGACCTTCTTTTTCAATCTTCAAGATAGGTTTTCCTTCAAACTCACTTACTGACACATAATCTTTAGTCAGCAAATAATACTCGGTTTTATCAGGTCCCAACGGGAACATGTGCTGATAATGGAACGGAGGTGTTGCCATATTGATACTTATTTTAGTTAAAAGTTATTAGTGTGACAAAGGTAGTAACTATTATCGAAATTTTTTCCTTAATTAGCGTGAAAACTTTCAAGGAATGTCCTTACCTTTGCCAACTCATTAAAATAACATCACATTATACATGAAAAGATTAGGCAAATTCTTATTTATTACTTCATTACTGTTATGCTTTCTCATCCCTCGAGGATGGACACAAACCCAAGCAAAAAACCAACCGGACAGTATCGAACTCAAACTGAAGGAAATCTACACGAAACGGGAAGTCATGATTCCCATGCGTGACGGAATCAAGCTTTACACCGCTGTCTACGAACCGAAAGACAACAGCAGGCAGCATCCTATCCTGATGCACCGCAGCCCTTACTCTTGTTCCCCATACGGAGAAGGATTTGACCGTCATTTCAGAACTAATCTGGAAAAAACTATATAGAGCACCGATATATTATCGTCTTTCCAAAGATGTACGTGGACGACATAAGAGTGAAAGGAATATTTATCCAAGTACGCCCTCTCAACAAAAAACAAAAAGGGTAAGAAAGATAAAAAGAATATAGACGAAGCTACGGACACATACGATACCATAGAATGGTTGATTCACAACACATATAATAACGGAAATGTAGGAACATGGGGAATCAGTTATGATGGTTTCTATGCCACTATGACAGCCTCCTCCAATCATCCGGCTTTGAAAGCTGTTTCTCCGCAAGCTCCCGTTACTGACTGGTTCCGTGGAGATGACCGTCATCACAACGGAGCCTTCACCCTGCTGCAAACCACTAATTTCCTTCCCAGACTGGAAGGACGCCACATGGGAAAAGGAGTGATGAACCAAATTGTAAAGAATGATGTTTACACAGATTTTCTGGCACTCGGTACCTTTAAGAATGTAGACGACCTGGTACGTGATACCACACAGACATTGTGGAATGATATCAAAAACCATCCTGATTTCGATGATTTCTGGAAAGAGCGCGATGCACGCACCTCCTGTTATAACTTGAAGCCCGCCATATTGGTGGTAGGTGGACTGTATGACTCCGAAGACTGTTACGGAGCCTGGAATCTTTATAAAGCCATCAAAGAGCAATCACCGGACACAGATTTATATCTGACATTCGGTCCTTGGTGGCATGGAGCATGGACAGTACGCGGGTTCCAAGGTTTCGGTAATCTGTATTTCGGTAAAAGCACTTCAGCTTATTACATGGACAAAATAGAATATCCTTTTTTCCGATATTTCCTGGAAGGAAAGGGAGAAAAGCCCAAGCATAAAGTAAATATATTCCATACAGGTGAAAACGAATGGAAAACATACAACGAATGGCCTGTACAAAAGACTGCCGGTACACCTTATTATATACATAAGAACGGATCAGTATCCACACAAGCACCGGCAGAACAAGAGTCTTATTCAGAATATATTTCAGATATGTCACGTCCGGTACCCTATACGGCAAACCCTACCACTTACCGGACAAAAGAATTCATGGTAGATGACCAACGCTTTGCTACTTCACGTCCCGATGTCATTACTTTCATGACGGAGCCGCTATGTGATACATTAACATTGGCCGGTCCTATAGAAGTGGAATTAATGACTGCCATCAGTAGTACTGACGCTGATTTTATGGTGAAAGTAATTGATGTATATCCTGGAAAAAATTTGAATATTCCAAAACTGCACGCAGTTATTTAAAGAGTGACTACCCAATGAGTGGGTACCAGCTGATGATTCGTGGCGAATTATTCAGAGGACGCTTCCGTAAGGGATTCGACAATCCCCTGCCTTTCAAACCGGAAGAAATAACTCCGGTTAATTACACACTGTATGATGTGGCACACACATTTCTGCCGGGACACAGACTGATGATTCAAATTCAAAGTTCCTGGTTCCCCATTATTGACCGCAATCCACAAAGGTTTATTGATACCTATCATTGTACGGTAGAAGATTTTGTGATGAAACAAAAGATCAAAATTTATCATCAGCAAGGAGCTGCAAGCAGAGTTATACTACCTGTGGTAAAAAAATAAAAAGGGAGTATCCAAACAAGCTCAAATGTCATCCAATAGCAAGAGCCGTATGACTACTCCAGCATTCATACGGCTCTTTTTATATGTAACTACCATCTGTAACTTTTCCGAAGGTTCATCTTAGTCTGGATACTCTCATCAAAAATATCATATAGAAGCAATCCGTTCTATCAACTCGTTACCCAACGCTGTTTTCGCTTCAATATGCTGCAACACCGCTGTCACAAACGGATTACTTTCAAATACCCCACGCACCTGTTCAAAATCCTGCTCCATTTCTTCACGTGATCCATCTGCACCGAACCCCGTCATAGCAGACAAAGAAAACTCCTTTTTCGCATCGGCATAGACCATTTTATCCAATCCGACAACAGCCTCCTGCCACTTCTTCACGATAGCAATAACATCCTTTGCCGTTATTTCATCGGAACGCAGATTATAAAACTCAAGCATCTTCCCATACGCCCATGTCCACTCGTATGTATAATAATTACGATGCATCTCAACAAAACGGTCATGAATCTGATCCACATTAGTCAGGATTCCAGATTCTATATCTGCCATCAACTTCTCTATTTCACTTTTAGGAGCGATCAATCCGGAAATATCCACCCATTCTCCTGTCCCTATCTCTGTATCAGGAATCAACCGGGCACGGATTTCCTCATCACTGCTAAAACGAACCTCCTCCAAACGCTTGATTAATGAATTACCCAAAAATTTATGAATAGCCGTTTCATAAAAACGAATGCCATTATTTAAAGAAGAATTCTTAATTTTCGCACTTTGGTAAGAGTAAGTTTCTGAAGTTTCTCCGGATACTTTACGTAATTCTTTCAGAATACTACGCCCTTTCATCATTTTCTGAATAGTATAGGGACTCAACAGGTTATAATTAATCTGATCCAAACGGTTCGGATCTTTACGTTTGTCACGTTTAGGCCACTTTTGAGCATCCCGAATCGTACCTACACTCCGCAAATTCACCCCTGGCACCAGATAAGTGGTATTTTGCTGCTCTATCAGATAAGAAAAAGGCAGATTAGAAGTATCGGCATGATTCACATGACGCCCCATAACCAAAGAAAATGCACCTACACGTGCGGGCCATAAAATATAAGAATCGGAAGTAGTCTTCGCCCCACGCTCCATAGCCCCCTGATGAATCGGACCTAACTTATACATATGGTTGCTTTGATTAGAGCCGGAACCCGCATTCATAAAAGAGAACATTCCGGCAATCAGCAAAGTAGACTTATGATGAGTCACCGTAAAGGGTCCGGCAAAAATGGCACATGCCTCACCGTTCTCTTCTTGACAATTACTGAAAAACAAAGAATCGGATGCAGAATAGTTATGTCCCAAATGACATGCCTGGCTGATAAAGCAACGGGTCAACATAGTTCCATCTTCCACATTGGAGCCGCTTGATATAATAAAATCATCGCATACCACTCCATAGCCGATATGAATAGGCGCTTGCTCATTACTGTTCAAGCTACCGTTTTTCAATCGTCCCGCCCCTTCTATCTTACAATAATCACCTATTCGTACATTCTTTATATATCCCGCATCAACAATGGTAACATGGTGGCCAATAGTACCTGTATCCGAAGTATTCTCTTCAGCATACCGGTCAATAATGGCTTTCATCCGGCAAATCAATTCAGGACGATGACGGTATAATGCCAGAATATAGGCCTGATGCGCTGACAGACGATCATGAATAGGCACTTCACGTCCACCCGTTTCATTCAATACAGCTACTTCAACGCCATTCCCAAACTTGCTCCGGCCATCTACCAGAATGATATCTACATTCTCTATAAATGCATAATCCCCAATGATATAGTTGGCTATATAGTTCTTTATATTCTCAATACAACAATTATCGCCCACCGTTACATTATGCAAGGTCGCATGATACAATCCGGAATGTTTACGCATACCACCTGCCAACGTAAACTCATCTTCAAAGACCCCCAATCTGACCTTTCCGGAAAAACGGGTATGATAAATATAGTCCGTCTTAAAGTTCTCTACTACTTCAATTTCATCCCAATCAACCGCAGTGCATGATCTCTCTTTTAATTGTTGTATTTCTTCTTGTGTAAGTGAACGATAAGTTTTCATCTTCTATATGTATTTATTCTTCATCATAGGTTTGATAAAGAAAATCGTTATAAGGATACTTCTGTACGTGTAGCTCGCGCACCTTATTATATATAATAGTCTTCAATTCATCCATATTTATTTTCTCTCTGGCAGAAATGAAGATACAATTATCATTCAATTTTGCCATCCATGTCTTCATCAGTTCTTCCAATGTAATATTCTCCCTGGTTTTAGGAGTCAAATCATCCTCTGCTTTCTCTATATAGGTATAAGCATCTATCTTGTTAAAAACAATCATGGTAGGCTTTCCACCTGCCCCCAAGTCAGCAATCGTTTTATCAACCACAGAAATTTGTTCCTCAAAATCCGGATGAGAAATATCCACCACATGAATCAGCAGATCTGCTTCACGCACTTCGTCCAAAGTTGATTTAAAGGAATCAACCAAATCCGTTGGTAATTTACGGATAAATCCTACGGTATCTGTAAGCAGAAATGGCAGATTCTCAATAATCACTTTGCGTACTGTGGTGTCCAATGTTGCAAAAAGTTTATTTTCAGCAAAGACCTCGCTTTTTGAAAGCAAATTCATTAAAGTAGATTTTCCCACATTGGTATACCCTACCAAAGCTACACGTATCATACGCCCACGGTTTTTACGTTGAGTGGACTTCTGTTTATCAATTTCAGCCAACCGTTCTTTCAACAATGACATACGATTCAAAATGATACGACGGTCCATTTCCAACTGAGTTTCACCCGGCCCACGTAATCCCACAGAGCCTTTACCTCCACCGGCACCGGATCCACCTCCCTGACGCTCCAAGTGAGTCCACAAACGTTGCAGACGAGGCAGCATATACTTATATTGGGCCAGCTCCACTTGTGTTTTAGCATTTGCAGTTTGAGCCCGCATGGCAAAAATATCCAGAATCAGCGAAGTACGGTCCAAAATCTTCACTTTCAGTTCAGCTTCTATATTACGTATCTGCTTGGCAGAAAGTTCATCATCAAAAATCACCATTCCGACTTCACGCTCATTTTCCTCTTCCTGATGAATATATTCCTTGATTTCTTCCAGCTTTCCTTTACCGACATAAGTCACGGAATTGGCAGCAGGCAGTTTCTGAGTAAACCTTTTCACCACTGTTGCTCCGGCCGTTTCGGCCAAGAACTCCAACTCATCCAAATACTCCTTGGTCTTACGCTCATCTTGTGTCTGAGTAATCAAACCAACTAAGATGGCAGTTTCAACCTGTGCTTCAGAAATTACAAATTCTTTCATTTATCTATCAATCTAAATAAGTTCGCGACAAATATAACAAAAAAAGAGGATGAACGTTGAACGTCATCCTCTTTTTTATTACAGTTATTCCCTATAGTTGTGGTTGTGGAGCAGCCGGATTGTTATCAGTGTCACTGATTCCGGAATTGGTTTCCATTTCACATTGCGGAATCCGATAGATCAGGATCTGCGCTTCTGCTGCTGAATTATATTGTACAGACGGGTCATAATTCGTATTCTTACGAACCACCGGCTTTTTCAAGCGTAGGATATCGAACAGTGAGAAACCTTCTCCCCAAAGTTCCATACGACGCTGCAACCAAACCTCATCCTGAAAATCCTGTGCCGAATTAGCTTTACTTGTAAAGGAAGGATCCCGATATGTCCGTACAAAATTTTCCAATGTACTCTTTCCGCCACTCAGATTACCACCCATGGCTTCTGCCTCAGCCTTTATCAGATACATTTCTTCAACACGCATCAAAGGCCAGTCTGACGCATTGGTTGTGTTACCAAATATACTTTGATAAGCTCCGAACTTTGTATTTACATACGGAGTCAAACCAAAATATTCAACGATGGAAGTACCCTCAATCTGCTCATTATCAATCAATGAAGATTTATTATCCGGAGACAAGAACCATTGTTTACGGATATCTGTTTCGGGTATTAAATCATATAATGCAGAATTCACCTTTCTATATCCATCAGGCACTCCTGAAGTATAACCGTTCCCGGTAAAAGAGCACAAGTGCGAAGGCCAGTTGATAATACCTGTCTGGACAACATCATTATCAGGCGTAATCATCACTCCCCATAACCATGAACTTGCCGATGCTGAATTAAAGGTAGGAGTAGATACCTGGGCTAAAGTCTGAGGTGTACCGCCAGCAATGGCACGTTCTGCATCTTTAGCTGCATCCGCCCATTTTTGCATTAACAGATTAGCACGAGCACGCAATCCGTAAACTACTGCCTCATCAATCTGATCTTTGTTTGAGCCATTATCATACCCGGTCAATAAATCAGCAGCCGTATTCAGGTCACTCATAATCTGGTCATACACCTGCTGTACAGTTGCACGCGGATTATTCTGCATATCTTCATCAGTCATTGTTTCTGTAACAATAGGTACTGCCAGGCTATTTTCATGACCTGCATAAGTAAACTGATAAATTTGAACCAAGTTCAGATAGTCATAAGCACGAGCAGCTAAAGCTTGGCCACGATAAACCTTCAAAGAAGAATCTTCCGTATCTGCCGCTATCAATTTCAATACATTGTTTGCAGCTTTCAAGTGATTATAGAACGTTTTCCAAATCAATTCATCGCTTGAACTATCGTATACTCTGTCACTATAATTCTGAGATGTATTAAACCAGTTATATCCATTAACCAATGCAACCAAGTCCTGCCCTCCTGATTCCAATATCATAGATACCGCAGGAATACCATAGTCATTATGATAAGTAGTGGCATCATCTGAAATCGTACCAAAAGTATTTAATTTGGCTGCCATAGCGTTCACTTCAGCAGTTATCAAATTAGGTCTGCCATTGATTATATCTTCTTTCTGTTCTTCAGATATGTAATCTCCTTCAGGAAATTTATCCAAATCGCAAGATGCCATTAATAAAGCGACACTTGCAAATGCTATATATTTATTTGACAATTTCATATTCTTAAAAATGGGTTGCTAAATTAGAAATTTAAAGATATACCTCCGGAAATTGTGCGGATAGGTGAATATACATTGTCAGCAGCCACATAACCTTGACGTGGGTCCAACCCTTTGCGAGCTGTCAGCAAAGCCACATTATCTGCAACAAAGAATACACGGACACCGTCAATCTGCATTTTACGTGTCAGACTCTTCGGCAAAGTATAACCCAATGTAATATTCTGCAAGCTTAAATAGTCCGAACTAGTCAAGAAACGATCTGTTAATCTGTTCGTATATTGGTCATTAATATTCATACGAGGAACATCCGTATTTTTATTTTCAGGAGTCCATGCTTTTAACATATCTTTATGCAAAGCACTACCTGTGGCTGCCACATCCATCAATCCTTGATAAGTATAGTCCAGAATACGTCCACCAAGCTGGTATGCAAACGAAACAGAGAGATCAAAGCCATAGGCTGTAACACTTGTTCCAAAACCACCATAAACTTTAGGTAGAATATCACCTGATGCGAATCTGTTTTCAGAAGCGACAGAATAAGATTTCGTAACTGTATTACCATTCTCATCCGGAGTCACCAGCGCCCACAGACTCTCTCCTGTTTCAGAATCCACACCTACATATTTAGGTAAATAAAGCTGGTACATAGACTCGTCTTCACGATAAATCCGGGCACCGTCAATCAATTGTCCATTCAGTTCTGGAGATAATTCCAAGACTTTATTCTTAAAATGTGTAAGATTAAAGTTTACATTCCAGGAAAAATTCTTGTTTTCAATTATATTGGAATACAAGTCCAATTCAACCCCACGGTTTACCATTGACCCCACATTCTCAGGAAAACGGGAATAACCCATTGAAGCTGCTACCGGTTTGAAATAAAGCATATCGGTTGTTTTACGTGAGAAGTACTCAACAGAACCACCTAACTTACCACCCCAAAAAGCGAAATCAAATCCAGTATTAAAGCTGTGTGAAGTTTCCCAAGTAATTTCCTTATTACCTTTATAATATAGAGAAGTTGAAAAATCGCCATTACTGTTTGCCAATGTATACTGGTCTTGATACGGATAGTAGTTACGGTACAAACCACCTTGGAACATCAAGTTATCATTACCTTGCAAACCATAGCTGATTTTAAATTTCAACATATCAATCCAAGACTGGTTTTCCAAGAATTTCTCTTTGCTTAATAACCATCCAGCTCCTACAGACCAGAAGTTACCCCAACGATTATCCGGGTGAAAACAAGAAGAAGCATCACGACGGAAAGAAGCTGAAACAAAATACCGTCCATCATAGTCATATTGTGCACGGAACAGCCATCCTTCTGTTGCATAATTACGAGAATATGAATTATTGCTCTGGTTCATAATACCATTGCCTAATTCAGGAACATTCGGATCATACAATTTCTCACGTTGTCCGTACAAATATTGATATTTATAGTCATAACTTTCATGTCCGGCCAAAATATCCACATTATGAACATCATTAAATGTTTTGTTGTATGTCAACAAATACTGCTGATTTACACTAAATGTACGCTCACTAGATACACTGATCAAACCTCCGACTCCGCTAGTTTCAGAATACTGTCCGTAGAAGGGGTTAACCATCTCTGTAGCACGCACATTATTTACATCAACACCTATATTCACTTTTGCCTTGATTCCATTCCAAATATCAATATCAGCAGACCATTTTCCACTAACCACATCACCCGAATATTTCATTTTATCCAGCATATAACTTGCCAACGGATTTGCATTAGGAATCGTATTACGGCTACCATTTGAATCTTGTCCTGGCTTTCCATAATCATAACGAAGGAAACCTCGATTATCTACCATAATATTACCCTGTGCATCACGAACATACATAGGATAAATGGCTCCCATAATATTTGATGCATAAAAGATGTTTGCATTTGATGTACCACCCTCAGTATCCTGTTCACGGCTATCATAATGAGTAAATGATACATTTCCTCCCATCTTCAGCCAAGGCTTCACTTGATAGTCAGCTTTCAAACGTGCAGAATAACGTTGGAAACCAGAGTTAGGAACAATTCCCTTATCATCCAAATAGCCGGCCGACATATAATAATTCATTTTTTCAGTCGCACCGCTGATACTTAAATTATACTCTTGACGCAGGTTATTTTCAAAAATTTCATCCGACCAATTATCCGGAGTATAATAATATGTACCATCAGAATAACCTAATGTCGCATTAGGATTCAATTTGCCATCCATACCGATCAGTTGCTGTCCTTGAGGAATGGAATACACCTGATATCCCAAATATGTAGAAGAAAGCATTGCTTGATTAGCGTACGCATTAGCTTTAGCCAAATCTCCGGCTGCCGCATATCCTTTCAAATCGGCATTATAAATAGAAGAATAGTTTAATTCATAGAATGTAGCCGGATCCGTAATTGTTTCATAATTAGGTACTCCACGTTTATTCACACCCCATTTAGCGTCAAAAGTAACACGGGCTTCCCCACTCTTACCACGCTTGGTAGTAATCAAGATTACACCATTAGCACCACGTGCACCATACAGAGCATTAGAAGCAGCATCTTTCAACACTGTCATTGATTCTATATCAGAAGTACTGATAGCAGAAATTTCACCATCATACGGAACTCCATCTACCACATACAAAGGCTTGTTACTAGCCGATATAGATCCAATACCACGAATACGCACTTCAGCATCTTTGCCCGGCTGACCATTATTACTCGTAGTTTGTACTCCGGCTACTTGACCCGCCAAAGCATTTGTCACATTTGAAGTTTGTCTCGTCGCTATTTTTTCATTTTTTATAGTAGCAGCCGAACCTGTAAATGCAGATTTTTTCGCTGTACCATAAGCCACCACCATTACCTCTTCAAGCTGTTCTGTATCAGACTTTAATACAATATTCAAGTTTGCTTTAACTGGCACTTCTTGTGTAGCCATTCCGATAAAGGAAACTACCAAAGTCTTTGCGGAACTAATTATTTATGTAAATATTTGATAATCAACACAAAAGTATTTCTTCGCTTTACCTGCTTTTCTGCTATATAAATTGTTTGAGAAGTATAAAAGAAATAATTTTCTACCTTTATTCTACTGAAATAAAGTGTTTACTTCATTTTTGTTTTAAATATATTTTGACTATATATTATAAAAGAACTGATATTCTCAATTTAAATGAAAATATCAGTCCTTTCCTTAGTACCAAATAACAATATTTGCTGTATATTAGTTATTTATATGCAGGATTCTGATCTGCTATTGTTAACGCACCGTTCGCATCAATTTCATCTTGAGGTATGGGCATTTCTAATTTGTCTGAACCGGCAGGAATCAATCCGACTCTGCTCCAATCCAATGTTAAATTTGAACGATCCATTGGTAAATCTCTGCGCTTAAGATCAAATAAACGGTGACCTTCAGCAAAAAGTTCACGACGACGTTCATTCTGTATCTCTGTTTTTAAAACATCACCTGTGCCTGAATATGCATTTATACCGCGTGCTTCCCTCACTTTATTCAAAGCAGCTAAGGCTTCATCTTCATGATTATTATCAGCGGCTAGTTCAGCTATAATTAAATACATTTCAGAACCACGCATCATATTATAATCACCTTCAGCAAAAGCTACTGTACCAGAGCCTTTTGTTCCATCGCTATCGTCATTCTTCCGGCTGTTAATTTTGCATGTGACATAGCTGCCATTGCGTTTGTAATATTTGCCATCTATCTTTACAAATAAAGTTTTACGGATATCTGTATCATCAAAAATATCAATCAACTCTTTTGCAACACCTAGAGAACTGTACCCGTCTTTTACATAAGTAGAATCTTGGTCACAATAGTACCAAAATGCTGGCAACGATAAGAATGATTGCTTGTCAGTAGAGGTACATGTAAAATACCATATTGTTTCAGTGTTATTTTCACAGAACTTGTTTTTATAATCAGCTTTTGACATCAATGTAATTTCTGATAAAGCTTTGTTTGCATGTGACGTTCCATTAGTGTAATCGCCTAAGTCTAAATAAATTCTAGCAGCAATTCCATGAGCTGCCTGTTCTGTTATGTAACATTTTGAAGAAGAGGATGTACCTGTCAATAAAGTACAAGCCTTTTCAATATCATTCACCATTTGAACATAGCAATCTTTTACCGTAGAGCGAGGTATGTCTGTAGTTGAAGATGTTAAACGAAGAATAACTCCTGGATTATCAGGATATTTATTAACAGGTTTTGCATACATTCTAATCAAATAGTGATATGCATAGGTACGCAATGCCAAAGACTCTCCTTCAATACGATTACGTTCACTACTTTCCGGTAATGTTTCTAAATTATCTAAAATAGCATTACAGTTATCAATTAAGCTATAGCAACCAATCCAAGGATCCACAGAATAAGTACTGCTTGGAGTAATAGAGTATTGATAAGGTGAAACAAAACGATTATAGTTACCTGTACTGTTTACCATTGCATCATCAGCCATCACATCAGGCATAAAGAAAATATATTGATTGGTATAATGAGCGTAATGGCCATTAGTAAACCAGTCATAAGCACCAATTAACACCTGCTGTGCTCCTTCAGTACTAGTGAAAACACTTGCATCTGAATACTGGTCAGAAGGAGTTACATCCAAAAAATCATTGCAGCCGCTTAATGAAGCAGTCAACAGTATAGAAGCAAAAATATAGGATATTTTTTTCATATATATCTGGTTTATAAGTTAGAAAGTTAGATTAATTCCCGCAGTAAATGTTCTCGCCAATGGAACTGTACCGCCTCCATCAAGCAAACCATCAACACCACCTAATTCTACATCATAACTTTTGAATTTTTTATCCAAATTCCAAGTTATCAAGTTATCTGCACTGACATAGATACGTACATTCTGTAATAGAATTTTTTTAATCAGTGATTTGGGTAGTGAATAACCTAAACTGATATTCTTTAACTTAATGAAATCTGCATTATGTAGATAGCGACTTGATCTTCCATTAGAAGTATTGGAATTATTTGGAATAAATTTTGGATTGGAAGCATTTGTGTTTTCCGGTGTCCAACTATCTGCTTGTTCTGTTATCAACTGATATCCAGTCTTATTTCCATCATTTAATAAATTTTCCTCATATACATCATATATCTTACCTCCAAATCCGTAAGTAAACATGAATGAGAAATCTACACCTTTCCATGAAACAGTATTAGTCAAACCTCCGGTTGCTGAAGGAAGTGCAGACCCTAATTTATATTTTGTAGCTTTAGAGTATGTATTGGTTGTGGTACGTTCTCCTGTAGGGTTGCCTTTATCATCAGTTACATCCATATACCACAGTGGGTCTCCATTAACGGGGTCTACACCAGCCCATTCTTGCATATAGAATTCATAGATACTATAGCCTACAGTCCGAATTTTGGTGCCAACCACTTCTTCTTTTTGAGGATAAGATGTTATTTTATTATTGTTAAAAGCAATATTAAAGTCCGTTGTCCAAGTGAAATCTTTCGTATTGATATTTGTTGAATGCAAATCAATTTCTATACCTTGATTACGCATACCACCTAGGTTTGATATAGCATTTTCAAATCCGGTTGAGGGCGCCAATGGTTTTTCAAGTAATAAGGCATCTGAAGTTTTATTGTAATATTCAATACTACCATTCAAACATCCAAATATTCCAAAATCAATACCTACATTAAAATTTTTAGACTTTTCCCATGATAATTCATCATTAGGAATTTGCAGGTGTGTAATGCCGTTTTGACCATTGTAATTGTTTCCTGTATCATATAAGCCTTGGAAGCCATACAAATAATCAGATTGTTTGTTACCTGAAGTTCCATAACTGGCACGTAATTTTAAATCATCAACCCATTCAATACCTTTAAAAAAATTCTCTTCACTGATACGCCAGTTGCCACCGATAGACCAGAACGTCCCCCAACGATGTCCAGGTGCAAACCGTGAGGAGCCATCGGTACGAATACTGAATGAAAGAAAGTATTTGTTTAAATAATCATAGTTTATGCGCCCGAAAAATGATTGCATACGCTCGTGATCTTTCTTTGATTTAGTTTCATAAGGAGTAGAGGCCATACTTAATTCAATCATTTCACTATTAGAAAAACCTGTAGCATGGGCATGAAGCATGGAATAAGTGTTCTTATATGCTTCATAACCGGCCAGCAAACCAATATGATGATCATTAAACAAAGAAAAAGCATAATTCAACGTACTGGTAAATGTGGATGTGATGTCACTAATAGCATATTTGCTTAATCGTCCATCTACTGCCGCACCATTACCATGTTCTGGATTATACCAACGCATTTCATCCATATTGGTATAGTCATAAGAGAAACTGTTACGCCAATGTACACCGAAAATATTCAAATCAATAAATGGACTAATTAATGCCCGATGCGTTTTAGTATTGTAGATATCCATTTTCGAAAAAGCCAGTGTGTTCATGTCATTGAACACAGGGTTCACATAGTTATAAACAGGATTGCCTTTTTCATCATAGATTTTATTAAAATCATTATCCAATTTATAGAGCGAGATAGCATTAGGGACAAAAAAAGCATTGGTTAAAGGTGATGAACCACCTCCACCGCCCGGAGGGGTGTTTTGCTCATTGACTGACATTGTGGATGTTACACCGATTTCTGCCCAAGGCTTAATTTTACTGCTGACATTAATGCGGGCAGAATAACGTGATAAATCCGAACCAACGGCCAAACCATCTTGGTCCATATATCCCAAAGATATAAAATATTTAGATTTGTCACTACCACCACTGATGCTTAAATCATATTGCTGGGTAGTTGCTGTCTTAAACAGTTCATCTAAATAGTCTGTATTTATCATAGCTTTTGCACCACTTGCCAAAATTCCCTCTCCAGTAAAAGGATTAGCCATATTAAAAGGATTGGCTTTATACATATCTTGTACAGATGCATTAGCTGCAATACTAGCTGCTTCGGAAGTCATTCCGTCGCTTATGTTTTGAGTATAGAATCCTTTGTAATAAGTCTTATAATGTTCTGTAGAACTCATTAAATCATAGCCATTGGAAGGTAAATGTGAAGAACTTACTTGAGCTTTAAATTCGATCTTTGCTTGTCCGGAAGCACCTTGCTTTGTAGTTATCATGACAACCCCGTTAGCAGCACGCGAACCATATAATGAAGCGGCAGACGCATCTTTCAGAACCGATATGGATTCTATGTCATTAGGATTCAAATTGGATAATGGATTTACAGAAGTTCCATAACTATCTTCATCTGCGACTTTTGATATATTCTTTGATGAAACAGGAACGCCATCAATAACATACAAAGGCTGGCTGGATGCGGACATAGACCCAATACCGCGGATACGTACTTGGCTTACTGAACCAGGTTGACCTGATTGACTTTCTACTTGTACGCCTGCGGATAATCCTTGTAACGCTTTCTCAAAAGAAGCAGTTGGGACTTTCTCTAAAGCATCCGATTTCACAGTAGCTACCGAACCTGTTAATGAATTTTTCTTAGCAGCACCATACGCAACCACCACAACTTCATCAAGAGTTTCAGTATCGGGTTTCAAACTAATATGTAAATTAGACTTGACATCCAATTCTTGACTCTTCATTCCGATAAAGGAAACTACCAAAGTCTTTGCGGAACTAAAATATACAAAAAAACATCTAGTAATCAAATGTTTAGCATTCTGCTCTCTTGTAGATATACAATATTACATCTATTATAACAAACTATAAATCAACTATATATTATAACATAAAAAATAATTTGATTTTATGTCTACTTTTATTCTACCTTAAACATAAAAAAGATGCCTAGTAATCTAAGCATCTTTTTTATTATAGACCTATTATTAGCTATTCGTTTTTATCAGTAATCTCACTATTGGCATTTAACTCCTTATCAGGGATTTGATAAATGAATAATTTACTACCTGCAGGGACTTCCTTTGGAGCAATCGCACTATGATTAATTGCATGTGTTCTATCCAAACTTTCATTACGACGTTTCATGTCAAATAAACGACGACCTTCACCCCACATTTCAATACGCTTTTGAAGTTCAATTTCTTGTAAAAGTGCATCACTTGTTGCGGATGTTTCATATTTTGGATTACGAGTTTTCATAATCGTAGTCAGCATTGTTTTGGCTTCATTTTCTTTCCCTGCCCTATATAATGCTTCTGCAGCTACAAAATACATTTCACCAGTACGCAAATAAATATAGTCAGAGCAAAAAGTATCACCTGTAGGAGTAAAACCAGGCGCGGTAGAACCTATATCAATAAATTTGCGCTGCACATATTGTCTTACTTTATAATGAGTATTTGTTTCTCCCAAATCAACTCCAAACCATTTTTTACGAATGTCATCATCTGAAATTTTTTCATACAAATCACTGGAAATCATTTTGTAATTTCCTAAATTACCACCATATCCCGGGCCGTAAGGATCAACTTGACTCATGAATGAAGCGTAGAATGTATTTGTTTCACCATTAATATCAGCCCCCCATAACACTTCACTCAAAGAAAGGTCATTAAAGCCGGAAAGTAATTCTTTTTCACTCATCAGTGAGCCACCTTCAATAGCCAATTTTGCGTATTTAGCAACTTCATTCCATTGATCGGGATAATCATTAACAAATGAAAGAATGTTTGCATAAATAGCAGCTGCTGCATATTCATTTAATTCATCTTTCTTGGCTATTCCTTTTCCTTTCAAATAATTATATCCTTTATCTATATCACTTAATATCTGTTCATAGACCTCACTTACAGGAACACGATTCAATTTGGTTTCAGATTCAGTATAAATAGGAATACCTAATTTATCTTTATTCCATTCATAAGGTTGCTGGTACATGTTTATTAACCAAAAATAGCAGTAAGCACGTATGGTGTAACTTTGTCCCAACATCTTCTCAACACTCTCATCACCGCTATCCGCTTGTTCTTTCAGACCGCTGATTACTTCATTTGCACCACTGATTACAGCATATAATTCTTGCCAATAAGTGGTCGTACGACGATAACTTGAAGCACGGTTGTCAAGCAGATAATCATATACGAAGAAGTGTGAAGTCATATATGCCATATCATCTCCCATCAAGTCTGTAGCCAATTCAAATGCCTTTAATCCGAAATCATCATGACTTTGCTGTGCTTCCGGAGAAAACATATTTTTGTAATATCCTGTAATATATGCTTGAATAGCTGTAGGATCTTTATCAAGCAAATCTTTAATTTGGTCTTCTGATGCATTTTCTGAAGGTTCCTTGTCCAAAAAGTCATCGCTACAAGATCCCATCATAAACGCTGCAGCCAATATTGCTAAATATTTTGTATATTTCATAATTCTATTCTTTTAAAAGTTCAAATTAATGCCGAATGATAAAGTACGAATCGCAGAATAATTAGCAGCCGAATATCCATAAGCATATTGGCGTGGGTCCATACCTTTACGTTTAGAGAATAAAGCTACATTATCGGCAGATACGTAAATACGTGCACTGCTTGCTGATATTGCTTTCATCCATTCTTTCGGAAAAGTATATCCTAATGAAATGTTACGGATGTTAAAGAATGATGCATTTATCAAGAAACGTGAAGATTGGCTATTACTATTTTGTGCACCATCCATTATAGGCACATTTGTATTTTTATTTTCCGGAGTCCAAGCATTCAAGATATCCTTGTGCCAGTTACTGCCAATATTGCTTCCCGCATGCATGAAAGAAGAATACATGCTGTCATATATCTTTCCACCAATTTGAAAGTTTGTAGCTATAGAAAGATCGATTCCTTTGTATGCAAAATCAGTTGAAAAACCTCCTTGGAAATCGGGCAAAGTAGAACCTAATTCATATTTGCTTGCCTGAGTATAGTCTTCGGTTACGGTCCTTCCAGTCACTTTGCCATTAGCATCTTTCTCATCCATATACCATTGTGCTGCTCCTGTTTCTGGATTAACACCTGCGTATTCATAGGTATAAAGATCATAAATAGACCCTCCTTCCATTAAGCGGAACAAAGAAGCAGTACCATGAATAATTCCATTCTCTCTTTTGTCTTCTGGAAGATTCAAAATCTTATTGCTATAATGTGTACCGTTAAAAGATAAATTCCATATAAAATCTTTTGTTTGAATTGGGGTGGCAGAAATAGTAAATTCAATCCCCTTATTCTGCATATCCAACAGGTTCATTGGAACGTAAGAAATTCCAGAAGAAATAGGATAAGGCATATTGTACAACATATCCGAAGTCTTCTTCAAGAAATATTCAGTTTCTAGTTTCAAACGGTTATTAAGAAAAGCAGCTTCCAAACCGATATTTAAATTTTTGCTTTTTTCCCAAGTCAAATCTTTATTTCCACGATAAGTTTCGACTACAGAGAAATCTCCGTTATTATTGGTTACAGAATATTGCTTCAGATATGGTTGATAGACTACATAACCATTTATATCAAGAATTCCATCATTACCTTGTGTTCCATAACTTGCTTTTAGTTTAAGATTAGACAACCATTCCACATCTTTCAAAAACTCTTCCTGTGTTAATCTCCAAGAACCTCCGACAGACCAAAAAGTACCACGGCGGTGATCAGGATGGAATTTGGACGATTCATCTGAACGAATACTTGCAGATAGATAATATTTGTTATCAAAATCATAGTTTACACGACCAAAGAAACTTTCCATACTATGTTCTTGTGTATATGAATTCATATCACTCATAGTTATGGCATTGTTGAACTCAGGATTTCCAATAGTATAAAAATTGTATTTATGAGTATACTGATATTTCAGTGTATATGAATAAGATTCGTGACCAGCCATTATGTCAATATTATGATGACCAAATGCTTTACTATAGGTTAAAAGTTGATTTGCTGTAAACGATTCAATACGTTGATTATATTTATAAGTACGACCATTCACATTAGCAGCATCCCCATATAACTGATTCATGTGATCTGTACGGATTTGATTCATTAAATCATAACCAATGTTAGCAGTCGCTTTTAAACCATCAATAATATTAATGTTAATAGTACCACGGCCATTAAAATTGTCATTCAAAGTCTGATGCACATCCAACCCAGAATTAGCTGCAACATTTTGATTACTGAAACCGCCCATACGTGTACTGTATGTACCATCACCAAAATCATAAACAGTGTTGCCTTCTTCGTCATATATGCGATTTCCGTTTTCGTCATACGCATATACAGGATAAATAGGAGCGATTTGCTGAGTGAACATAAAAGCATTAGAGTAATTAGACAAACTAGCATTTTGTGACTGGCCTGCAATTTTTTTCCGCTCTTGCGTAAGCCAAATTACCATTGATATCAATAAACTTATTTACAGTATGATTAATATTGGCACGTGCTGAAATACGTTCAAAGTCAGTATGTCTTAAGATTCCTTCATCTTTCAAATATCCCAATGATAAAAAATGAGTTGTCTTAGCGTTACCACCTTGCAGGCTCAAATTATATTCCTGACGCATACCATTTATGTAATGCGGCATCAGCCCAATCGTCATTATGGCGTAGAGCCGCAGAACTAACTACGCCATCTGCTGAAACCATGGCATTATTAGCTACACCGATGAATGGATTGTATCCAATGCTACCTATTAATTCTTCGGAAGCTTCTGCACCTGTAGATTGATTTTTTAAAGTATTCCAGGCTGTTAGTACGTATTCTCTTTGATCTTTCATGATATCATATTCTGGAACACCACGAGTATTTACTCCCCAGCGTGCATCAAGAGTAACTTTGGATTTATCTACCATACCTTTTTAGTAGTAATCATCACAACACCATTTGCTGCACGTGAGCCATAAAGGGCTGCAGATGCAGCATCTTTTAATATAGACATACTTTCAATATCGGCAGGATTTAATGCATTAACCGACTCTTCGTCATAAGGCATACCATCAACTACGTATAAAGGAGCCGATGATGCGCTAAAAGAGCCAATACCACGGATTCTTATTTTAGCATTTTCTCCAGGCTGCCCACTGGTATTGATTACTTGTACACCTGCTGCTGCACCTTCCAAGGCTTTAGATACTGAAGAAACCTGCATTTTTGCTATTTTTTCTCCACTAACAGCAGTCGCTGATCCTGTAAAAGATGACTTTTTCGCAGTACCATAAGCTACAACCACTACATCGTCAAGCATCTCTGTATCAGATTTTAAAATGATGCTAACATTCTGTTTAATAGAAACCTCTTGACTAGCCATTCCGATAAAGGAAACTACCAAAGTCTTTGCGGAACTAATCATTTATGTAAATAATTGATAACCAGTATATGTATTGCTGAATCTCTTATTCGTTTTCCTTGATTTAAGCCGTTTAAAGAGTATGATAATAATAATTTTCTACCTTTCTTCTACTGAAAAAAGAATTGACTTGCAGCATTCCTGTTCGTTGTTACTCTGTTCATAAAATACCTGAAGTACTAAGATTGATATTTCTCAACTTTTTAAATATTTCAAAACTTCCAAAGATTGTTTGCACTTTAGATTACAAAAGAAGATAGTAGGACATGAAGTAAATTAGCAAACTATTATTATCATTTTCTGATATAGAATTTTATATGCGCATATTATATGATATACATATATGAAT
>ENA-OQBL01000128-OQBL01000128.1-human-gut-metagenome-genome-assembly--contig:-NODE-128-length-44020-cov-5.653111_pt1 | contig 44020 bp, 36 predicted proteins | sample MGYA00242747_ERZ504553 | MGnify/ENA primary metagenome ERZ504553 (study PRJEB26092, sample SAMD00036240) | human gut metagenome | host: Homo sapiens | study: EMG produced TPA metagenomics assembly of...
TCTTTTCTAATATCTTCTCTCGCTTCTGTTACTGTTTTGTAATGTTATTTCAAGCTTCTTTTGTTCCTCAGTTCTTAATGCTGGATCTGAGACAGGAGTTTCTTCCTTTGTCCTTTCACCCAGCTCATTTTTCCATATTCTCTCTCTGCTTCTGCAGCTGCTCATATCTGGATTTCTCTGCTGCTGTCTGCTGCTGATTCTGATTGATCTGGTCTGTGATCGTTGTAAGTTCTGTCTGAGTCTTACCAATCTGCATCTCCAGAAGTTTTCTCTGTTCCAGAAATGCTGTAAGATCCTTTGTTTCTGTCCCAGAATATTTTGCTGCTGTTTCAGCCATTCTGCTGCTCTCTTTCCCTGCAGCAAAGCCTGTGAATACATTACAGATTTCCTTTTGATACACTATTTCACCGCTGTAATCCTGTGACAGTTCCGGATCAGTTTTCATTCTCTGTCTTATATCTTCTTCATGGATCCATGTCAGTACAGGTTCGTCCAATTGATTCTGCAGCTGTTCCTGAATACTTTCCAGCTGGCTCTTCCTCTTTTCAAGACTGATCTGTAATTTCTGAAATTCTTTTGCATGTTGTTCTGACTGTGTGATGAACTCTTCCTTTTTCTTCAGTAAATCCTGATGAACTTTTTTCTGTTTTTTGATTTCTTCCAATCCTGTCTGTACACTGCTTTCCTGATTTTTTACAAATAAACATAATTCATGATCAGGAAGTTCCTTTCGAAGTATCTCTTGTGTCTCCTCTTCTGGCAGAAACTGCGCTATATAACCTTTAACCCCTTCTGTCAGTTCTTCCCTGCAGCGCTGCATCAGTCCTGCTGCCTCTCCTGCCTGCACACTTGCGTCAGATGCCGCTTTTTCCGCAGCTTCTGTTAACTTTTTCTGTTTTTTCAGTTGTTCTTCTGTGGGAACTTCCTTCGGAGTCTGCGTAAGCTTTGGATGATGAACAGAACCACATACCGGACACGGCATTCCATCCTGAAGTCCTGCTGCCAATATCCCCGCCTGCCCATCCAGATAAGCCTGTTCCATTTTGTTCAGGATTTCTTTTATTTCTGCCCGTTTCTGAGAAGCGGTCAGATAAGCCTTCTTTTTGCTTTCTGCTTTCTTTTCCAGATCCTGATACCGTTTCTGCTGATCTTCTATTTTCTGTATCTGCTGCAAACGTACGACCAGGCTGTTCTCTTTGATTTCCAGATTCCCACCGGAAACAATTTTCTCTTCCAGATCAGTCAAATCCTTTTTTATCTGTTTCGCAAATTGTTCTTCCTGTTCAGACTGTATTTTCAGTTCACTGATTTTTGTCTGAAGAAACTCAAGATTTCCGCAGTTCTTATAAACCCCTGCATAAAGATTATCTATTTTCTCTTTCCGGAAATCTGTTTCTGCTTTTTCTTTCTCTGCACTGTCTGTTGTCTGATATTCTTTTTGTTTTTCTTCAAGAACAATTTTCTTTTCTTTCTGACGATTCTGCAGTGCAATACTGTCTGTTTCCAATTTTTCAATCTGTTTTGAGACATTTTCTATTTCTCTGAGCAGATTTTCCAGATTTGTATAACGCTTCAGATTCTCTTTTTCTTTCTGTATGGAAAGTATCAGGCGTTGGATCTCCTCTGGTTCCTTTGCCCCATTTTCTGCATCTTTTTGTGCCTGTTCCAACTGTGGAAGCAATACTTCTTTCTCTTGCAGAAGTTGTTCCTTCCTTGCCTTTGCATCTGCTTCTTTATGAGCCTTTCCCAAAAGCTGATTTACTTTTTCAAGTTCTGTATCATTCTCTTTGATCTGCTTATTTACAGCTTTCAAGTTATCCTTATCTGCCTTCAGAAACTGCTCCAGAATTTCCAGACCTTCTTCCAGATTTCCTTCAAAGCCATTCTTCTCCATCAATAACCACTGTTGTCCCAACTGATTTTCTGTAGAATATCTGACCTGTTCCGTATACTGACGGATACTTCTCAGCAGCTCTTTATATGCTTTGTCCAGACCGCCGGCTTCGAATTTTAATTTTTCCTGAATTACCTTATAAATATCCGTATGGAAAAGCTTTCTGAAAATATTGCTGCGTTCCTCTGTATCAGCCAACAGTAATTTTCTGAAATCTCCCTGTGCGATCATGGCGATCTGTGTAAACTGCTTCATATCCAGTCCGATCAGCTCAGTAACCGCCTGATTCACTTCCTTTAGCTTTGTCACAGGAGCTCTTCCATCAGAAAAAGTAAGCAACGCCTCCCCCTTCTGGGTGGTCATTCCGGTACCTCTGGTCTTTGGACGCTCATAATCCGGGCTTCGCTTCACTGTATACACTGCATCTTTATATTCAAAAATATATTCCGCATACGTAGGTGTTTCCGGTTTTGCATACTTGCTTCTGAGCATGGATGCCTCCCGGACTCCTCCGCTTGTCTCCCCGTACAACGCAAATGTAATCCCATCAAAGATTGTCGTTTTTCCTGCCCCCGTATCTCCGGTCACCAGAAAAAGTCCCTGTCCTCCAAGCTGTGTAAAATCGATCACAGTCTCATCCGCATATGGACCAAATGCAGATAATGTCAGCTTCAATGGTTTCATACGCGCACCTCCTTCAGATCCTGGATCAGTTTCTCCACAAACTCTGTCTGTTCTTCTTTCATAGGTTCATTATTTAACAGTTCATAAAACTCCTCAAACAGCTGCAGCTCTGACTTCTGTTCCTGAGCCTCCACTGCCTGAACCTCACGGTTCTCACGTGTTCGTTTATTATCATATTCCAGACGCATCAGGTTGGGATAAACAGTACGCAGCTTCTGAAGTGCCCCCGGCACATCTTCCTCATCTGTCAGGGTAATCTGAAGATAATCCATCTTATTTTCAGCAGTATAATGATCCTTCGCTGTCACATCCATATAGGTTCCCCTCAGCTTACGCATATCCCGTCTGGGAATCAAAGGTACTGTACTGACCCTCACATTTCCCTTCTCCAGAAGCTCCACAATCGTTACCGACTTTTTATGATCTGCTTCCGAAAAAGAATACTTAAGCGGCGTCCCACTGTAACGCAAGGTCTCTCTCCCCATTTTCTGAGATCTGTGGATGTGTCCCAGTGCCACATAGTCAAAATCCTTAAATACTTCCGCACTGACATTGTCAAGACCGCCAACCCATGTTTCTTCTGAGTCACTTCTGTCTGCTCCGGTCACAAACTGATGTGCCACCAGCACATTTCTCTGTGTCGTATCGATCTCACACTCCTGCAGAGCAGCCATAACACCCTCTTCATAAGTATTAATGTCATCCCTCTGCAAAGCATGGCGTACTGCCGCAGGTTTCAAAAAATGGCAGAAGATATACAGATATTGGTCCATACTGATCTTTTAACACAATCCTTTTCATCTCTCCATCATAAACCTGCGAAATATAAATATCACTGCTTTCAAACAGCTTTGCCCCAAAGGAAAGCCTTTCTGCTGAATCATGATTTCCACTGATCATGTACACAGGAATCTCAGCTTTAGCCAGTCCTGTAATAAACTCATCAAACAACTGCACTGCCTCTGCCGACGGCACTGTCTTATCATAAACATCCCCTGCGATTAAAACTCCATCCACTTTCTGTTCCGCAAAGATTTTCATCATCTGATCCATAATATACCTCTGATCCTCCAGCATGGAAAAATCATGCACCCTTTTTCCAATATGCAAATCCCCAATATGCGCAAACTTCATCCCACATCTCTCCAATCTTAATATCATTCCTGCCTGCTCTGTCTGCCGGCGGCATACTGTCAATTATTTATTTCACTTTCAGAATATTTTTGCTATCCTGATACTCCTCCGGAATTTCTTCTGTAAGAATTTTAGCATCTGTAAACCCGCCGAATGTCACAGAACTTACTTCGCCAAACTTTGACTTATCTGTCAGAATATATACATCTTTGCACTGCTTCATTGCAGTACTCTTTACAATTGCTTCGCTGGTATCCGGTGTGGTGAAGCCTTCTCTTCTGGTGATTCCATTTGTTCCGAAAAATCCCTTTGTAAAATGATACATCTGGATCATCTGCATCGCCTGACTGCCTACGACTGCTTCTGTGGAACTCTTCAGTTCTCCTCCGATCAGGTAAACCCGGATTCCCATCTTTGCCAGAGTCTGGGCGTGGGATACTGCATTGGTGACAAAGGCAGCTCTTACACCTGCCAGATATTCCAGCATCAGGCCAGTGGTGGTTCCTGCGTCCAGATAAACAAAATCATCCGGTGTGATCAGGCTGGCTGCATATTTTGCGATCTTTTGCTTTTCTTCTTTATTTAATTCTGATTTCTGCGCTACTGTCGGTTCATAGGCAGTTACTTTATGATTTAATGCTACTGCACCGCCGAAAACCTTGGTAAGTTTTCCTGCTTTGTCCAATGCAGTAATGTCTCTGCGCACTGTGGACTCTGATGCATCCAGAAGTTCTCTCAGTTCTGTTACTGTAACACTCTTTTTTTCTTCCAGAAGCTTCAGAATAATATCAAATCTCTGTTCTGTAAGCATGTACCCCTGCCTCCATTGTATATTTGCTTTGATTGTTTACTTCTGATTATTTTCTCCGATATCTACGAATTGCTCCGCTGCTTCGTAGCTCCCGCAATTCTACAAACATTCGGAATCCGCAGATTTACTTCGTAAATCGCTACTTCCTCATGTTTGGCGGGTCCCAAGTTCAAAAGTCTTATCGTGCAAGCACGAACGACTTTCTGCCTTTTGACCCTGATATTTCATTATAACAGAAACAGGAGATGAATGCATCATCTCCTGTCTGTCAGTTTCTTATTTTATTCCGTAAATTTACAGGTTGTCCTGCATGAATTTGCTCACTGCTTCATATGCTGCTTCTTCATCAGCACCTTCGATTGTGAATGTTACTTCATGACCTTTCTTAACGCCAAGTCCCATCAGTGCAAGAAGTTTTCTGCAGTCTACTTTTTTACCTTCTTTTTCAATAGAGATTGTTGACTCAAATCCCTTTACCAGTTTTACAAGTTCTCCTGCAGGACGTGCGTGGATTCCTTCGTTGTCTGTAACTACATACTTAAATTCTTTCATTTTGATATCCTCCATGTTCTTTATTTTAATTTTTTGTTATTGCTTTTTTATTTCGCTGCTTATGCTGCTTTCTTCTTTAACAGACCAAGAAGAACTGCAGAGATTACTGTTCCCGCAACCAGTGCGACCAGGTACATAACTGCGTTTCCAACCACAGGGAATACGAAAATTCCACCGTGTGGTGCCATCAGTGTACAGTCGAATGCCATGGAAATCGCTCCTGCCACCGCAGATCCTACGATACAGGAAGGAAGTACACGAAGGGGGTCAGATGCTGCGAATGGAATCGCACCTTCTGTGATAAATGCAAGACCCATGATAAAGTTGGTAGGACCTGCATCTCTCTCTTCTTTTGTGAACTTATCCTTAAACAGCAGTGTTGCCAGTGCAATTGCACAGGGAGGTGTCATACCGCCAATCATAACTGCTGCCATAATATCATAGTTACCTGCTGCAATTGCAGCTGTTCCGAATACATATGCTGCTTTGTTGAACGGACCACCCATATCAATAGCCATCATTCCGCCAAGCACAATGCCAAGTATTACTTTACTAGAACTTCCCATTCCTGTCAAGGCATTATTCAGACCTGTGTTGATACCGCCCATAACCGGCTCTACAATAAATGTCATCAGGAGTCCCATAACAAGGATTCCAACTACAGGATAGATTAAAACAGGAGCGATCTTTTCCAGGGCTTCCGGAAGTTTATCACATAATTTACGAAGTCCAAGAATAATATATCCGGCTGCAAAGCCTGCAAGCAAAGCTCCAAGGAAACCAGATTTACCGTTGGCTGCCATCATACCGCCTACCAGACCAAGTGCAAGTGCCGGTCTGTCACCGATTGCCATTGCAATAAATCCGGCAAGGATCGGAAGCATAAATCCGAATGCTGTACCACCGATGCCTTTAAACAGAGCCGCTACCGGAGTAATGGTACCGAAGTTTGCTCTCTGATCTGCCGGAAGCGCACTTAAATCTACACTTAATCCATCGATCAGGAACGCAATGGCGATCAGGATACCACCGCCTACAACCAACGGAAGCATATGAGATACGCCATTCATCAGCTGCATATAGATCTTATGTCCTACACTGCCGCCGGATTTGTTACCGGCAGAAGATGTCTGGGAACCGGCTGCTGCGTGGTAGACCGGTGCATCCCCATTGATTGCTCTGTCAATGAGCTGATCTGCTTTACTGATTCCGTCGGATACCTGACATTCGATCACTTTTTTACCATCGAAACGTTCCATGGGAACTTTGGCATCTGCTGCGACAATAATACAGTCTGCATCAGCAATCTCCTGATCTGTCAGCACATTCTTTGCACCGCCGGATCCGCGGGTTTCGATCTTTATAAAACAGTTCTTTGCTTTTGCAGCTTTTTCAATTCCTTCTGCTGCCATGTACGTATGTGCGATACCGGTAGGACAAGAAGTAACAGCAAGGATCTTAGCCTGTGTTCCTTCTGTTGATCCGGTATCTGCCAGTCTCTCATCAATATCTTTCTTTTCACTGTCTGCCCTGTCAATAATATCCATAAACTCATCTACAGACGATGCATTGCGAAGAGATTCTGTAAACTCCTCATCCATCAGCATCACAGAGAGCTTGCTGAGTACATCCAGGTGAATGTTATCCTCTGTATTCGGCGCTGCGATCAGGAATAATAAGGTTACAGGTTCATCATCCAGTGCCTCAAACTCTACACCATTTTTGATGACCATTGCCGCAAGTCCCGGCTTCTTAACTGCATCACATTTACCATGAGGAATAGCAATTCCCTCGCCAATACCTGTTGTGCTCTCTTCTTCTCTTAAATATACCTGTTTACGATAAGCCTCACGATTGCTGATCTTCTCACTCTTTACCATCAGATCAACTGCCATATCCAGAGTTTCTGACTTTGTTTTCGGAGCAGCTGTTAACGATACGCTTCGTCTGTCAAGCAGGTCTGTTATTCTCATCTCTTCTTCCCCCTTTATTATTTTTCGGTTATCTGACGATAAACCGCTTCTATTTCTTCCTTTGTTGCAAGATTTTCAGAAAATGCACTTGCACTTCCTGCTGCAATTCCCATGTGGAATGCATGTTCGTAATCCTTCTTCTCCATCCAGCCTGCAACGAATCCTGCTACCATGGAATCTCCTGCACCCACACCATTTACCAGCCTGCCTTTTGGTGCAGGTTCTTCAAATACCTGTCCATCCTCTGCTACCAGAACTGCACCTTCGCCGGCCATGGAGATCAGCACATTTCTTGCACCTTTTTCCTGAAGTTTCTTTCCATAAGGAATTACATCTTTTCTTGTTTTTAATTCTATACCGAAGATCTCGCCCAGTTCATGATTATTTGGTTTTACAAGGAACGGATGATATTTCAGGACATTGACCAGAAGATCCTTTGTGGCATCAACTACAATCATCACACCTTTTCCATCCAGCCTTGCCATGATCTGTTCATACATGTCATCTGGCATAGAAGATGGAATGCTGCCTGCCAGGAAAAGTACATCGCCTTCTCCAAGCTCTTCCAGTTTCTTCATCAGTTCCTCTACTTTATCCTTGCTGATCACCGGTCCTGCACCATTGATCTCGGTTCCGTCAATAGATTTCAGTTTCAGATTGATCCTTGAAACCCCTTCACTAATCTGAATGAACTCAGATTTCACTCCCATCTCATGTAATCTACGGATAATTTCTTTCCCTACAAACCCTGCAGTAAATCCAAGTGCAGTGTTCTCAATCCCAAGATTCATAAGGACTGTGGAAACATTAATTCCCTTTCCCCCCAGGAAGCATCAGCTCTGAACTTGTTCTGTTTGTCAGCCCCAGTTTAAAATCATCTACCGAAACGATATAGTCCAGAGATGGATTAAAAGTCGCTGTGTAAATCATCTCTTCTTGCCCTCCCGTTTTATATTGGTATCCTTTCGGAGTCTTTATTTCACTTTCACCAAAAGATTCCAAAAGTACATATTGCCATGTCTTTTCTGCATGTCGTGACTGTTTTTGTTTATGATCTTAGTATACTGTCATATTCATCCAAAGTCAATCAAACTAATTCATAAAAATAATGACTGATTTTGGTTTACTTTGCACAAAAAGTCATAATCAGTCAAATGCAAGCAGAAAAAATCCTCTGATCAGGATTGCTATAAATTCCATAATCAGAGGATTTACTGTATTTTATTACTTTGATTCCTACATTTTATGCTTTTCTGCTGCAAAGAACGCTTTTGTTTCTTTTACGATCACTCCACTTAATGCGAACAATGCGATCATATTCGGAATCGCCATCAGTCCGTTGAAGATATCTGCGATTGTCCATACAGCACTTACTGTCATGTACGGTCCGATAAATACTGCCAGAATGTAAAGCCAGCGATATGTAAGGATTGTTTTCTTATGTCCGTTTGTCAGATATTCCAGACATCTTTCACTGTAATAATCCCATCCAAGAATTGTAGTAAATGCAAAGAATACCAGACAGATCATTAATACAAATGCAGAAATCTGTCCAGGGATCGGAAGTCCATGCTGGAATGCATAGGTTGTTACCTGAACACCTTCCAGACCTTCTACCTGCCATGCACCTGTCAGCACGATGGAAAGGCCTGTCATTGTACAGATCACGATTGTATCAATAAATGTACCAGTCATGCTTACAAGACCCTGACGTACAGGCTCTTTTGTCTGAGCTGCTGCCGCTGCGATAGGTGCGCTACCAAGACCTGCTTCATTTGAAAAGATACCACGAGCCACACCTTTCTGCATGGATACGATCATTGTTCCTACCACACCGCCTGTCACTGCTGACGGATTAAAGGCTCCCTTCACAACTGTTACGATAGCTGCCGGGATCTCTGTAATGTTTAAAAGAATCAGCGCTACACTGAAGATCAGATAGATCACCGCCATAAACGGTACAATAATCTGGCTGACTGTTGCAATTCGTTTCAGACCACCGATGAGGATTGCTGCAACACAGGCTGCAAGAATCAGGGAAGAAATTACAACTGCCCAGGAATACTCTCCAAGGAACGGAATATTTACGCAGTTTGATTTGTTCGGATCAAAGAAGTTCTGAACTGCACTGGAAATACCATTTACCTGACTGAATGTACCGATTCCGAAAAGACCTACACATACACCAAAGAATGCAAAGATCTTTGCAAGCCATTTCCATTTTGTTCCCATACCTTTCTCAATATAATAGAAAGGACCACCAAGGCTGTGACCGTCTTCTGCTACCACACGGTATTTCACTGCAAGAAGACCTTCGGAAAATTTTGTTGCCATTCCGAAGAATGCTGCCAGAATCATCCAGAATAAAGCTCCGGGACCTCCGGCACAGACAGCAGTTGCAACACCGACGATATTACCGGTTCCGATTGTGGCGCTCAGTGCTGTACATAAAGCTGCAAAGCTGGAAATCTCACCATCGCCTTCTTCTTCGTTCTTAAACATCCATTTCAATGCAAGAGGGAGTCTTCGCATCTGAAGAAGTCCAAGTCTGGCAGTTAACAGGATACCACCTGCCATGATCAGGACCATAAGGGGCACGCCCCAGACCAGATTGTCTACTGTTGTCAAAAAAGAATTGATCGCTTCCCACATAATAATAAATCTCCTTTTTCTTTTAAAAAGGTGTAATATATTGTACAGCTGGGAAACAAAGTAATAACAGACCGTTTCAAAAATCAGAAGTTCAGAAAATACTGTTCATATAGTTCATATGAATCAGCGGGGATGATAAAGCATCCTCTGTCCTTTTGCCTGAGAGATTCAAGACACGAATCAGATAACCATTTGTGGGCAGCTATTGATAATTCGTGTTATTTGCACCTTCGGCCCCCGATCTAACGGGTGTCTCCAGAGAAACGATCCATTTGCAGTTCTTCCCTGCATCCAGGGAACCTGAGAGTTTTACTCCTTCGGCGGGTATAGCCTTTTGTGTGGCTTCCTCTTTCCTGCAAACTTCACCTCGTTAATTTGCTGTTACTGTGGTATACTATAGCTCTTAAATTTTGAACTCGTCAATAGAAAATTAAACTTTTATAAAAAAAATGTATAAAAATTTCCCAGAGATTTTCCACCTTGTAAAATCCCTGGATATTTAAATAATTTTTATACATCAGCCATATCAGCCGCAAACAGTGCTGCGCCAAGTGCACCGCAAAGCTGAGCCTTGTCACTGATCACCAGCTTTGTTCCAAGCTTCTCTTCCAGTGTCTTTACCAGGCCCTTATTCTTAGAAACACCACCGGTCATCATATATTTCTCCTCACCGCCCACACGTCTGGTAAGGGCGGCAGTCTTTACGGCAACCGCCTTATTCAGGCCATGGACAATATCATCTGTTGCCTTATTCTGGGCGATCAGGGATACAACTTCTGATTCTGCAAATACTGTACACATACTGGAAATTGTAATATCTTCTTTGAATTCCAGCCCACATTCGCTCATCTGATCCAGATTCATTTCCATGGTACGTGCCATCATTTCCAGAAATCGTCCGGTTCCTGCCGCACATTTGTCATTCATAACAAAATTTGCAACTGCACCGTTCTCATCCAGTCGGATCACCTTGCTGTCCTGTCCGCCAATATCAATAACAGTACGGACTTCCGGATTCAGGAAATGCGCACCTCTTGCATGACAGGTGATCTCTGTGATACTCTTATCACCATTTTTAATAGCTGTACGTCCGTATCCAGTAGTAACCAGCGCATCAATATCTTCTCTCTGCAATCCGGCCTCCTTCAATGCCTCTGCAAGGGCACGGTCTGCTCCGATAGCAGCTCCTGCTCCTGTAGGCAAGATAATGCTGGTCACAATCTCATGATCTTTATTTAAAATCACCACATCTGTACTGGTAGAACCACTGTCAATCCCTGCGAAATAACCTTTTCCCATTTTTCTCTCTCCTTTTGTGTCTCCATCTATGGTCTGCTCCAGTGTTTCAGGCTGAATGCTCTCTGCAAAAGCTTCCAGTCTGGTAAGAAGCTGACCGCTGCTCTGAATAGTATAATCTGATTCGATTTTTAAAAGAGGTACATCTGTATGATTCTTGATCTCAGCATATTCGAAGCTGTAAAAATCACAAAACTTCACTGTATGATAAATAATCCCCGCAACAGACGGATCATTATAAAGCTTCTTACGACCTGTCGGGTCCATCATACGCATACATGGAATCTGCCCCAGAATCTCACCTGCATACCAGTCCATCAGCTCATCAAAAGAAGCACCCTCCGGTGGAAGTATATTTCCCACAGAACGGTTATGCACGCAGGTATCATTCTCTACAGGAAGAGGCATAGCTTTGCTGGTCATTTCAAATAATTCCTGCCCCATTCTGGCGCCAAGCACTGCAATATGGGACTTTGTGATTTTCTCCTGTGCATGGAAAGCAGCCCGGAATTTTCCGGCATCAAACTCTGTGCCTTTGTACTGTGCATAAGCCTTCGCCAGCCCTTTTAACTGTACAGCCATACGCTCTCTGCTACAGGCACTGTCACAGTGAAGCACATCCAAAATATAGAGAAAATCCAGCTTGCCGCTTTCAAGCAGAATGTCATAGACACTCCGGATAGTATCACAGCAGCTCACCAGGACAAGTTCCTTGATTTTCCCCTCCATGACTCCTTCCAGAAGTGTTTTTCCAAAACCGCAGATATTGGGATGTGAAACCTGATCGGCCAGGTCAAATCCCTCCGGCATATGATTAAAGTTCTCACATTCCCCGCCAAGAGATTCCAGAAGTTCAATTGGGGTATATTTACAGACATAGTAAGTTTTATTCATTCTCAGCACCTCCCAGCATTTCCAGAAAAGCTCCCAGCCTGGTGGAAGTCTGTCCTTCTCCTCCATGGCTTCGATCACACCCGTCACCGTCCAGGATCAAAAGGGGCAGACCGGCTTCCTCGAACTTCTTCTTTGCAAGCTGTGCCGCACCAAGCGTATGTTTACATCCCCAATGTCCAAACCACACAGCACCGTCTGCTCCTGCCTGTTTCGCATGGCGGATACCGGCTTCAATCCTTCTAAGGGCACTTCCGTTCAGTGAATGATATACCATTCTTTCTGCCATTGCTTCAAAGGGGTTCTCAGGATCAAAATCCGGCTCACAGGTTTCTGCAAGTTCACATCCTACGATCTGGGCTTTCTCACTGAAGCAAAGCTCCTGGCGCACTGCATCCGACCAGAATGGAATGGTATGCATCCAGTAAATGTGCTTCCCTTTCGCTGCCGGTGCTTTCTTAATATCTTCAAGAAGCATCTGTGTATACTTCTCTTCTTCTGCTGTTCCCAGAAGGATATTGTTTGTCATTCCTGCATACAAGGGTGTGACCAGATCAGAGGGCACATATCTGTCTGCACGCATCTGCTGATATTTTTTGTAATTCTCCAGAGTCCGCTTACTGCAGGCAAGACGTTCCTTTAATCTGTCCTCAGAGATTGTTTTTCCTGTATTTTTTTCCAGAAATATTTTTAAATCCTTTAACTGATCTGCCACATACTGTACATTCTCTGTGGTCTGATTCCATGGTACATCAATGGCAAATACAGGTACCTGGTAAAAATCTGCCAGGGTACGGAAGGTGAGCAGGTTAGCATCGCAGGTCAGGTTGGTATAAACAATACATTTAGGCTTTGGCAGAAGTCCTTTCTGCGCTGCACCAAGAAATGTCTTGTGATAACTGCACAGTGTCTCTGCAATTCCCTGATTCTCTGCCTGCTGCAAAAATGCCCTCTCTGCTTTGCTTGCAGAAAGATAGCAGGAAAATCCTTCTACATTATAGGGATGTAATCCCACCTCCTGCATCATTTCGCAGGGTGTAAAAATACTTACAATAACAGAATCTTCCGGTTTCTGAAGGGGCCACAGCATGGTATCCATCATCAGGTTTGCAAGATGCCTGTCTGCAGGCATCAGTCTCTTGTCCTGCATGTAACGGAACTTCAGATTCTGCGCCCCCCAACCGGTTTTTAACAGCCGGCGGGCTGACTGAGGCTTTTTATCCGTCAGATTTTCCACATAATGACCAAATGTCTCAATAATCTCCATAGTCTGTCTCTTCCTCATTATGGTAATAATAATTTATCAATTGTCAGTGCACAAATAGTGCCACGGAATATTTTAATAATATCTTTTTGGGAAGTCAAGTTGAATTTTCGTTACTGTTCACACACCACTATTCTGCGAGGTGTTTTGGCATGAATATGCCAAAATCCCGAGACATACAAGCCAAAATTCCATTGCCGCAGGCAATCTGGAATGAATTTTGGCTAAGTTACTGTGAACGGAGTGAACAGTAACGAATTTTCTCCAAAGTTCAGCTGTTTTTGCACATTCTTCTTGACAAAAAAGTCTCAAATGATACACTTTTGAATGTATTATTTTTCAAAAAAAGGAAGAAATAATATAGGAAAGATTTTTACGAAAGGAAGGAATTTTTAAAATGCGTTCATTGGCAGTTTATTTAAAAAACTACAAAAAAGAAAGCATCCTGGCGCCATTTTTTAAATTTCTGGAGGTTGTATTTGACCTGATCGTGCCTATCGTCATTGCACAGATCATTGATGTAGGTATTGCAAACCATGACAACAAATACATTGTCCAGAGATTTTTTATTCTTATTTTAATGGCAGCTCTTGGTCTTGCCAGCAGCATTACAGCTCAGTTCTTTGCAGCCAAAGCCAGCGTGGGCTTTGCCACTAAATTAAGACAGGCAGTTTATGACCATGTACAGCATCTGTCTTTTACAGAGCTGGATACCCTGGGAACAGACACCCTGATCACAAGACTTACCGACGATATCAATCAGGTCCAGAACGGACTGAACATGGGGCTTCGTCTTCTTCTTCGAAGTCCGTTTATCGTACTTGGATCCATGGTCATGGCATTTACCATTGATTTTAAATGTGCTCTGGTTTTTGCTGTTGCGATCCCGTTTCTGTTTCTGGTTGTCTTTGTCATTATGTTTTTCAGTATTCCTCTGTTTAAAAAGGTACAGGGAAAACTGGACACAGTAACCGGACTGACCAGAGAAAACCTTACAGGCGTCCGCGTTATCCGTGCATTCTGCCGCGAAAAAGAGGCAGTTGCAGAATTTGATACCCGCAATCAGGAGCTGACAAAGTTAAATCTCTTTGTAGGAAAGCTTTCCGCTTTGTTAAATCCGGTCACTTATGTACTGATCAATATTGCTACTGTTATTCTGATCCAGAAAGCAGGAGTAGAAGTAAATCTTGGCGGTATGCAGCAGGGACAGGTTGTTGCCCTTTATAACTATATGGCTCAGATGATCGTGGAACTGATCAAGCTTGCCTCCCTGATCATCACCCTGAACAAATCTGCAGCCAGCGCAGGACGTGTGGCAGATATCCTGAAAGTGAAATCTACTATGGATTACCCCTCTTCCTCCACATATTCTGCTCAGATATCGAAGGACCTTGCAACAGCAACTGCTGATGCATCACTTTCTGAAAATGCCATCGTATTCAATGACGTAACCTTTGAGTACAGCAAAGCCGGTGCCCCCAGTCTTTCCCATATCAGTTTTTCTGTAAAAAAAGGGACAGACCGTAGGTATTATCGGTGGTACAGGAAGCGGAAAAACCACTCTGGTAAATCTGATCTCCAGATTCTATGATGCCAGCAAAGGAACTGTTCTGCTGGATGGTCAGAATATTGAAAATTACACCAGAAGTGATCTCCGCTCCAGAATCGGCGTTGTTCCACAGAAGGCAGCTCTTTTCAAAGGCTCTATCCGAGACAATCTGAAATGGGGCCGGGAAGATGCCTCTGACGAGGATCTATGGCAGGCACTTACCACAGCACAGGGAAAAGAGGTAGTAGAGGGTAAACCGGGACAGCTTGATTTTATGCTGGAACAGAACGGTAAAAACCTTTCCGGCGGCCAGAAACAAAGACTTACCATTGCCCGTGCCCTGGTAAAAAAACCTGAAATCCTGATTCTGGATGACAGTGCCAGTGCCCTGGACTTTGCCACTGATGCAGCACTGCGTAAGTCTCTCAACAGACTTGACTGGAAAGTAACTACATTTCTGGTATCCCAGCGTTCCTCCAGCATTCAGCAGGCAGACTTGATCCTTGTCCTTGATAACGGTACTCTGGCAGGTAAGGGTACTCATGCTGAACTGCTGCGTACCTGTGATACTTACCGGGAAATCTACTTCTCTCAGTTTCCGGAAGAAAGAGCCAGATACTCCTCTGTATCTGCAGGTAATATAATGAAGGAGGTGACTGTATGAGCAGATCAACAATAAAAGATCCTGCTAAAAGCAAAAGCAGCGAAACTTTTTTTAAAGTACTGCGTTTCATCGGAAGATACCGTTTTCTGCTGATCTTCAGTATCATACTGGCAGCAGTTTCCGTTATCCTTCAGCTGTATGTCCCAATCCTGTTCGGAAATGCCATTGATCAGGTCATTGCCCAACATCAGGTAAACTTCGAAATGATGTGGTATTACCTGTCACGTATCCTTGTAATGGTCATCCTCTCTTCTGCTGCCACGTGGCTTATGAATGTGATCAATAACCGCATGACCTACCAGACAGTAAAGGATATACGTGCCAAAGCCATCCGACACATTCAGGTACTTCCCCTCTCTTACCTTGACGGACACAGTACCGGAGATATCATCAGCCGTATTATCGCAGATACAGATATTCTATCCGATGGTATGCTGCTTGGATTTACCCAGCTTTTTTCCGGAATCGTAACGATCATCGGAACACTGATCTTCATGTTCTCCAAAAACTTCTGGATTACATTGATGGTCATTGTCTTGACTCCCGTAAGCTTTTTGGTGGCCAAATTTATTTCTTCCCATACCTTCCAGATGTTCCGGAAGCAAAGCGATACCAGAGGGCGTCAGACTGCTCTCATTGAAGAGATGATTGGAAACCAGAAGGTTGTTCAGGCTTTTGGATATGAGGAAAAATCTTCTGAACGCTTTGCAAAGGTTAACAAAGAATTACAGGAATGCAGTCTGAAGGCTGTTTTTTACAGCAGCCTGACAAACCCTTCCACCCGTTTTGTCAATAATGTTATTTATGCCTGTGTTGCACTGGTGGGTGCATTCATTATCCCTGGAGGCAGACTGACAGTCGGAGGACTTTCCGTACTTCTCTCCTATGCCAACCAGTATATGAAACCATTCAATGATATCAGTTCCGTTGTTACAGAACTTCAGAATGCTCTTGCCTGTGCAGGCAGAATCTTCGATCTGCTGGAGGAGGAACCGGAAGTTGCAGAGGTTTCTGAGACACTGAAAGATGTAAAGGGTGAAGTAGATATTAAGAATGTGTGCTTCCATTATGATGAATCAAAGAAACTGATTGAGGACTTTAATCTCCATGTAAAACCAGGTATGCGCGTTGCCATTGTAGGACCTACCGGATGCGGTAAGTCAACCTTTATCAACCTTCTGATGAGATTCTATGATGTAAATTCCGGATCTATTTCCGTTGACGGCAAACCGATCAGAGACATTACCCGCCATTCTCTCAGAAGCAGCTATGGTATGGTGCTTCAGGAAACATGGATCAAAAACGGAACTGTCCGCGACAATATCTCGATTGGAAAACCGGAAGCTACAGATACTGAAATCATCGAAGCAGCCAAGCTTACCCACAGTTGGGAATTTATCCGGAGGCTTCCTAAAGGACTGGACACCATGCTCAACGAAGACAGCTTAAGCCAGGGACAGAAACAGCTGCTGTGTATCACACGAGTTATGCTCTGTCTGCCTCCGATGCTGATCCTGGATGAAGCCACTTCCAGTATTGATACACGAACAGAATTACAAATTCAGGAAGCGTTTGAACGAATGATGGAGGGAAGAACAAGCTTTATCGTAGCTCACAGGCTTTCAACCATCCGAAATGCAGATCTGATTCTTGTTATGAAAGACGGAAGTATCATTGAGCAGGGTACTCATGATGAGCTGATTGCAAAAGGTGGATTTTACCATACTTTATATAACAGCCAGTTTGCAAAAGTTTCTGAATAAAACAAGCCAGATAATAAATCAAAAAGGAACAGCTGTCCATCACGGCTGTTCCTCTTTTTGATTTTGTAAAATGTTTTTTTATTTTTATCAGATTGCCCGGGTAGCATCTTTCAGCCATTCTTTTTCTTCTTCGTTCAAATACGGAGAAATCTTCTCATATACCTGCGCATGGTAATCATTGAGAAGGTTACGTTCCCGGACACTCATCAGTTCCGACACCACTCCATCCAGGTCAAAAGGTACCATAGTCAGAAATTCAAAGCACATAAACTGACCATACTCTGTTTTTTCAGCTTTTTTACAGACCATCAGATTTTCATGACGGATTCCAAATTCATCCTCTCTGTAATATCCCGGCTCATCAGAGGTGATCATTCCCTCCTCCAGCACTGCATTTCCACCCGGAACAATTTTCCATCGGAAGCTATTGGGTCCTTCATGGACATTCAGAAGATATCCTACTCCATGACCGGTTCCATGTTTAAAATCCTCTCCCATTTCCCACAACGGCTGTCTCGCCAGAATATCCAGGTTTACACCGGTACAGCCATGAAGAAATCTGGCAGCTCCCAGATTCAGAGTTCCCCGCAAAACTGCTGTGAAGTACTTTTTCTCTTCCTCAGTAGTCGGCCCCATGACAACAGTACGGGTAATATCAGTAGTTCCCTCTTTATAATGTCCTCCTGTATCTGCCAGAAGAAAGCCGGATGGTTCCAGAGGAATATCCGTTTCGGGTGTTGCAAAATAATGTACAATAGCAGCATGCTTTCCATAGGCAATAATCGGATCAAAACTGTTATCTATGAAATCCTCCTGTTCCGAACGGAATTCATACAGCTTTTCTGCTGCACTTAATTCTGTGATTGGAATCCTTCCAACATTCTTCTTTAACCAGTATATGAACTTTGTAACTGCAACTCCGTCTCTGATATGCGCAATGCGTTCATTTTCCACCTCAACAGGATTCTTCGTTGCCTTGGGAAGAAGTGTAAGATTTTCTTCATCCAGAATCCGGGTGTCTGCCGGAATATTGCTAACCAGACGACTGTTGACTTTCTTTTTGCAGAGAAGAACTTTTTTGTCCTTTTTAAATATTTTCACATACTCATAGATACTGTCATAGGGAAAAAGGGTCACACCATCTTTTTCCAGCGCTTCCAGTACGTCTGTCTGAAAGGCTTTCTCATTTGCAAAAAGTCTGATCTCTGTTTTTGTCATTACAAGATAAGAAAGAACCACCGGACAACAGTGGATATCTCCCCCACGTATATTTAACAGCCAGGCAATATCATCCAGAGAAGTCAGTACAAATAAATCTGCACCCTTCTTCTCCATTGCTTTGCGGATTCTTGCGCATTTATCAGCTCTGGATTCTCCTGCCCATTTTATATCCAGCTCTGTAACCGGTTCACAGGAAAGTACCGGACGGTTTTCCCATATATCGCCTGCCAGATCGTGATCAACACTGAGAGACACACCGTTTTCATCCAGCATTTTCTCCAATTCTGCTGCCTCTTTTGCACTGACAGTACGTCCGTCAAATCCCAGACACCTTCCCTGTGTCAGATTTTTTTTCAGAAATTCATGAACTGTGGGAACTTCCGGTTCACCCATTTTAAATAAAGTAATTCCTGTTCCCTCCAGCTGATCTGCAGCCTGGATAAAATAACGTCCATCCGTCCATAATCCTGCCATATCCTGCATGATCACCGCAGTGCCTGCAGAACCGGTAAATCCTGTGATATATTTTCTGCATTTGAAATATTCACCTACATATTCCGAACCATGGAAATCATCTGTAGGGATCAGATATGCATCAATTCCTGTCTCTTTCATGCGTGCACGAAGTGCTGCTATTCTCTCTTTTACTGTCATTCGTTTTTACCCTTAAGGCTGCTATCTGCAGTCGTTTTGTCATTTTCGCCAAGTGTTTCGTTCATACTTCCCATACGATATCCCAGAATATCCATGGTCACATAAGTGAATCCATACTCCTTAAATTTCTTTGCAATATCCTCTCGGACATTTTTTTCCAGAAGTTTCGGAAATTCCTCCGGCATGATTTCAATTCTTGCAAGTGAACCGTGAATACGGACACGTACCTGATGGAATCCATAGTCAAGTAAAAGCTGCTCTGCTTTCTCAACCATTCCAAGCTTTTCCTCACTGATGGTCTCTCCATAGACAAACCTGGAGGACAGACAGGCAAATGACTGTTTGTCCCAAGTCGGAAGCCCCAGTTCCTTTGAGTATTCTCTGATCTCCGCTTTCGTCAGCTTCGCCTCACGCAGCGGGCTCTTAACTCCAAGTTCTTTTACGGCGATCAGACCTGGTCTGTAATCGCCGTTATCATCCATATTTGATCCCTCTGCAATATATTCAATCCCATTCTTTTTTGCAATATCGCCAATCTTCTCAAACAGTTCTTTTTTACATAAATAACATCTGTTCGGAGGATTCTTTGAAAATCCTTCAATCTCCAATTCCTCAGACTGGCAGATCACATGCTGAATCCCCTCTTTCTCGCAGAATGCCTTCGCTTCATTCAGCTCTCTTTTCGGGAAAGAACAGGATTGAGCTGTAATCGCAATCGCCTTATCACCCAGCACATCATGAGCTACTTTTAATAAGAATGTAGAATCCACTCCACTTGAGAAAGCAACTGCTACACTGCCAAGTCCCTTCAGATATTCTTTTAAATGTTCCAGTTTATTTTCCATATCAGTCTGCCTCTTGTCCGTTTTTTATTGTACCTGTAGCACTCCTCGTAAATAATGTATATTGATCTGGCTCAACAAAGCGTGAAAGTTGAACTTTCTCAAATGTATTATTTAACAGGGTGCTATAGCTTCATTATAATATAGGCAATGACTGTTCAGCAACTTATTTTTCGCATTGCGAAATATGTTACTGAAAATAGAACGAACAATATTGATTTATGTTTCTTGTATCTTTTCTAACGCTTCCCCGACTTCTATTACTTCTTTAAATAGTTTCTAAAGTAACAGCCTCTCTTAACTTCTTTATTTACAGTTTGTCTACTTCTTTTTCTGAAGCAGTTCTCCGTTTGTTTCTTCTCCATTCATACATGACATAATAATTAACCACTACCCCATATTATAAATAACACCCAGAGATACTTATTTCAGACTGATAATCAGATTTTTATTGAATTTATTAATCTATATGTTATGACAACATATCTTTCAGACATGTACTCCGGTAGTCACTCGGTGATATTTTATATCTTTCTTTAAATACTCGGTTAAATGTTCTCTGACTTTCAAATCCACTATCCAGACAAATGTTTGTAATAGAATCACTCGTATTTTCCAAACGATGGCATGCATAGTTCAGCCTTGCATCGTTAAGATATTGATTAAAGTTTCTATGGAATGTTTTGGAAAAGAGTCTGGATAAAACATATTTGCTCACCCCCAGATCTTTTGCCATCTCTTCCAGAGAAAACTTCTTCTTAAAATTTGCTGATATATAGGAAACTGTCTGGTAAATAAGATCGTTGCTCCCCACACTACTCTTTTCTACCAAATTTAATTTTCCTATGCAGCGTGCCAACACAATTTGAAGATATGCCTGTGCAACAGTAATATCCGACTGTTCTGTCTCTAAAATTGCATTTATAACCCTATATACCTCCGGTTCAACCTTTTCCGCTTTGATGATTGGGTATTCAGGAGCCATGGATTGCATGATATCTGCAAATTTGGCTATCGTAAATGGCGATGCAATCAGATAAGTCGCTTTATTTACACTGGGTGTCAGTACCTGATAGTGATGAATAACATCTGGAAATACAAAGCCTATATCTCCTTTTTCCATATGGTATAGTTCCTGTCCGACACCAAGTTCTAATGCTCCACTTGTTACACAAACGATCTCCAGTGCATTATGAAGATGTGGTTCAATATGTTTTGACTTCCTATTTATTGCTATGATCTCCTCTTTTGTGTCAACATATTTTAACTGCATGAAATACTCCCCTCTGCAACATTTGTCTATATCTTCTTTCGATTTGGCAAGCAATCCTTTTACACCTATCTTATAATCAACTTGTAAATAAGGAAAGGAGGAATTGCAAATGAGCAACCTAAAAAAATATCTGAATGACCTTTTAGTATTCTACACTGAATATTTTGAGCATCCTTACCATGTATAAATACTAAAAGGACTATTTTGTGAAAACTGAATATTTTCTTAAGGCCATTTCACAAAAATGAAGTGGTCCTTTTTTATTTTCAAAATACAGTTCAATCACTTTATATATAGAAAAAAGCACTGTCTCATCGAGCAATGACCAGACAACGCTTTCTCCTGTCAATTCTAATTTATGTCCGATGCATCTGTTACTTCATCTGCAGCAATTTCTTTTTCTGCTTTCAGTTTTTTATTTGCATCTTCTACATTCATTCTTGAAAGTACAAACATAATCAATACATCAAAGATTAACGGAAGCCAAAGATACATAAACTGCATCATATCAAGTGCAGACTGCGGCTGAGTTGCATTTGTTCCGACATATCCACTGAACTCAAGCATCCATCCAACAACAGCGGTTCCAATACCTCCACCGATTTTTACGCCAAGAGAAGTACAAGAGTACATCGTTCCGTCAATTCTCTTTCCCTGTGTAAGATAAGTGTATTCAGAGCAGGATGCGATAACTGCATTCATATCTCCCTGCCATGGTCCCTGACCTAGGGCTGCAAGAGCTGTAAACGCCATCATCAGCGGAACACTGCCCATATATCCAGCAATAACAACAAGTGCTCTACCAATGACTGCTAAAACATAACCTCTTAAGTTCAGTTTGTACATACCTTTCCACTTACCAACTAAGGTTGGTGTAAAAATTAAGGCAATGATCAGTGGAATATTAACTGCCCATGCAAATTGTCCAAACAAATTCTTATTTTTCAGTACCCATGTCATGTAATAAATGCCAGCTCCAATCATGGCACCATATAACTGCTGTAAAATATATGTTCCACAAATCATCATGTAATATTTGTTTTTAACAAGAAGCTTGAATGCCTGTACCATTCCGTACTTTTCATTATCATCCTTTACTTCTCCTTCGTTAAGTTCTTCCTCAGGAAGTTCCTTAACAGAAAGTGCTGAAATCGTATTTATGACAAGACCAATGATTGCATAGATAATAGCAACCGTTCTCCATGCCGCAGCATCTCCACCACATTTATCTACAAATCCAACTGTAATCGCCTGAATCAGAAGACTTGTTGAAAATGCAAAAATAAAACGGTAAGATCCCATCTGCACACGCTCTTTGCTGTTCTTTGTAATCAGTGACGTAAGTGCTGAGTAAGCAATATTGTTTGCTGTATAAAACACACCATTTAACAGTGTATAAGAGATAAAGAACCATGCGTATTTAGCCGTTGTTCCAAAGCTGACTGGTATTGCAAAGCAGCAGACCAGCGTAATGGCACAACCAATGTATCCGTATAGCATCCATGGCTTCGCTTTTCCCATTTTACTGTGTGTTTTGTCAATCATTGATCCAAAAAATATATCCGTAAAACCATCAAATAGTTTTGATACGGCAATCAGGGTACCTACGACACCTGCAGCAAGTCCTACTGAGTCCGTCAGATAGACCATCATGAAAGATGTCAGGAAGGCATAGACTACATTACCTGCAATATCACCTGATCCATATCCAATTTTGTTATACCATTTCAAATACTTTTTTCTTCCATCGAATTTCTTTGCTCCTCATCTTCATCGCACTTAGAATCTCAATATGTCTAACCGTATGATGTCTAATTATATTTTTTTCTCTGTTTTTGTCTGATTGCTCTGTATATCCGGACTTTACATTGCAATCAGACTATCCTTCTTTGTTTACGAGTTACATGAAACTTTATTATCCCTTTACATACGGTATCAGCGTAAACTGGAACCGGAATAATACATCATCAAATCGGTACTGATCCAATACAACTGGACCACAACTATTAGAACCAATGCCATTTAATGCGTAGTCAACGCAAAATACTACACTATCTGATTCTGTCAGTTCATAATTATGCGTTTTCTTCTCAAGTTCTTCCTGCGTATAATAAGAAGCATTGAATGAGAAGGCATTTTCCGCAGATACCACAATTCCATATCGGCTGTTGTTAAGCTCTACATATTCACAATCATAATGGCTTCCATTTTCCTGTGGGCGAATATAATCCTCATGCAAATCATCTACATTTGCATGATACAAACCGTGGCTCGCAGCCTGATGTTTGTCACAATAGCTTTCCTGTGGTCCCATTCCAAAGTATCGTGCAGCTGAAAGTTTTTTATCCAGGAACATCCTCACACCAAATCTTGGCAGGTCCGGAAATTCATCATCTTTTGTTACTGCAATATCTGCATCAATCTTTCCAGCAGCTTCTATTTTCCATGTGATCGTCACATCAAGAATCTTCTGTACTGTCTCTGCCACAACGGATGCATGGCTTGTAATTTTCACACCATGCTTTCCCTGCACGACCTCTGTCGTGTAAGCTCTTGTATAAGCTTTATCATAATGGGCTTTCTTCCATTCAGACTTGATGTACATATCATTATCTGTTGGTGCCCTCCAGATATTTAATTCCATCGGGTGGTTCAGATATTCCCGACCTGCAAATTTCATCTCTGTAAAAAGTGCAGTCCGTCGGTCGATTGTATATGCGAATTCACGACCTTTGATATGAATCTGTGTATCATCTTCACTCACCTGTAATTCAGAATCCGTCACTGTTTTTTCAACCCATTTTTCTGCTAACTGGCATTTGGCATCCTTCTGGCTTACTTCGATCTCATCAAATCCAAGGATATGGTCTTCATCCAACAGTGGCAATTCCTTTTTCAGATGGTAAATAAATTTTAAATAACATTTTCCACTCTCTGGCACATTGATTTTAAGGTTTATTTTTCCTTCACTGTGTGGTGCTGCTGAAACTTCTGGGAGTTTACCTTTGCTGATTACAAGCCCGTCCTGCGTCAGTTCATAACTGATCTTCACATAATCTTTCAAGTCATCAAAATCCATGTAGTTATGAAGCACCAGTTCTCCGCTTTCTTTGTCATAGGAAATAACCCTTGCCGGGCGATAAACATTCTTGTATTCCAAAAGTCCTGTATGTACCGTTCTGTCCGGATATACTAATCCATCCATACAGAAGTTGCCATCATGAATTTCTTCGCCATGGTCGCCCCCATAAGCATATATAGTCTTTCCATTCTCAGCAGTTCCATGAGCAATCGCATGGTCACACCATTCCCAGACAAAGCCGCCGCACATTTTATCATTATCCTGAATCATCTGGAAGTAATCTTCAAAATCTCCAGGTCCGTTTCCCATGCTGTGACAGTACTCTACCAAAAGGAAGGGTTTGCTTCCATCTTTATCCAGATATTCCTGAATTTCGGAAAGCGCCGGGTACATCCGGCTGTACACATCCAGATTGCTGTAATCATATGTTTCATCATAATTACGGTATCTTGCACTCTCATATTGTGTGATACGGTCTGGATCAAAATTCTTTGTCCATTCCAGTGCTTTTTCAAAGTTGCAGCCATAAGCACTCTCATTTCCCATTGACCACATAACAATACAGAAACGGTTTTTGTCACGTTCCACCATGAGTTTTACGCGATCAACGATTGCCTCTTCCCATACCGGATCATCTGCAATCTTCTCATTCCATCGTTTGAACCGATTGTAATCGGTGTCTTCTTTTCTGTAGATCATAAATGGACCATGAGCTTCAATATCTGCTTCATCTATTACCATGAATCCATACTTGTCACACATTTCATAGAAAAATGGTGCGTTCGGATAGTGGCTGGAACGGATCGCATTAAAATTATGCTGCTTCATTAACGTAAGATCGGTTGTAATCTGTTCCAGATTGATTGTAAATCCAGTAACCGGATCAGAATCATGTCGATTGACACCACGGAATTTAATCTTCTGTCCATTTAAATAAATAACCTGGTCTTTAATCTCTATCTTTCTTAATGCAATGTGATCTACAATTACTTCATTCTCTGTTTCAAGAATCAGTTTATATAGATATGGATTTTCTGTATTCCAAAGTTCCGGACTTGCGATTTCTAATACAGCTGTTCCTTCTTCAGCAATACTTCCTAGTGCTACAACTGCTCCGTTTCTATCTTCAATCGAAATTTTTACATTTAACGGAGAGTAGAATTTCATTTCAATTTCTACTTTCGCAAGCATATCCTCAATTCTTGTTTTAATATGATAATCACTGATTGCCTGTTTTGGGCGTTTCAAAATGTACACATCCCGGAAAATACCACTCATACGGAATTTGTCCTGATCTTCCAAATAGGAACCATCACACCACTTCATTACCAACACTGCCACCGTATTCGTTCCATCCTGAAGTACATCGGTAACATCAAACTCACTGATCATATGCGAAACCTGGCTGTATCCTATGTAAGAACCATTGATCCATACGTAAAAGCAACTGTCTACTCCTTCAAAGTTCAAAAAAAGATTTTGGCGCTTCTCATCTCTACTGTACTCAAAAGTATGTACATAGGCTCCACACGGAATGTCCTGTGGCACATATGGTGGATCAAACGGAAATGGATACCGGATGTTTGTATACTGGTGTGTATCATATCCAGCCATCTGCCATACACTTGGAACCTGAATCTCATCAAAAATTTTTCTGTATCATAATTCTTCTCAAAGAAAGAATCCTGAATGTCATAGATGCTGTTAAAATACTGGAACTTCCAAGTTCCATTCAATAACTGCATACGATCTGACTCTTCTCTGTGTTCCACCAAGTTATCCATCCTTCTGGATGCCGGAATATAATAGGCTCTGGCTGGCATTGTATTTTCATGCAGTACGCTTAAATCCTCATAATAACGTGGTACAATCATAAATAGCTCTCCTCCAATACATATACTTTTTGTTCTTTGTTTTCCTAAAGCAAACCTTATACTTTACTTTTTGTTTACGTTCCTTAGTTATGCTATATATAGCTTATCCTAATTCGCAAAATATGTCTATGAATTGGATTAGACAAAATATGCACTAAATGATACAATGATAAAAAGTACGAAAAGAGGTGCTGTCCTATGTATTTGAACACCGGTTATTTGAACCACTCACATATGGATTTCAAAGACAAAAGTCGTCCACTGATTGTAGGTAGCTGTGGTACTTACCGTCTTTCCAGACATCCCAAACTTCCGACCTACCGTCCAAGGGGTCGTCTGGATTATCAGATTATCTATATCACTGCTGGTTGTGGGCATTTCATTTTGATAATGTAAATAATGAAACGATTGTTCCAGCCGGCAACATTGTACTGTACAGACCGAAAGAACTCCAAAAATATGAATATTACGGAGAAGATAAGACAGAAGTATACTGGATTCACTTCACAGGAAGCAATGTGAAAAATATCTTACGTCAATATGGGTTTCCGGATAAAGAACGTGTCTTTCAAGTGGGTACATCTAATGAATATGAACAAATTTTCAAACGTATCATTATCGAGCTCCAACGCTGTCAAGACAATTATGAGGAAATGCTTGTCCTTTTGCTATGTCATCTTCTGATCAGTTTCCACCGGGAACTGACAAGAGAGCACATATTAAAAAATGAATATCTTGATCATGAGATGGATAATGCTGTTACCTTTTTCAGTGAAAACTACAATCAAAATATCAATATTGATGATTATGCTGCCTCACGAGGCATGAGTGTCAGCTGGTTTATCCGAAATTTCCAAAAAATATACCGGTTCTACACCAATGCAATTCATTGTGGGAATCCGCATCAACAATGCTCAGATGTTACTTGAAACAACAACTTATTCCATCAATGAGATTTCTAAGATTGTCGGATATGATAACCAGCTTTATTTCAGCCGGCTTTTTCACAAGCTGAAAGGATATTCGCCAAGAGAATACCGAAAAATAAAAATAGGTTATGAAATCTATAATGTCATAAAACTAAATGTCAAAAAGGATGCCAACGAATCAAAGCAGATTACGTGACATCCTCTTCTTTTTATTAGTGCTATTTTATAAATTCAACCGAATAGTAATACATGTACTCATTATCTGTATCTATATGCTCCCCTGCAATATCCTGTATTGGCAACGAGCTTAACCCTTTTTCTCCATAAATAATTCTGCATATTATAGTCATATTCTCCACAGGTCACTGCATTTCTACCTTCTCTTTTACTGTCTCATTACTTCTTGAACTATGTGTTTTCTTCTCTTCACACCTGATCATCATAGTAATGCACAGCATACTTACACCTACAACTGCTTTCCAATTCATACTAAATCTCTATCCTGCATCCCGTATTCAGGGCATGTACCATATTCCCAAGTTCTCTTTTCATAATTCCAAATGCGATCATTCCGGTACAATGTCCGGTATAAACCTTTTTTACGCCCAGTTCTTTCAGTTCTCTTGCTACTTTTACTACTTCATCCACAGGAATCCCAAGGGTATCCAGTCCAGAAAGCTTCATCATATGGAATCCTCCTATGACGGCATATATTTTCTTTCCTGCAAATGCGTTCTGCACTTCTCTTACAATATTGGCAATACCGCCATGAGAGCAGCTGTTAAATATCACAAGTCCCTTTTCTGTCTCAAATACGATACTCTGCTCATGTGCGAAATCATCTGCAATGAATTCATCGCCCACTTTGCGGTACATATGTGCTCTGCGGCCCATTCCATCCAGATTTTCTGTCGAATGCGGCACAGCCCAGACTCCTTTTTCCACTTCACATACTGTATGTAATGTATGGAATCGTTCTTTATACGCCTCCAGAAGCTGCACCGGTATCCCTATATATTTATCACCGGTTTCTGTACGGAAATAACAATTTTCCGCAGAAGTGTCCTGCATATAAACTTCCGCCTTATCATTTTCTTTGAAAAATGCTTCAAATCCTCCACTGTGATCGTAGTGGGCGTGTGATAAGAATGCGGTATCTATGTCTGCCAGACTAATCCCCAGTTCTTTTGCATTCTTCGCAAATAACGTACTGGCTCCGGTATCCAGAAGATACTTCTTTCCATCATATTCGATATACACTGACAGGCCGTGTTCTCCATAAAGCCGGCAGCTGGTGCTGTTTTCTACTAATACTGTTATTTTCATCTTTATCATCCTCCATCCTTCCATATGTTCTTCTCGATTCTATATCCTTTATCCCCATGATAACACATTTTTCACTTCTGAACATATCCAAAAAAAGAGCCCGCAAAACGCGGGCTCCCCAAAATTCATATTTTTACTTTTGTTAATCTTATTCGAATGACTGTTCTGTACGGTTGATGATCTCATCCTGTAACGGTTTGCTTAAGTTACGGAAGAAGTCACTGTATCCTGCAACACGTACGATCAGATCTCTGTAATCATCCGGATGTTTCTGTGCTTCAATCAGTGTCTGTCTGTCGATAACATTGAACTGTACATGATGTCCATCCATTGCAAAGTAGCTGCGGATCAGACTCGCCATATTCTCCAGTCCCTTTTCTCCTGCTACTACATCAGGTGTGAACTTCTGGTTCAGAAGTGTTCCTGCTGTTGCAAGATGATCCATCTTAGCGCAAGATTTGATAACTGCTGTAGGTCCGTTTACATCGGCTGATTTCTCCGGTGAAATACCTTCTGATACAGGGATGTTAGCCTTTCTTCCGTTAGCAGTTGCTCCGATTACTTCTCCAAAGTATACGTGGCATGTTGTAGGAAGCATATCTACTCCGTACTTTCCGCCTCTCATAGTCGGACGTCCTGTGATCAGATCATGATACAGGTTGAATACATCCTGCATGATAGAATCTGCATAGTCATCGTCATTACCATATTTTGGAGTCTTATCATGTACCATACGGAAGATTGCATCATAACCTTCAAAGTTGTGATCCATTGCTTCAAGCAGTTCTTCCATTGTGAAATTCTTCTTATCAAATACGTTATATTTTACAGCTGTGATACAGTCTGTAACAGTTCCGATACCTACACCCTGGATATAGTTGGTGTTGTATCTTGCTCCACCTGCATTGTAATCTTTTGCATTGCTGATACAGTCATTTGTAACAACTGACAGACAAGGTGCCGGCATATTCTCAGCATACAGTTTCTCGATCACGTTGTTTCCACGAATCTTGATATCGATGATATATTTTAACTGTTTCTGGAATGCATCCCATAATTCGTCATATGACTTGAAGTCTTTTGCTTCACCAGTCTTAAGGCCAAGCTGTTTGCCGGATTCTTTATCAAATCCATTATAAAGTGTCAGCTGGAATACCTTAGGAATGTTCAGGTATCCTGTCAGGATATAAGCCTCACTTCCCCATGCTCCTGTCTCAACACATCCTGAAGATCCGCCACGACGTGCATCTTCCAGAGATTTACCTGCATTAACAAGCTCCATGGTCTGTGCTTCTGTATTATAGAATGCTGGCTGTCCCCATCCTTTTCTTGAGATCTCACATGCTCTCTTTAAGAAACGTGCCGGAGTCTTCTTGCTGATGGTTACGTTAGAGTTTGGCTGTACCAGTTTCATATCATCCATGCAGTCAAGGATCAGATAGCTGACTGCGTTAACGCCGTCTTTACCATCCGGTGTAACTCCACCTGTATTGATATTTGCAAAGTCTACATATGTAGCACTTTCTTTTAATGTGATACCTACTTTAACAGGTGCCGGCTGGTTGTAGAATTTTACCCATAAGCACTCTAAGAGTTCTTTTGCTTTGTCATCATCCAGAATTCCTGCTTCTGTATCTGCTTCATAGTATTTGATCAGATGCTGATCAAGACGTCCCGGACTGAATGCATCCCATGGGTTCAGCTCTGTTGTAACTGCCAGATGTGTGAACCAGTATAACTGGATTGCCTGCCAGTATGTCTGTGGTGCATGTGCAGGAACAACTTCCAGGTTAGCCGCAATCTGTTTTAATTCCTCTTTACGTACCGGATCAGCTTCTTTTTCAGCCATCTCCAGTGCTAATTTGTGATATCTCTCACCAAGGATGATCACTGCATCACAGGAAATATCCATGGCTTTTAATTCTTCCATCTTGTCATATGCTTCAGGATCATTCATGAAATCAAGAGCATCCATGGATTTTTTGATCTTCTCTTTATAATCCATGTATCCTGTTGTGAATACCTGTTCACCACCACATGTATGTCCCGGTCCTCTCTGCTCCATGAACTCTGTGAACATACCTGCTGAATAACAGTCGTTCCACTCTGGAGTCATTGCTGCGAGAAGTTTCTCTCTCATGCTTCGTCCCTGCCAGAATGGGATGATCTCTTCTGCCTGGAGTTTTCTGTCTTCTTCTGTTGTATGGAAAGATACCAGATCACGTTCGCTCATGACTGTCATATCTTCTACGCTGTGACAGCACAGTTCCGGGAATGTAGGTGATGCCTGTGGATCTTTTCCTTTCTCTCCTACGATCAGTTCTCCCTCTCCCAGATACAGTGTCTTTTTAGAGAAATACTCTTTTAATACCATAGATCTCATAACCGGGATAGAATACTTTCCGTCATTTTCTTTGTAAAAATCTGTCTCGATTTTTGCTCTTTCCAGATCGATATGTACCGGTGTGGTAACACTCAGCTCTCTTAACTTCTGGATTCTTTCGTTCATGCCTCTTTTTGCTGCCATTGTTTTAACCTCCTATCTTTGTGTTTGAAAAGCCTGCATCCTGGAAAAGTTTTACAAACCCTTCCATTTCTTCTTTTGTCGGTGCACTCAAGTCGTTACCTTTATATTCCATATCCAGCTTTGGATATTTACTGCTTCCTGTATTGTGATACGGCAGTAAATTCACCTGTGCCGGGTGGATATCATGTTCTTTCAGGAAACGGATTGTTTCATTCATATTCTCTTCGTTTCCATTTACTTCCTTAACGGTAGGGATACGGATATAGATCCTTGCCCCTGCGTCAGAAAGCTTTACAAGATTATCTAAGATTAATTTGTTGTCTACTCCAATGTATTGCTTATGCAATTCCGGATCCATGACCTTTACATCATATAAGAATGTATTAACATATGGAAGAATTGCTTCAAATTTCTCATACGGAACATATCCGCATGTATCAATTGTAAGCGATACTTCTTCTTTCTTCAAGGCTTTTGCGATTTCAAGTATATAATCGGTTGACATTGCCATCACTTCACCGCCTGAAAGTGTAACGCCCCCGCCGGACTGCTCATAGAACATCAAATCCTTCATCAGTTCTTTTACCAGTGCCTTCACCGGATATTTCTGTCCTACGATCTCACGGATTCCCTGTGTACAGAAATTCTCACACTTTTCCACAGAGTGTACATAACTTCTTGTCAAGCTTTGGTCTGCCTTCCTCCATAGTAATCGCATGGTTCGGACAGACTTGCGCACATGCACCACATCCGGTACATTTCTCTCTGTCGTATTGAATCTCCTGTTCAAAGCGCTGTGTCTCAGGATTATGACACCATACACACTTCAATGGACATCCTTTAAAAAATACGGTAGTACGGATTCCGTCACCATCATGAATAGAATACTTCTGGATATTTGTTATAAGATCCATGATATTCTCCTTTCTTCTCATCGAACTTGCTGTTTTTCATTTGTTTTTGCTATATTTAGACCAACGTTCGTACTATAGTCTAATCATAACAAAAGAAATAGAGTTTGTCAAGACTTTGACAAACTCTATTGTGATATTTCAACATTTTTATTCTATGTATGGCAATATATTTTTTCTTCTACAGGAACAATTTTACACAGGCAATCGCAATTGATGCAACTGCAACGATCCGCTTCAGCATCTTCTGATTGATCCTCGTCGCATTCTTGCAAGATAGATTCCGAGCATTGCGATCACCGACACCATGAATCCGAAGTATACTGTTCCGTTATTTAATCATTACTGCATGCAAAAACGTAGGAATGTACCTTGTATTTTATTCCGGCCGGGTATCCGCCGCTTTATGCATTAAACGTTAAGGAACTGACTCTCCACCAGCTCCCATATCTCATCCCGTCCCTGTTTCGTCACGGATGAAAATGGAATCACAACGGTTCCAGGCAACACTCCCAGACCTTCTTTTACGATCTTGATCTGTTTGTCTTTCTGGCTGCGTTTGATCTTGTCAAGTTTTGTTGCGATGATCACCGGATTGAAGCCCTGTGACACGATCCACTCATACATCATCTTGTCATTACCGGATGGTTTGTGACGGATGTCGATCAGAAGGAAGACAACTTTCAGCTGTTTTGATCCATGCAGATAACGTTCGATCAGCTGTCCCCATTTGATTTTCTCCTGTTCGGATACCTTCGCATATCCGTATCCCGGGAGGTCTACCAAATATAATTCTTCATTGATATTATAGAAGTTGATCGTCTGTGTCTTTCCCGGTGTTGCGGATATTCTCGCGTAAGATTTACGGTTCATAAGTGCATTGATCAGGGATGACTTTCCTACGTTGGATTTCCCTGCAAATGCGATCTCCGGGAGTGTATTCTCAGGAAGCTTGCTGGTGATTCCACATACGGTTTCCAGGTTAATATTTCTGATTATCATATATTTCTCCTTTGATTCATCTCCTGACCTGTGTCAGAAGATCTGACTATACGAGTGCCTCTTTGAGCACCTCATCCATGTGTGTTACGAATTTTATCTCCAGTCCCTTTGTGATCTCTGTAGAAATTTCTTCTACATCTCTTTCATTTTTCGCCGGGACAAGTACGGTCTTCATTCCCGCATTCTTGGCAGCCAGAAGTTTTTCCTTTAAACCACCAATCGGAAGTACTCGACCGCGCAGTGTGATCTCTCCTGTCATGGCAAGATCTGCACGTACTTTTCTTCCTGTTACTGCCGACATGATTGCAGTCGCCATCGTAATGCCGGCAGACGGTCCGTCTTTCGGAACCGCTCCTTCCGGAATATGGATATGTATATCGTGTTTCTTGAAGAAGTCATCTGCAATATCATGTTCCTTGCTTACCGAACGGATGTAACTGATTCCTGTTCTTGCGGATTCTTTCATGACATCGCCAAGCTGGCCTGTCAGAAGGATCTCTCCCTCTCCCGGCATCACATTCACTTCAATCTGAAGGGTATCGCCTCCAACGCTGGTCCATGCAAGTCCACGCACAATGCCAACCTCGTCTTCTTCATTTGCCATCTGGTAGCTATACAGTTCTTTTCCAAGATAATGTTCCAGATTTCGTTCTGTCACATGTATCGATGTCTTCTTTTTCTCCAGAATTTCCATCGCTACTTTACGGCAGATATCTCCGATCTTCCGCTCTAACTGACGGACACCGGCTTCTTTCGTATAATTTCGTGCCATCTTCCAGATTGCATTCTTACTAATCGTTACCTGATCTGCTTTCAGGCCATGCTTTTCGATCTGCTTCGGAACCAGATGTTCCTGTGCGATGTGAAGCTTTTCATTTTCTGTATAACTGGTTACCTCAATCACTTCCATACGGTCCAGAAGCGGTCTTGGTATTGTCTGCAGACTGTTTGCCGTTGTGATAAATAACACCTCTGACAGATCCATCGGTACTTCCAGATAATGGTCTACGAACTTATTATTCTGCTCTCCATCCAGTACTTCCAGAAGTGCAGAGAATGTATCTCCCTTATAATCATTGCTGACCTTATCGATCTCATCTAGCAGCATCAGCGGGTTCTTAACTCCTGCCTGCTTTATTCCATTTGCAATTCTTCCCGGCATTGCACCTACATAGGTCTTTCTGTGACCGCGGATTTCTGCTTCATCACGGACACCGCCCAGTGAGATTCTGACATATGGTTTCTTCAGAGCTCTGGAAAGAGATTTCGCAATGGATGTCTTTCCGGTTCCCGGAGGACCCACCAGACAAATGATCGGTGCTTCTCCTTTTTTCGTAAGCGCACGCACTGCAAGATATTCCAGTACACGCTCTTTTACTTTTTCCAGACCATAATGGTCCTCATCCAACACCTGTCTTGCAAATGCAATGTCTTTGTGTTCTTTACATGTCTTATCCCAAGGCATCTCCAGCATCGTTTCGATATAAGTACGGATTACTCCTACTTCTGCCGGAGAATTCATCGAATTACGGAAACGCTTGATCTCTTTATTCAGCTTTTCTTTTACTTCCTTCGAAGCCTTCAGTGCATCCACTGCCTGCTGGAACTCATCGGCATCTGACATCGTATTGTCATCACCTAGTTCTTCACGGATCACTTTCAGTTCTTCTCTTAAAATATATTCTCTCTGATTCTTATCCACGCGTTCTTTTACTTTGCTCTGGATCTCTTCTTTTACCTTCTGGGCCTGAATCTCATTTACAATCTTATATATGAGCAGCTCATATCGTCTCATAAGATTCGTCTCTTCCAGTAATTCCTGTGCGTCTTCGAATGAAAATGGCATATTTGCCGCAATTACATCTACGAGATGTTTCAGATCCCGGATTGCCTCTACCTGCATTCCCAGCTCTTTTGAAAGTTTTGGATTCTTCAGCAAGTATTCTTTAAATACATCCTGTAATCCCCGGATCATTGCCTCGAGATTCATTGGATTTTCCGCTGTCTGTTCTTCGGATACATCTTCATCATCCGGCAGTTCTACTACCGTTGCCTGAAGATATGGTGTCTCACTGTCCAGTCTTACAAGACTTGCTCTTGCTTCTCCGGATACAAGTACACGACTCATTTTCTTCGGTAATTTTACCACCTGTCTTATGGTTACCACACAGCCAACCAGATATACATCTTCTGCACCCGGCTCCTCTGTTTCCAGATCTTTCTGAGCGCTGACGAATAATTTCTGTCCGTTTTTTACTGCCTCTTCGATTGCCAGCAGTGATTTTTCCCTGCTTACATCAAAATGTCTGACCTCTTCTGGCAGTATGGTGAGCCCTCTTAAGGCAACCATAGGCAGACTATAGGTTTCTCCTGTCATATATTCACACTCCTGTTCATCGGTTGGATTATTTTGGTACAAAATCAGCGGGTACAATATTTCTTCGCACCCGCCGTCTTTCTTTTTCATTTATTATGCACTTTCTGAATCAGGTTCTGCATGTTCACATACAGGTTCTCCCGTTCCTTTTACAACATCCTCTGTGATGCGGCATGTCTTCAATGTCTCATCCGATGGTGCCTTATACATGATATCCATCATGATATTTTCCATAATCGCTCTCAAACCTCTGGCTCCCGTCTTTCTCTTCAGGGAAGTCTCAGCGATTGTTTCCAGTGCTTTTTTATCAAATGTAAGCTTAACACCGTCCAGTTCAAGCATCTTCTGGTACTGTTTTGTCAATGCATTCTTCGGTTCTGTAAGAATCTTTACCAATGCATCTTTGTCCAGCATCTCTAATGCTACTGTAACCGGCACACGGCCCACCAGTTCCGGAATCAGACCGAATTTCACAAGATCCTGTGGCAATATCTGCTGAAGCAGTCTGTCTACATCGTCTTCATGTTTCTCCGCAATCTCTGCATTAAATCCAATTGATTTCTGATCAATACGTTTTTCAACAATCTTCTCAATTCCTTCAAAGGCTCCACCACAAATAAATAAAATATTCGTAGTATCGATCTGGATCATCTCCTGATGTGGATGCTTTCTTCCTCCCTGCGGAGGTACGTTCGCAACGGTTCCTTCTATGATCTTAAGAAGTGCCTGCTGCACACCCTCACCGGATACATCTCTGGTGATCGACGGATTCTCTGATTTTCTTGTAATCTTATCAATTTCATCAATGTAAATGATTCCGTACTCGGCACGTTCGATATCCCCATCTGCAGCCTGAATAATCTTTAAAAGAATATTTTCTACATCCTCTCCGACATATCCTGCTTCTGTAAGCGCTGTTGCATCGGCAATTGCAAATGGTACTCCCAGAATCTTTGCCAGTGTCTGCGCTAAAAGAGTTTTTCCGCAGCCTGTCGGACCAAGCATAAGAATATTACTCTTTCCGAGTTCTACTCCCAGTTCTTTTCCTGACATCACACGTTTATAATGATTATAAACGGCTACGGATAACACTTTCTTAGCTTCATCCTGACCAATAACATATTCATCCAGGAATGCTTTAATCTCTTCCGGTTTTAAAAGATTGATATCCGAGAACGGATTCCATTCTCTTCCGTTCTCGTATTCAAATTCTTCTTCTATAATCTCTGCGCAGACATCTACACACTCATCACAGATATATGCCCCATTAGGGCCTGCAATCAGCTTTCTTACCTGATTCTGCGTCTTATTACAGAACGAGCATCTTACCTGATCATCGTTCTTTCCTACCATACTCTTCACCTCGTCTGAGGACGTCCTTAGCGGCTTTTAATGACTTCGTCAATCAGACCATATGCTTTGGCTTCTTCCGCAGTCATGAAATTATCTCTTTCAGTATCTGCATTGATCACCTCTAACGGCTGTCCTGTATTTTCTGCCAGAATCTGATTCAGTTTCTGACGGGTTTTTAAGATATGATCTGCTGCGATCTGAATCTCTGTTGCCTGTCCCTGAGCTCCACCAAGTGGCTGATGGATCATGATCTCAGAGTTTGGAAGCGCAAGTCTTTTGCCCTTTGTTCCACCTGTAAGAAGGAATGAGCCCATACTTGCAGCCATACCGATACAGATTGTCTCAATATCGCATTTAATATACTGCATGGTATCATAAATTGCCATTCCGGCTGTTACAGAACCTCCCGGGCTGTTAATATACAAATGGATATCCTTCTCCGGATCTTCTGCTTCCAGAAACAGAAGCTGTGCAACGATCACACTTGCGGATACATCTGTTACTTCTTCACCCAGAAATATAATTCTGTCTTTCAATAATCTTGAATAGATGTCGTAAGAACGTTCTCCACGGCTTGTCTGTTCAATGACATAAGGTACTAAACTCATGTATATGCCTCCTGACTATACTATGTTGTTATCTGACGTTCTTATTTCTCTACTGCATTCTCAACAAGGAATGTAACAGCTTCCTGAACTGCCAGATCTTCCTTCATCTGTTTCTTCTCGTTCTCACCCATGAACTCTTTCAGTTTTTCAACTTCCATTTTGTAAGACTCTGCCATCTTAGCCAGTTCTTCATCAACTTTTTCGTCTGTAATCTCGATGTTCTCTGCTTTTGCGATAGCTTCAAGTACCAGACGGGTTTCGATTCTCTTGATTGCCTGTGGTTTCATGTCTTCCATCATCTTCTCTGCTGTCAGACCTGTAAACTGGAAGTACTGTTCAAGAGTGATTCCCTGAGACTGGATTCTCTGTGCGAAATCTTCAACCATCTGAGTTGTCTGTGTATCGATCATTGGCTGTGGAATCTCGTATTCTGCATTCTTAACAGCCTGCTCAACAGCCTGGTCTTCCTGATTTCTCTTTCCGTCTGCTGCTTTCTGTTCTTTAATTTTAGCCTTTACATCAGCTTTGTATTCTTCTAATGTGTCAAATTCTGAAACTTCTGCTGCAAATTCATCGTCGATCTCAGGAAGTTCTTTTGCCTTGATCTCATGAACTGTGCATTTGAATACAGCTTCTTTTCCTTTTAATTCTTCTGCATGGTAATCTTCCGGGAAAGTAACTTTTACTTCTACTTCTTTCTCAGCTTCAGCACCAACTAACTGTTCTTCGAATCCAGGGATGAATGATCCTGAACCGATTGTCAGTGGATAGTTTTCACCCTTTCCACCTTCGAATGCTTCACCGTCAACGAATCCTTCAAAGTCAAGAATCACTTCATCACCATCTGCTACCGGACGGTCTGTAACTACAACTTCTCTGGCATTCTTTTCTGCTTCTTCCTGGATCTTAGCGTCTACTTCTTTCTGTGTTACGCGTGTAGATACTTTATCTACTTCCAGTCCTTTATATTCACCGAGTTTTACTTCCGGCTTTGTTGCTACATCTGCTGTAAAGATGAATGATTTTCCTTTTTCAATCTGAACGATGTTGATCTCTGGTCTTGATACGATTTCAAGATCACACTCATCATATGCTTCTGAGTATGCCTTAGGAATCAGTGCATTTGCTGCATCATCATAGAAGATTTCTGGTCCGTACATCTTCTCGATCATCTGACGCGGAACTTTTCCTTTACGGAATCCCGGCATAGCGATTTTGTTCTTCTGCTTCATATATGCACTCTGAAGCGCTTTTTCTAAATCATTGGCCGGAACTTCGATAGTAAGTTTCGCCATGTTGTTTTCTAATTTTTCTACCTGTAAACTCATTTATCATTTCCTCCTGTTTCTAACCCGCCTCATGGGTAGCGGAAAAAAAGCGGGTGTACTACAATACATTCACCACAGAAGTATAACACAAACTCTGGTAAATATCTAGCCCCCGTTTTTGCTTAAATCTGGTATTTTTCCGCTTTTTTTCATCAATATTTATTAAATTTGATTAAAACACGATTGATTCTGCGATTTCCTTTGCTTTTTCTTCACCATCCAGAACCTCGATCAGTTTCAGTGCAAAATCAATCGCTGTACCGACGCCCTGACTGGTAATGATATTATCATCTACTACAACAGCAGTCTCTGTCAGAATGACATTCTCCATCTCATCTTCTACACCCGGATAACAGGTTGCCCTTCTTCCTTCCAGCAGGCCAAGACTTTTTAAAATCGTCGGTGCCGCACAGATCGCACCCACGAATCTGCCTTCTTTTGCATATTGTTTCACTACATATCTGACACCGTCATGTTCTTTTAAATTTAATGTTCCCGGCATACCTCCAGGTAATACAACCATGTCAAATTCTTCAAAATCAACCTCATCAAACAGATCTTCTGTCTGTACATTGATTCCATGCGCACCATGCACGATATAATCATCCATAATCGAAACAGTGTCTACATATATTTTGCTCTTCTTAACAGATCAACGACTGTCAATCCTTCAATTTCTTCAAATCCGTCTGCTAACAACACACATACTTTTTTCAGCTTTCTTCCTCCTCATCTCTTAATCCGATGTCCCGCTTTACTTTCCAGTGACATCAATTATTATAAAAGTTTATCACCGTTACTTTTTCTGTAAACTGTTGTATCATAATTTCATCCATGAATGAAAGGAGCTATATAATATGGAAATCGAACGAAAATATCTTGTAAAAAACATTACCGGATCATCTGGATCAGTATGAAAGTAAAAAAATAGCACAGGGTTACCTGTGCACTGAACCGGTCGTACGCATCCGCCGCTCCAACGACGATTATTATCTCACCTACAAGGGCGATGGGCTTATGGTGCGGGAAGAATACAATCTTCCTCTCACCAAAGAGTCCTACGGGCATCTGCTTCCGAAAATTGACGGGCTTTTAATTGCCAAAACCCGCTATCTGATTCCTTTAAACGAACATCTGACCGCAGAACTCGATATCTTTGAAAAAAGACCTCGCTCCGCTGACTCTGGTGGAAGTGGAATTTGATTCGGTCGAAGAAGCTGATAAGTTCACCGCCCCCGGACTGGTTTGGAGAAGACGTGACAAATTCTGGAAAATATCACAACAGCTATTTAAGCCGACACGGACTGCGTTAATCAACGCAGCCGGTTGGCAAATTCATACTGTTGTCTGGTCCGGATCACATACCTTAAATCATCATATCTCTTATCCAGATCTCCCTCCGGAATCACCGTATCCATCACAACCGCCATCGTATCGATCATACTGTCTGTAATAACATCCCTCATGGACGTCAGAATATTATATTTTTCATCAAAACTGTCTGACTCCAGAAACTCCATGAGTTTCGGTTCCACCTCCGGTTGTGTCTGGTCCGGCGTCACGGCATTTTCCGCTGTTGCTTTCTGCATAACAGGCTGCGCCGTCTCTGCCTTTGGTTCTGCGTTTTTCCCGGTTTCTTCCATCGACTCATCCACACGCTCAAACCGGTATTTCTGATGTACATCCGGATACCTGACATGATCCACTTCACTCACAAACATGGAAAGCGGTCTTGCATACACGCCAAAACTTCCATATAACGCCTGATAAATCACCAGTTCCTCTCCCGTTTCGGAATGTTTTGCAATGGTAATCACCTGATATAGTTTATTTTTAAAGTGCCGGTATTTTTCTCCCGGCAATGGTCTGCGTTCCATAGGAATCCTCCTGTTTCTTTATTCTTCCATCATCTGTTCTAAAATATGTTCCGGATGTGCACCAAAAAAGATCTGCAGCGTTTCATATTTTTTTCTGCTGCCACGGTCTGTTGCAGTTTCATATATATGTTTCTGCTCTCCGGCACCGGAAATACCTGATTCCAAAAGCTGCAGAATCGGTCGCCGGAACTCACATTCATATAAATATGTAATCTTCGACAGCTTCTCTGCCGGCGGCAGCTGCGCGAGTTCCTGATCCGATCCAAACTGATAATAAAATGTAAGTGCCGCAATCTCCGGTTCCTCTTTTTCCAGATTTTCCTTAAGAAGTGCGAGCAGATTTTCAATTTCACTCTGCAGCAGAAGTTTCTGATCCGGGGCATTCAACGCTTTCGTTCCCAGCCGCAGAATCGTATCGTACGTGGAATGAAACTCCTGATCTTCTTTGCTGACCAGAAATTCATGATCAAAACTGTTCTGCATCTGACGAAGATCATTTTAAAAGTCTGCCGAATTCCTTTCCGTCTACCGATTGCGCAGTGGTAAGCATATGTTCCATCAGCTGTGCATCTTCCTGCACACGCTTTGTCTGCTCTCTGCATCGCCGGTAGCGATCCTCCTGCTCACATTTTTTTCTTTTTCAGCTTGTCATACATTTTCTGCCAGCTGCGAAATGCCCCCATATCACAATCCACTGCTGCCAGTGCAGATTTTACATTTTCAACAAAATCATTTCTCCCAAACATATTTTTTCACCTTCGTTCAAACACTCTAACAGACATTATACCAAAATTAATGGAAATGTGTTACAATTATTACAAAATAATGAAACTGGGAGATACTATGTTAACCTCTGACGAAGTATTAAACTTAAATTATTACAAAAAAAGCGAGCTATACCGGCTGGATCAACGGCATGCGTTTTCTGATCAGACGGGAAAGCCCCCAGAGGAAGGGGACGCCTTTTTTCATGCATGGGTCTGGCCCGGTCCTCTTATCTTTTCCCTGACGGATGATTCCCTCAAAACGGATTTTACTGCGCCCTTTACAAACGAAGGCAAGCAGCAGGTCGTTGACTGGATTAACGCACAGTATGAGGATCATCCGGAAAAATGGTCACATGAGAAAAAAAAGTCTGTATTAACAAAACACAAAAACTCCGGGAGCCTTTCCCGGAGTTTTCATGTTTCTCATCGCGGTTGTATCCGGATGATTTTATTTGTCTTTTGTTGCATACATAAAGTACTTCATACCATAGATGGTAGAGTAAATGCCCTTGATATTTGACTTTAACATATAAATATCATTGTAGTAGTAAATCGGCATTACTGCACTGGTATCCATCAGCATATCCTCTGCCTGATGCATCAGATCCACACGTTTGGAGAAATCAGCAGTTGTACGGATCTCTTTGATCAGCTTATTATAATCTGTCCAGTCCGGTGCAGAATCGGAAGGCTTGTCTCCCTTTCCAAGCTGCATATCGTTGTTACCGGAATCCGTTGTAAAGAGTTCTAACATATTGATCGGGTCGTTGTAATCTGCCAGCCATCCCTCGCGGGCGATGGTAAAGTTGCCGGACTTACGATCTTCAATAAATACATTCCAGTCTTCCGACTTAATCTCCATATTGATCCCCAGCAGTGCGAAATCCTGCTGCAGGGACTCCCCAACTGCAATATGCGTACTGTCATCGTTGGTCAGGAACGTCATGGAAATTGCCGGATCACACTTGTATGAACCATCTCCGTTATCCGTAAATGTATAACCGGCACTTTCCAGCAGCTTCTTTGCTTCCTCTACCTGGTCTGCACCTGTCTTGTCTGCATCATAGTAGCTTGTATCATCGGTCTTGAATACTCCGCCGTTACCGTCTGACATACCTGCCGGTACGAAAGAATCTGCGGCAATCTGTCCGGTCTGTCCTACATTCTCCACGATAAACTCACGATCAATCAGCAGGTTCATTGCTTTACGCATAGATGCTGCCTGCTCTACGGTCTTTCCGTCAAAAATCGGGTCGTTTACGTTAAAACCAACATAATAAGTTCCAAGGTTTGGAATGATATGGAAATCAGAGTTCTTTCCATTTAATGTTGAAATCTCATCGTTTGGAACGGTATCTACAAAGTCAAGGTCTCCACTATTGTATGCTGCATAGGTTGCAGTATCATCTGCACTCAGCATGATGTGGATCTCATCCATAGTTACATTGTCTGCATCGTAATACTTCGGGTTCTTTACATAAACCATGCTCTCGTTGTGCTTCCATGATTTTAATGTATAAGCACCGTTTGATACAAAGCCAGCCTCCTGACACCACTTACCCGGATTCTTTCCATCAGGATCCGCTTTTTCCACATCCTTCTGGTATACCGGGAAATAAGTAGGAAATGCCATCAGGTCATTGAAATACGGGCATGGATTGGTCAGTGTAATTTTTAACGTATAATCATCAGTTGCCTCTACAGCAAGTGAGCCGTCATCATTTCTTGCAATAATATCAAACAGATACGCATAATCAGCTGCTGTTTTTTCATCCGCAGCACGGTTCCAGCTGTATACGAAGTCGTTTGCTGTTACCTCTTCCCCGTTGCTCCACTGGGATTTTATCATCTTTACCGTATAAACAGTTTCATCATCGGATACTTCTGGCATATCAGATGCCAGCTGCGGAATCAGCTTGCCGTCCTTGTCGTAGGTATAAAGACCCGCGAAAGAATTCACGATCATACATCCACCATCTACGGCAGAGTTCAGTGCCGGATCGATGGATTGTGGCTCGGAAGCAAGGTTAATGCTTATCTGGTTGTCCGGTGTTTTACTTACACTGGAAGCCATTGCTTCGGTTCCGTCCGTCTTTGCAGAGTTTCCTTTTGATGAACCACATGCAACTACGCTAAGAGCCATTGCAGCAACCAGCATGATTGATACAAGTTTCTTCTTCATAATTGTCCCTCCTGAAAATTATTTATATGTTTCACCCTTGCGGGAAAAAAGCCTTATTTATTCCAGCATGCAACCATATGACCATTCCCCCTGTCGGTCAGCTGCGGCATCTCCTGACCGCATTTTTCCGTTGCATACTTACATCTTGTACGGAATGGACATCCGGTTGGCATTTTCAGTGGACTCGGAACATCCCCCTCCAGCACGATTCTATGACTTTTTCTTGCTGTCTCCGGATCCGGAATCGGAACTGCGGACAGCAGACTCAGTGTATATGGATGTATCGGATTTGCATTTAACTCATCTGCATCCGCAATTTCCATCATCTTTCCCAGATACATAACTGCAATCCGGTCGGAAATATGATGTACAACCAGCAGATCATGTGCGATAAACAGATAGGCAACTCCAAGTTTTTCCTGTAATTCCTCAAACATATTGACAACCTGCGCCTGAATGGAAACATCCAGTGCAGATACCGCCTCATCACAGACAATAAATTTCGGATTTACCGCAAGTGCACGGGCAATTCCGATACGCTGGCGCTGTCCACCGGAAAACTCATGCGCATAACGCATGGCATGCTCTGCATTCAGACCGACCAGCTCCATCAGATCGAGAATCTTTTCACGACGCTCTTTTCTATTTCTGTAGAGTTTATGCACATCCAAAGGTTCCCCTGATAATATCTTCCACCGTCATACGTGGATTTAATGATGAATACGGGTCTTGGAATACCATCTGCATTTCCTTGCGGTAC
>ENA-OQBL01000130-OQBL01000130.1-human-gut-metagenome-genome-assembly--contig:-NODE-130-length-43594-cov-6.295926_pt1 | contig 43594 bp, 36 predicted proteins | sample MGYA00242747_ERZ504553 | MGnify/ENA primary metagenome ERZ504553 (study PRJEB26092, sample SAMD00036240) | human gut metagenome | host: Homo sapiens | study: EMG produced TPA metagenomics assembly of...
GTAGGGCGAGCATTGCTCGCCCGTGCCCGTTTGTCTTGTAAGCAAACTGCCCCAGAAAATGCGTTGCTGCGGTAAGCTGACGGCGAACCAATGGTCGCCCCTACACACGCGATAAGGCAAGAATGAATTTTTTTGACGGTCTGCCGCCCGCCGGAGGTCTCTGACCTCCCGTTTTATTTGCCAAATTTACCGGATGAAATTCGTCCGCTTGCCTATTCTCCGCCACAGGTGCCACAATGCCCGCCGCCTTGCCGGCCTCGATGCACCTGAGCATCCACGCCATGTTGCGGCCCAGGTTGCGCATGATCTGCAGGCCCTCCTCGTCGGAGAGAACCTCCTCGACCTTGCCGCCGTGAACCATCGGCCAGTAGGTAGAGCTGATGAGCGGCATCTCAAAGAACTGCGGCACCTTCTCCATGGCCTCCAGCGCCGTCGTCGTGCCCGCGCGGCGGGCGCTTGTCACGACAGCCGCGGGCTTGTGGCGCAGGTATTTGCCGCCGCTGATGGCCAGCCGGTGCATAAAGCCCAGCATGCTGGCCGCCGCCGTGGCGTAGTGTACCGGCGCGCCGAACACGATGCCGTCGGCCTTCTCGACTAGCGGCAGCACGTCGGCCACAGGGCCGCCGAACACGCATTTGCCCGCCTTGCTGCAGCCGCCGCAGCCCACACAGCCGCCCACCGGCGCAGAGCCGATGTGAAAAATCGTCGTCTCTATGCCCGCTTCGTTCAGCACCTTGGCCATCTCGGTCAGGGCTGCGTTGGTGCAGCCGTTTTTGTGCGGACTGCCGTTGATCAGTAATACACTCATAGTAAGTACCTCCGTTTTAGATTTGCTCTTATTACCATTGTAGCACGCCTTGCAAACGATGTGCAAGAGAAAGGCCGTTTCCTATGCCAAACACCTGTGTCAATTACGAGAAAAAATGCGGCGGCTGCCCGCTGCTGGCGCTGCCCTACCGTGAACAGCTTGCCCAAAAACAGGCCCGCCTGCAGGAGCTGCTGGGCGGGTTTGCCCCGGTCAAGGCCGTGCGGGGCATGGCCGAGCCGCTGCACTACCGCAACAAGGCCATTGCCAGCTTTGCCACCCAGCGCGGCAAACTCGTCTGCGGCCTGTATGCCGAGGGCACCCACCGCGTCCTGCCCGGCGCGGACTGCCTTTTGCAGGAGGAAATTTTGAATAAGACGCTCGCCGCCGTGCTGGACGCCGCCCGCGCCTGCCGTTGGACCGCCTACGATGAGGACCGCGGCACCGGCCTTTTGCGCCATACCGTGCTGCGCAGCTCCGGCGACGGTAAGGTGCTGGTCACGTTGGTCACGCCCGGTCCCGACCTGCCCGGCAGCAAGAATTTCTGCACGGCTCTGCGCAAAAAAGCGCCTTGGGTCGTCAGCATCGTGCAGAATATCAACCCCACCCGCTCCAGCGCCGTGCTGGGCAGCCGCGAGAAAACGCTCTACGGTCCCGGCTTTGTGCTGGATACGCTGTGCGGCACGCAGTTTGCCATTTCGTCCCGCAGCTTTTACCAGGTCAACCGCACACAGACCGAGGTTTTGTACAAGAAAGCGCTGGAGCTTGCCAAGCTGACGGGCCGCGAGACGGTTATTGACGCTTACTGCGGCATCGGCACGATTGGCCTCTGCGCTGCGCCGCTGGCCAAACAGGTCATCGGTGTTGAGCGCAACCCCGCCGCCGTGAAGGACGCCGCCGCCAACGCCCGCCGCAACAAAATTGCAAATGCCCGCTTTGTCTGCGCCGACGCCACCGAATGGATGGCCGCCGCGGCCGGGGAGGGCCTGCACCCGGATGTAGTGTTCCTTGACCCGCCCCGCGCGGGCAGTACGCCGGAGTGCATCGCGGCAGTCAACAAAATGAAGCCGCGCCGCATCGTCTACGTCAGCTGCGACCCCGAGACCCTTGCCCGCGACGTCGCCGCCTTCACCCGCCTCGGCTGGCGCGCCGCCAAATTCTGCCCGGTAGACCTGTTCCCGCAGACGAGGCACGTGGAGACGGTAGTACTGCTTTCCCACAAAAAGCCAGACGGACATATCAACGTAAAAGTTGAGTTTGGTGAGGGTGAGGGAAAAGTTCCGCTTGATAATATCGCTAAAAGAGCCGAAAGCTATAAGCCCAAAGAACGAGTGACCTACAAAATGATAAAGGAGTACATAGAAGCTAAATACGGCTTCAAAGTACATACCGCATATATCGCAGAGGTAAAGAGAGATTTAGGCTTGCCAATGTATGATGCTCCTAATGCGGTAGAAGAATTGAAACAGCCGAGGAAACATCCGACAGCGGAGAAAGTGGAAGCGATAAAGGATGCATTGAAGCATTTTGAAGTGATTTAATAATGGTGAGCGTATCATTAAAAATAGTGGTACGCTTTTCTTTAAAATATTTGGGAAGCAGTATATAAGTGCTGAATATGCTTGAAAGGAGGAAAATGGAGTGAACCGTATTACAGAAATAACAAAGCGAGATATTTTAGATTTATTTCAGAATGGATTAGAGATAGACGAATTTTTTCAAACCCGAACTGTTACTTATAATTATTATGGTCGCCTTGAAGAAATAGATTTTCTTAAAAGATTATATGATTTGGAGAGAATGCCAAGTTTTGATTCAAGATTTGCAAATGCAGAACAGGATATTTGGCAACATACAGTGAATAATGATGATTATCCATACTGCTGGGTTTTTGAAGACAAAAGATTCAATTTACAAGATGGTAGCGATGAAGTATATTTAAAATTTCTTTGCGAAGTATTTCACCCTGCTGTTCGATATGATAAGGGATATTGGAAAGAATTTTTAGTGGCAACTAACAAGCTATTACAAAATGACGGTTATGAGATTTACCCTGCTGAGAAAATATCCAATCGTGATGTTTATGGATGGAGAATATATCAGCAAGAAGATAATACGTTGTTTATTCCATATTCTCAACGAAATGCAAAGGACATAAAAGCAAAAAAGATAGTATTGTCCATAAAGCGGAAAGCGAGAAATCAAATTTATCAGTTTCTGGAGCGATATAATATCGTATATCAAGCGACTGACGAAACGGGATGGAATTATAATACAACAGTAGCTGAGGATGTTTTCAATGAAATAAGGCAATTTTATGTGCCAAAGTGTTATAATGATAAAAAAGAATATGTTGAAACTGCTGATTTGCAGGCATTCATACTTTCTAATTCTCCATTTTGCGTGTTGGACGCAATAGAGTTTTTTGCGAAACATAGTATCTCAGATGACTTTGAACCACAGATTAATGCTATATTAAAACTGAATGAGATACCGTTTCAGCTTTCCAAGGGAAAGCTAATGAATACATTTGATACCCAGATAAATAAAAATTCATTAGTGTCTGTTCAAGAAGTAGGACTGAAAGAGTTATTACAAGAGGCTTCAAAATATTATGATGAAAACAATTTGCAAATTGCAGTGGAGAAACTTTGGGATGCATTTGAGAGACTAAAGACATATTACTGCTCATCGACTGTAGATAAGAAGAAATCGGTTAATAAGATTATAATGGATATGGGTAATAATCAACAGCCGTTTTTAGAATTATTTGAAAAGGAATTTCATGAGCTTACCATACTTGGCAATAATTTTAGAATTCGACACCATGAAACAACAAAAACGGATATTCAGGATAAAAGGCATTATGAATATTTTTATAAACGTTGCCTGTCTTTAATTTCAACCGCAATCCAGTATTTAGATGGAAGAAATTTATGATAGGAATGAGTTTTTATCAAAATCTCCCAGTTATAGATTTGTATATTATTTTTCCGAAATTTATAATGAAGTTAAAGATGTGGAGGTGTGCTTATGAGAGAGAAATTTAATCATCTATATTTGGATAGCCACGAAAGAAAACTTTTGATACATAGCCTTGTAGAGTTAAAAAATCAACTTATTCAGCAAGGCAGATATACGGATTGTATTGACGAGCTTATTTTTAAGGTCATAAATGCACCGACCAAGAGAATGAAAATTGAATATGTCTAAGGCAGATTACAAAGCCGCTTATTCTTATTGATTTTAAGAGTAGGCGGCTTTTTTGCGTTCTCTGGTACTGTTTACATAGCCACCTTGACAAAGTGGCTAAATCTATGTGAAAGGAGGACGCATCTATGTCAAATTGCAAAGTGATTGCTCTGACTAACCAGAAAGGTGGTGTCGGAAAAACAATCACAGCGGTCAATCTGGGTGTAAGTCTGGTGCAGCAGGGTAAAAAAGTCCTGCTGATTGATGCCGATGCACAGGCAAATCTCACGATGGCTCTGGGTTATAACAGACCAGACGATATTCCCATAACGCTCTCTACTGTGATGCAGAACATCATAGACGATAAAACGCTTGATGCTTCACAGGGTATTATCCATCACAGAGAGGGCGTTGACCTGCTTCCGTCAAACATTGAGCTGTCGGGCTTTGAGGTAAGGCTAATCAATGCAATGAGCCGTGAGCGTGTGCTGAAAACCTATGTCAATGAGGTTAAAAAGAATTACGATTATGTGCTTATTGATTGTATGCCGAGCTTAGGCATGATAACCATCAATGCTCTGGCGGCTGACAGCGTGATTATCCCGACACAGCCCCACTATCTCTCGGCTAAAGGTCTGGAGCTTTTGCTTCGCTCCGTATCAATGGTCAAGCGGCAAATCAACCCAAAGCTGCGGATAGACGGTATCTTAATGACTATGGTAATGCCCCGTACCAACATTTCTAAGGAAATTACGGCAACGGTCAAAAGTGCATACGGTAAGAAAATCAAGGTATTTGATACCGAGATACCTCATTCTATCCGTGCGGTGGAAGCTACCGCAGAAGGCAAAAGTATTTTTGCTTACGACAAAAGCGGCAAGGTTGCCGCAGCCTATGAGGAGTTAGGAAAGGAGGTGGCAGAGATTGGCGAGAAGCAGAGAAACCAAAATCGAGCTGACCGCATACGATGACCTTTTTCAGACGGACGAAAGCCGTGAGGAAGCAAAGCTAAGCAAGATACGGGATATTCCCATATCGGAGATTGACGAGTTTCCAGACCACCCGTTCAAGGTTTTGATGGACGAAGATATGGAACAACTTGTTGAGAGTATCAAGCGAAACGGTGTAATGACCCCTGCGACAGTTCGCTTAAAAGAGGACGGACGGTATGAGCTTATCAGTGGTCACAGGCGAAAAAAGGCTTGTGAACTTGCGGGACTTGAAACGCTGAAATGCGAGGTCAAAGAGTTTACCCGTGATGAAGCCATTATTGTTATGGTGGAAAGTAATCTCCAACGCTCTGTTATTTTGCCGAGTGAGAAAGCGTTTGCGTATAAAATGCGGTTGGAAGCTATGAAACGACAGGCAGGCAGACCCCCAAAAGAAAATGCGTCGCCATTGGCGACTAATTTATCAAAAGGGCGTTCTGATGAGGAATTAGGAGAACTTGTTGGAGAAAGCAAAGACCAGATACGCCGCTATATCCGTCTAAGGGAGCTTGTTCCCGAAATTCTGCAAATGGTAGATGAAAGGCAGATTGCTTTTCGTCCTGCGGTTGAGGTTTCTTATCTGACCGAGGAACAGCAATACACCCTGCTTGAAGCAATGGAGTACAACGATGCTACCCCGTCATTGGCACAGGCTATCAAAATGAAGAAGTATAACCAAGATGGCAAGCTCACTTCCGAGGTTATCCAGTCCATTATGGAGGAAGAAAAGCCCAATCAGAAGGAAAAACCTGCTTTCCGTGACGAGAGGATAACCAAGCTCATTCCAAAGACTGTTCCCAGAGGGCAGGAAACGGATTTTGTTGTCAAGGCGTTGGAGTTTTATAACCGACACTTGCAGCGGAACAAGGCTCACGAGAGATAGCCACACACCGAGGGCGAGGTCTGCCCATTTGAGTGGATAGCCATTATTTTGGCTTCCCCCTCTCCACACCTCACCCCCTAACTACTGCCAGTAACTATCCGAGAAAAGAAATACTTTAAGCTGTCCATAACGGGCAGCTTTTTTCGGTCAGTAAGGCAAAATATTCAATCCAAATTACAGGAGGTAACTATGAAAATCCCTAAATTATTCAAAAAGGCTGCGGCTTTTGTAATGGCTGCGGTCACGGCATTATCCATAATGCCTGCGACGGCGTTTGCTGCGGGTGACATCGGGACGATTTCCTTTTCCCACACCTATGACAGCAACGGTAATGCGATGAGGTACAATTCCAGTGCGAATATCGGCGGCTATACCGCAGGCGGAACGGGAAATTACAAGTACCGTATGTTTGTGGACGGAGAGAATGCGTTTTGTATTCAGCCGGGAGTACCGCTGAAAACAGGAAACACCTTAAAAAAGGCTTCCTCTGATACTTGGAACGCCCTTTCAGCCAACCAGAAAAAGGCGGTTGGGCTTGCCCTGCTCTATGGGTATCAGGGCAACCGAAATAATCTGTCGGGAAGTGATGATGAAAAATGGCTTGCCACGCAGACCCTCGTATGGGAGTTTGTCACAGGCTTCCGTGAAGCCACAGGCTCATATAACCAGACAAGCACCACCGTTTACAGCCTGCACTTCGGTTCAAATTATGCCAACAGCGGAGCAAGGGCAGTGTATGACCAGATTGTTGCAATGCTGCGTGAGCATAACACCATTCCGAGCTTTATGTCGGGCGGTAAGAATGACATCACAAAGGAGCTTGCCTACAAGGACGGAAAGTACAGCATCACATTGACAGACAGCAACGGCATCCTTTCTGATTACAGCTTTTCAAGCTCTGACAGCAATGTGAGTGTATCGAAGTCTGGAAATAAGCTGACAATCAGTTCCACCGTAGCTATCAGCGGTTCTGTCCGCATTACGGCAAAGAGGAACAATGTGCCGACTGTCAGCAGCAGTGCAAAGCTCATTGCCTATGGCAACCCAAACTTGCAGGACTTGGTAACAGGTGTGGAGAATGCTGATACCGTGTCTGCATATATCAATATCGAAACCGCTGAAGCAACAAAAGCTACGGTCAGAGCCACTATAGTTGCGGTCAAGGCGATTATTGCAGGAACAAAGGCTCTGATTTCCGCTTTAATCGCAGGCGGCTGGATTGCCGTCGTGATTATCTTGATTGTTGTCCTACTCGGATGTGCCGTGTCCTTATTTGGGGGAGGAAGCGAAAGCACTTCCTATACCCCCGTCAGTGCGGAGGTGGAAGCCTACACGCCGTTGATACAGAAATACGCTAAGCAGTACGGCATCCCCGAATATGTGGAGCTTATCAAGGCGGTGATGATGCAGGAGTCTGGCGGGCGTGGGCTTGACCCCATGCAGGCGGCGGAGGGCAGCTTTAACACAAGGTATCCCCATGAGCCGAACGGGATACAAGACCCAGAGTATTCCATCCAGTGCGGCGTGCAGGAGCTGAAAGCCGCCCTTATCTCTGCCGAGGTGGAAAACCCGATTGACATGGAGCGTATCAAGCTCGCCTTGCAGGGCTATAACTTCGGCAATGGATATATCTCATGGGCGAAAACCAACTACGGCGGTTATTCCTACGCCAATGCGGTAGAGTTTTCCACCATGCAGGCACAGCGGTTAGGGCGGGAAAAATACGGCGACACACAGTACCCCGCCCATGTGTTACGCTATTATCCGTATGGACGGGCGTTCACAAGCGGCAGCAACCAAGCCATTGTAGAGGTCGCTTTGACACAGCTCGGAAATGAGGGCGGTCAGCCTTATTGGAGTTGGTATGGCTTTGATGGGCGTGTAGAATGGTGTGCCTGCTTCGTATCGTGGTGTGCCGACCAGTGTGGTTATATCGAAAGCGGGATTATCCCGAAATTCGCAGGCTGCGTGGACGGCTCAAATTGGTTTAAGGGTAACGGACAATGGCAAGACAGAAACTACGAGCCGCAGGCAGGCGATATTATTTTCTTTGATTGGGAAGGCGACGGAGAAACCGACCATGTAGGCATTGTGGAGAAATGCGAAAACGGTGTCGTTTACACCGTGGAGGGTAATTCTGGCGATGCTTGCAGACAAAAGCAATATACGGTTGGAAGCAGCTCCATCTATGGTTACGGTGTTCCTGCCTATTAAAAATGGGGCAAAAGAAAAACCAGAGGTTTATTCCTCTGGCTCTTTTGCCTTACATAGTCCGCTGACAGTTGCTTCAACTATGGACAGCTCTTTATCGTTTAGTTTGTCGAGTTCTGCGTCTAAGCGTCTGCGGACGGAACTTCTTTTGACCTCATTATCTGGGAATATGTATTCATCAACCGATACACCGAACATTGTCACAAGCTGAATGAGCAGCTCCAGACTTGGCTTTTGTCCCTCATTTTCAATCGCTTGAAGATGTCTTGGGTCATAATCTACAATACGAGCAAGCTGCTCTCTGGTCATACCTTTTGCTGTCCTTGCTTTCTTGATTGCCTGTCCTATCGGTGTAAAATCGAAGTCAAAATCATTGTTTCTTGTGTCCATAAACTCACCACCTTGTATCTGCAAAATGCTACTATTATATTTTACAGAAATGTGAGTTCTTATAGAACGATTTGAAATCTCTGATATTAGGATATAAAATCTCTTATTACAAGCGGTCAAAGTTCATAATTGCACACTTGATACTGTTCGTTCAAACGGCTATAATATATACAGTACACCTTAGGAGGTCAGATATGTTTGAATATATGACAGCACAGGAAGCCGCTGAAAAGTGGAACGTATCGTTAAGATGGGTACAAAGACTTTGTAAAGGAAACCGTATTGAGGGGGTTATGAATATTAACCGTGTGTGGCTTATTCCGAAAAATGCTGAAAAGCCTGCTGATGCAAGAAAAAAGTTGATGAAAAATTGAAAATTTTTCGTTAGTGTTTATTATGGAGGTGTTATATGTGAGGTACAGGATTTTAATTTCCGATGATGAAGTTGATATAGTTGAAATGCTTACAGGATTTTTTAGAAGCAAGGGCTATGAGGTCTTTTCTGCTTATAATGGAGTAGAAACCCTCAAATTAGCAGAATTACAACCAGATATAATCTTATTAGATATAAATATGCCAAAGCTTGATGGGATGGAAGTCTGCAAGAAAATTAGGGATTATGTTTCTTGCCCTATACTCTTTTTAACTGCCCGTATTGAAGAAAATGATAAGGTACAAGGATTTTCCGTAGGTGGTGATGATTATATTGTTAAGCCGTTTTCTCTTGTTGAACTTGAAGCCAGAGTGCAAGCACATTTAAGAAGAGAAGAACGACATCAAACGAATACAAAAGTTAAGTTTTCAGGAGAACTTTTAATTGACTACTCTGAAAGAACTGTTTATATACAGAAACAACCTATTGGTCTTGTAAAAAAAGAATTTGACATTGTTGAGTTATTATCTCAAAACGCAGGACAAGTTTTTGATAAAGAGAGAATTTATGAAAGAGTTTGGGGATATGACAGTGAGGGAGATAGTAGTGTTGTTGCCGAGCATATTCGCAGAATACGAACAAAAATTGCAGCATACACAAATAAATCTTATATTGAAACAGTTTGGGGGTGTGGATATAAGTGGATAAGATAAAGAAATGTGGTGTAACCTGTCATTGCGAAAAAGTATAATACTTTATATCTCAGCGTTTGTAATTCTTGCCATTCTATTAAGTGCAGGAACAGCTACTTTGTGCAATAATGCTACAAAAACGATTGAAAGCAAATATCCCCCAACAGGAGAAAAATATTATTTAACAAATGAAAATGGAGAAAGACTCGGTGATGGCAATTATATTGGAGTTGCACCTGTTGCAATGTCTGAAAAAGACCAACGGTTACTTTCAATATGTGAAGTTGCCCCAATAATTGCAACTCCGATTTATTCAGCGTTATGTATTATTACGGCGACCTTGTTATTCTATAGAAACAAGTTAAAAAAACCGCTTACAGAATTAAAAGCCGCTTCTGAAATGATTTCTAATAATAATTTAAACTTCTCAATTAAATATGACAGCAAAGATGAATTAGGAGAATTGTGTTCATCATTTGAAACAATGCGTTTTACCCTTGCTAATAATTTCTCTGAAATGTGGCGGCAAATGGAAGAACGAAAACAACTTAATGCTGCTTTTGCTCACGATTTACGTACTCCACTTACCGTATTAAAAGGGTATAATGAAATTTTACAGTCCAACCATGACCCAATAACCAAAAGCACCGCTGTAACAATGGGAAAACATATTTTCCGTTTGGAAAGATATGTTGATAGTATGAGCCACTTGCGTCGTTTAGAAGATGCTCAACCCATAAGTGACAAGTCTAATATAAGCGGTTATGTGACCGCAATAGCTGATAGTGCAAGAATTTTGTGTGAGCAAAGTGGAAAAACTCTTTCTATTCAAAATAACATTTCCGATATTCCTATTGGCATTGATTATACTTTTGTTTCACAAGTTAATAATAATTTGATTTCAAATGCAATCCGATACGCAACATCAAAGGTAAACATCACTTACACAAGTAATAATGATGGCTTTTATCTCTCTGTTTCAGACAATGGATGTGGCTTTTCAAAAAATATTTTAAGCAAAGCAACCAATCCATATTTTACGGAAGAAGAAAATCACTCTGAGCATTTCGGACTTGGGCTGTATATCTGTAAAATTTTATGTGAACATCACGGTGGTTATCTGAAAATTGAAAATTGCTCAATCGGAGCAAAAGTGACTGCTTTTTTCAAATCTCTCGATTAGTAGATAAAAAGTAGAAAATTGCATTCTATACTCTCTATGTAAACACATGGAGAGTATTTTTTTGCTCCCTAAGACGAAAGGAGTTTTTGATATGGAACTTAAAGCAATTCAACTAACAAAGCAATATGGCTCAAAAACAGCCGTAAACCATTTGAACCTCTCATTATCAAATGGCGTTTACGGTTTGCTTGGTGCAAATGGTGCGGGAAAAACTACCCTTATGCGGTTACTCTGCGATATTCAGACACCGACCTCTGGGAAAATTACTTTGGATGGGAAAAACATATCTGTACTCGGAGAGAAGTACCGTAATTTATTGGGATATTTACCGCAACAGTTTGGATATTATCCAGACTTTACAGCTTGGGATTTCCTTATGTATGTTGCGGCATTAAAAGGACTGAGTGAAAAACAAGCTCATAAGAAAGCAACAGAATTGTTGGAAGCTGTTGACTTAGCAGAGAAAAGAAACCTCAAAATCAAAACTTTCTCTGGTGGTATGAAACAACGTTTAGGTATTGCACAGGCGATGTTGAATAATCCACGCATCTTAATTTTAGATGAGCCGACAGCAGGTCTTGACCCAAAAGAGCGTGTCCGTTTTCGTAATCTGATTAGTGCATTTTCTAAAGATAGAATAGTTATTCTCTCTACGCACATTGTTTCTGATGTCGAGTTTATTGCTGAGGACATTATTATGATGAAAGACGGTCAGATTCTCCATTTTGGGAAAACGCAGGAAATTACCACAGAAATTGACGGACAGGTATGGGAATGTACAGTTCCGACCAGTCGTGCGGAGCAATATTCTGAAACTCTGAATATAAGCAATTTGCGAAACATTGAAAATAATTGTACGGTTCTGCGTGTGATTTCTGAACAGTCGCCTATGGAAAATGCGATAAAGGTAGAACCTACATTAGAGGATTTGTATCTATTCTATTTTAAAGGAGTGAACGAATAATGAAAAATCTAATCAAGTTTGAATTACGAAAAATATTGACAAAACGCTTTGCGGTTATTTCTGTTGCTGCCGTATTACTATTGTCCTTGATACTGTCTTTTTCCACGCTTCACAGTATGTACGCATTTGACGGAAACGGTGCAGAGGAAACTGGAAAAGCTGCGGTAGAAATTGATAAGCAAATTGCATTGAAGTATGAGGGAAAGTTAACTGACAATAAAGTACAGCAGATGATGTCTGAGTTTAAGCCTACTCAAGATTTACATGGAATGAACGCAAAATACATTTATCAAAATGCTTTGCAGTCTTCTGTATTCTCCCATTTTGCTGATATAGATGGAAATTGGAACGGGTTAAGCGTAGCAGATGTATTTGGCGATAAAGAAATAAAAGTTGGGTATGTAAACGGTTGGCTTAGTACAAGCCAAAATATGGCGAAGATTTTTATTGTCCTTTCATTAGTAATTATTTTGCTAATTGCTCCTGTTTTCTCTGGCGAGTATGGTGGAGTGGATAACATTATTTTGACAAGTAAATACGGAAAGACAAAATGTGCCACAGCAAAAGTATTAGCAAGTTTACTTTCAGCCGTTTTCATAACGACTTTGGTTGTTATTTTCAATTTGCTTATTGCGGTTGCTATTTATGGAACAGAGGGGCTGGACTGCTCTATCCTTTTTGCTCCAATAGATTTTTTAGAAGGGTATATTCCGTTTAATATTACTTGCGGAACAGTATTAAAGTATCAAATCCTGTTGGCGTTTATGAGTGCAATCAGTGTAACAGGAATAGTTTTAATTCTGTCTGCTGTTTGTAAAAGTCAAATGATAGCGTTTGTAATTTCAGCAGCTATTCATGTGATACCGATAATGCTTCCTATCTCTGAAACAAGTGCATTATATCGAATTATTGTGCTGATGCCCCTTTTCTATTCACAGTATATTTCCATAATGTCTGTTGAACAAATGCACAATGGTATGCTTTATGCAGTATGGTCTATTCCTGTTGCGATTGCTTTAGTAGTAATAGGTTCAATCATTTCCCATAAGGCATTTTCAAAACATCAAGTAAGATAAGCTTTAAAATCAATATGAAGCAAGCCCACCAAATAAAAAAAACGGTGCTTTGGTGGGCAGTATAAACACGCCCAGACGAAAATTCAACTTCCCTCCGAACCCGTTTTCGAGTTTGGAGGAATTTTTTTATGCGATGGTCGAATATGACCGCAATGCTGCTCATCAGAAGCAGCTACTATTTACGGAGTGTCACAGTGGAGTGAAGATTATCTTTTAGAAAAAATCATCACTCACTCGTGGCACTCTTACATTTTACAAGTAGAGATTACATCTCTTAATTATAGATATGCTTACGCTTATTGCCGTAGAGGTCTTAGTACCTTTGCGGCTTTTTGCTTTTCTGTCGGTTGCCGTTCACCGCCTGCCAATCTGGATTTTTCAAAAATTCAGATTGGAGGAAACGATATGGCATACAACAAAGCCAAAGAAGAAAAGAAATGGCGGCTCTGGAAAGAAGCCGAGGAAAAGCAGTTGCGGAACTTAGGCGTTACTGAGGACGATATAGAACAGCTCCGTATTCACGATTGGGCGATTTTTAATTCAGACAGACGGTATTATCAGCGAGTGCAGGAAACAGGTACATATCTTGACGAGCTTGCTGAAGATACTACACAGCCCGAAGTCAAAACGGTTGAGGATTTTCTGGACAGCATCGAAAATCAGCACCTCTATCAAGTTTTGATTAAGGTGGACAGGCTTACATTGCAGATTGCTTTGATGAAGATACAAGGATATTCACTCATCCACATCTACGGCGCGTCCGGCTCCGGGACGTCCACGCTGGGGCGATACCTGGCGGAGCAATTTCAGTATGCCTTCCTCGACTCAGACGACTATTTCTGGCTGCCCACTGACCCGAAATTCACGACAAAGCGTCCCATTGAGCAGCGTGTGCCGCTCATACGGCAGGACATTGCCGCCGCAAAAAACGGTGCTGTCCTCTCCGGCTCGCTCGTCGGCTGGGGGGATGCTCTCATCCCGGATTTCACGCTGGCGGTGCGCGTTGTGACCGACACATCCACCCGGATGGCGCGTATAAAACAACGAGAGTACGCGCGGTTTGGCGCGCGCATTCTGCCGGGCGGCGATATGTACGACCATCATCAGGCATTTTTGCAGTGGGCCGCCGGTTATGATGACGGCGGGCTTGACACGCGCAGCGCTGTGCTGCATAATGAATGGCAGAAGCAGCTTGCCTGCCCGATCCTGACGGTGGACGGCACTGCGCCCCTGGCCGAGACCGCCGCCTGTGTGGAGGAATTGCTATGCTCTGCAAACTGACCCCCGAAGAAGAAGTGCGTATGCACATACTTTTGAAAGGCATCGCCGATGACCCGAACGCGCTGGAAATGCAAAAGTTCATCCAGCACGGCAGCGTGACCACCTATGAACACTGTCTGCGCGTCACCCGCATCGCGTTCTGGCTCAACATCCATCTGCACGCCCGCGCGGATGAGGCCAGCCTTGTAAAGGGGGCGTTCCTGCACGATTTTTACCTGTACGACTGGCATAATTGCAGCAACATCACCCATTGGCACGGCTTCAAGCATGCTCGTATTGCACGCTACAACGCCGAAACCGTGTTTAAACTGACCGACAAGGAAAAGGACATCATCCAGAGCCACATGTGGCCGCTGAACCCCACCGACATACCTCACAGCCGCGAGGCCGCGCTTGTCTGCATGGCCGACAAGATGTCGTCGAGCTATGAGACGGTGCTGGAACGGAAGGCGAAAAGAAAGAAATAAAATACTTCTTGGCCCCCTCTGCGAGTGGAGGCCGCAGCGGGTGGGGAGAGAACCTTGCCACGGACTGAAATATTTCGGTCATACGTAAAGTTCTCTCCCTCCAGCCCTGCGGGGCCGCCTGCTCCCCTTCTGGCGCAAGCGCCACCTTGCCCCCATATTGGGGGAGCCTGTCTCGCAGAGGGAGGCAAGATTATTATGGAGGTAACACCATGCCCGATCAATACACCCGCACACGTGCCCAACTGGGCACACCCGCACTGGACGTGTTGCGCCGCGCCCATGTGGCCGTTTTTGGCATCGGCGGCGTCGGCGGGCAGGCTGTTGAGGTACTGGCCCGCAGCGGGGTAGGGGAGTTGAGCCTGTTTGACAGCGACACTGTCGCACTTTCCAACCTGAACCGCCAGCTTGTGGCGCTGCACTCAACGCTGGGGCAGTACAAGGTCGATGCCATGGCCGCCCGCATTGCGGACATTGACCCCACCATCATCGTGCACGCCAACCGCATGTTCTACAATGCCGAGACCGCCCCGGACGTCGACCTGACGCAGTTTGACTACGTGCTGGACTGCATCGACACGGTCAGCGCCAAGCTGCTGCTGATCCGTTGCTGCAAAAAGGCCGGGGTGCCGATCCTGTGCAGCATGGGCGCGGCCAACAAGCTGGACCCGACGGCGTTCCGCGTGGCCGACATTGAAAAAACCACTGTGGACCCGCTGGCCAAGGTCATCCGCCTCGAGTGCCGCAAGCGCCGCCTGGGCAAGGTGAAGGTCGTCTTTTCGGAGGAGCAGACCCTGCCGCCGCTGCAGGAGGAAATCGAGGAAGCCCCCACCGCTGCGCGCCGCACGGTGCCCGCCAGCAACGCCTTTGTGCCCGCCGCCTGCGGGCTGGTCTGCGGATCCGAGGTCGTCAAGGACCTGCTGCGCAAGGCCGGCGTTTACCGCGGCAAAAAATAATTTCTCTGCGCCCCGCTGGCACAAAAGCGGGGCGTTTTGCATGAAAAATACCAGTTTGCCCCCTGTGTTATCTTGACATTTGCACGAAATCAAAGTAAAATTATATATAGGAAATAAAGAGCCAAACGGCAGGCGCGGCCTGTGCGTGGCTCCTTAAAGGGTGTCGCCCAACGGGAACGCCGCTTTTTTACGATATTTAACGTCCTGATGACGGTTTGTGTATATTCTGCGCGCAGGGGCATCGTGTGTCTTTTTGGCTGACCTGCCGCGTTTCTTCATGCAACAATGTCATAGTGAAAAGCGTCCCGCTGCGCGCATCCTCCTATTTTGATAAGGAGTGAAACCGACTATGTCACCAATTTTGACCGTGGTGCTGGTCCTTGTTGCTGCCGCTGTTGCCGGGGCGCTTGGTTTTTACCTCGGCGGTGAAAACCGCAAGCGCACCGCCGAGGCGAAGATCGGCAGCGCTGAGGAGGAAGCCAAGCGCATCGTGAATGATGCCATCAAGGCTGCCGAGCAGAAGCGCAAGGAAACCATCATCGAAGCGAAGGACGAAGCCTTCAAGCTCAAGAGCGACGCGGACAAGGAAATCAAGGACCGCCGCGCCGAGATCACCCGCCAGGAGCGCCGCATCGACCAGAAGGAGGAGGCCCTCGACAAGCGCACCGCCCAGATGGAGCGCAAGGAGGAGGACCTCAAGCGCCGCAGTGAGACCGTGGAGGCCCGCCTGGACGAGCTGGAGCAGCTCAAGCTGCGCCAGACCGAAAAACTGGAAACCATCGCCGCCATGTCCAAGGAGGACGCCCGCGCCGTGTTGCTCAAGCAGGTCGACGACGAGTTGACTCACGAGAAGGCGATGAAGATCAGCGCCTACCAGGCTAACATGAAGGACGAGTGCGACAACCTCGCCCGTGAGCTGATCGGCCAGGCCATCGCCCGTTGCGCGGCAGACGCCACCAGCGAGGCCACTGTCAGCGTTGTACCGCTGCCCAGCGACGAGATGAAGGGCCGTATCATTGGCCGCGAGGGCCGCAACATCCGTGCACTCGAAACCGCCACGGGCTGTGACCTTATCATCGACGACACGCCGGAGGCCATCACGCTGTCCAGCTTTGACCAGACCCGCCGCGAGGTCGCCCGCATGGCGCTGGAGCGCCTGATTGCCGATGGCCGTATCCATCCGGCCCGCATCGAGGAGACCGTGGACAAGTGCCGCCGCGAGCTGGAAATCCAGATGAAGCGCGAAGGCGACAAGGCCGTCATGGAGCTTGGCATTCACAGCCTGCATCCCGACCTTGTCAAGCTCATTGGCCGCCTGAAGTACCGCACGAGCTTCGGCCAGAACGTCCTGAGCCACTCTCTCGAGGTAGCCTGGCTGGCCGGTCTGATGGCCGGTGAGCTGGGTGTCAATGTCCAGCTGGCCCGCCGCGCCGGTCTGCTGCATGACATCGGCAAGGCTCTTGACCATGAGATCGAGGGCAGCCACGTCCAGATCGGTGTTGACATCTGCAAGAAATACCGCGAGAACCCGCAGGTCATCCACGCCATCGAGGCCCACCACGGCGACGTGGAGCCCAAGACGACGCTGGCGTTCATCATCATGGCCGCCGACGCGATTTCCGCGGCCCGTCCCGGTGCCCGCCGCGAGAACATGGAGAGCTACATCAAGCGTCTGGAAACACTGGAGGCTCTCTGCAACGGCTTTGAGGGCGTCGAGAGTTCCTACGCCGTGCAGGCAGGCCGCGAGGTCCGCATCCTGGTCCAGCCCGACAAGGTCAGCGACGACGAGGTCATTCTGCTGGCACGCAATGTCGCCAAGAAGATCGAGAACGAGCTGGATTACCCCGGTCAGATCAAGGTCAGCGTCATCCGCGAGAGCCGAGCAACAGAGTACGCGAAGTAAAATTCACAACTGCATACAGCAACAGGCAGACCGTCAAAATTGGCGGCCTGCCTGTTTTGCTATACGATGCGGCAGGGGCCGGGCATGCCCGGCCCGCAGGCTTTCCCGCAAGAGGGTGCTTATTTTACAGTGCCGGGCCGCACATGTGCGGACCTTACTGCATGGCACCGCAAAGCCCGGCGCAGGTTCTCGGACTTAATCTTCCTGCAGCTGGCGCAATGCACCCAGGAAGGGATGAATACCTCCCCTACAAAATAATAAGCCCCCGACATAATACCGTACAGCGGCAGGTGTCGGGGGCTAACTTATTCTATTACAGATGCAGCACTCTGTCCTTGATCTCAGCGGTTCGGCCCTGGTTCCAGAACTGGGTGCCGATATAGCCGCAGGTGCGGCGGGCGACGTTCAGCTTGTTCTGGTCGCGGTTGTGGCACTTGGGGCATTCCCAGACCAGCTTGCCGTCCTCGGGCACGATTTGGATCTCGCCGTCGTAGCCGCAGACCTGGCAGTAGTCACTCTTAGTGTTCAACTCGGCGTACATGATGTTGTCGTAGATGAACTGCATGACCTTGATAACGGCCTCGAGGTTGTCCTGCATATTGGGCACCTCCACATAGCTGATGGCACCGCCCGGGGAGAGCTTCTGGAAGTCGCTCTCGAACTTCAGCTTCGTGAAGGCGTCGATCTGCTCGGTCACGTGGACATGGTAGGAGTTCGTGATATAATTGCGATCCGTGATGCCCGGCACAAGCCCAAAACGCTTCTGCAGGCACTTGGCAAACTTGTAGGTCGTGGACTCCAACGGCGTGCCGTACAGGCTGAAATCAATGTTGTGCTGGTTCTTCCACTTAGTACAGGCGTCGTTCATGTGCTGCATAACGTTCAGCGCAAACGGCTTGGCGGCAGGGTCGGTGTGGCTTTTGCCGGTCATAAACTTGCAGCACTCATACAGGCCCGCGTAGCCCAGACTGATGGTGGAATAGCCGCCGTAGAGCAGCTTGTCGATGGGCTCGCCCTTCTTCAGGCGGGCCAGCGCGCCGTACTGCCACAGGATGGGCGCGGCGTCGCTCAGCGTGCCCTTCAGGCGGTTGTGGCGGCACATCAGGGCCTTGTGGCACAGCTCGAGGCGCTCGTCAAAAATCTGCCAGAACTTATCAAAATCGCCGCCGCTGGACAGGGCCACGTCCACCAGATTGATGGTGACAACGCCCTGGTTAAAGCGGCCATAGTACTTCGGCTTGCCGTTCTCGTCGACATAGGGGGTCAAGAAGCTGCGGCAGCCCATGCAGGTGAAGCAGTGGCCCTCGCCGTTCTTGTCGACCTTGTATTCCAGCATCTTCTTCTCGCTGATGTAGTCGGGCACCATCCGCTTGGCGGTGCACTTGGCGGCGAGCTTGGTCAGGTAGTAGTAGGGCTGACCCTCATAGATGTTGTCGTTTTCCAGCACGTAAATGAGCTTGGGGAAGGCGGGGGTGATCCAGACACCAGCCTCGTTCTTGACGCCCTGGTAGCGCTGGCGCAGCATCTCCTCAATGACGATAGCTAGGTCGGACTTCAGGCGCTGGTTGTCACCGGCCTCGTTCAGGTACATAAAGACCGTGATGAACGGGGCCTGGCCGTTGGTGGTCATCAGGGTGACGACCTGATACTGGATGGTCTGCACACCGCGCTTGATCTCCTCGCGCAGGCGCTTCTCCACGATCTCGGAGATCTTCTCCTCGCCGGGGTCAATGCCCAACTCCTTCATCTCGGCCTCGACGTCGCGGCGGATTTTCTTGCGGCTGACATCGACAAAGGGGGCCAGGTGGGTCAGGCTGATGCTCTGGCCGCCGTACTGGCTGGACGCGACCTGCGCGATGATCTGTGTGGCAATGTTGCAGGCCGTGGAGAAGGAGTGCGGCTTTTCAATCAAAGTGCCGCTGATGACCGTGCCGTTCTGCAGCATATCGTCCAGATTGACGAGGTCGCAGTTGTGCATGTGCTGGGCGTAGTAGTCGGCATCGTGGAAGTGGATGATGCCCTCCTCATGCGCCTTGACGATCTCCGGGGGGAGCAGCATGCGCATGGTCAGATCCTTGCTGACCTCGCCGGCCATATAGTCACGCTGTACGCTGTTGACGGTAGGGTTCTTGTTGGAGTTCTCCTGCTTGACTTCCTCGTTGTTGCACTCGATGAGGGAGAGGATCTTGTCATCCGTCGTGTTGTGGGTGCGCTTGAGGCTCTGCACGTAGCGATAGGTGATGTACCTGCGGGCAACCTCATACGCACCGGTGGCCATGATGGCGTCCTCGACGATGTCCTGGATCTCCTCGACGTTCATCGCGTGGCCGCGGGCATAGCAGACCTCCTGCACATGATCGCTGATCTCGATGATCTGCTGCTTCGTCAGGCGCTGGGCATCGGGTACGACCTTGTTAGCCTTCGTGATGGCCGCAATAATTTTGGTAATGTCAAAGACAGCCTCGCTGCCGTTGCGCTTGATGATCTTCATGGTGACTCCTCTTTACAAAAAAATAAATACAGTGCGTTCAATACGAACTGTATAGAATGCGGATGAAATGCCGATTCGTAAATCGCCCGATTTGCGAGCAAGACTATAATACCGCACCGGGGGCAAAAAGTCAACCCATAAAACCACAAGATATAGTGTCCAGTGAGCGAGCTGAAACAAAATGTTCCGTTTTTATCGCCTCAACGTGCAAAAAAGCCCTGCCAAAAATAAGACTGAAATTTTGGTGATTTTGAGTGGTTCTACACAGTTTGTCGATGCAGCGTGCAAATATCTTCTTCGAAAATCATGCTCCCCCTTGCAGTATGCCCCCAAAGCTGGTATACTATGTCAGGGTTTGGGGGCGGAACGCCCGCCCGACACAAGATATGGGGATGTCCCCGCAGGAGAACACCATGAATTACGCAACCATTAAATATTGTGATATTGCCAACGGGGAGGGCGTGCGCACGAGCCTGTTCGTTTCCGGCTGCCGCCGCCACTGCCCGAACTGCTTCAATGCCGTGGCATGGGATTTCGGCTACGGTGCGCCGTTTACCAAGGAAGTTCGCAATGAAATACTGGAAAGTCTGGCCCCCGGTTACATCAATGGGCTTTCGCTGCTGGGCGGCGAACCGTTTGAGCCGGAGAACCAGCGGGAGCTGCTGCCCTTTATTAAAAATGTAAAGGTGCTGTACCCCAACAAGACGATCTGGTGCTACACCGGCAACAATCTGGAGCACGAGATCTGGCAGCCCGGTCCCGGGCGATGCGAGGTCACCGACGAGTTTTTACAATATATAGATGTGCTTGTGGACGGCGACTTTGTGCAGGACCAGTACGACATCAGTCTGCGCTTCCGCGGGTCGAGCAACCAGCGCATCATTGACATGAACAAGACCCGCGCAGCGGGCCGGGTCGTTTTGTGGCAGGACGACCCAATTTTTGCGGATCACACGATGTAATGGAAAATTGCAAGGGCGGATTGCATATCCGCCCGCGGGGCGTCGAGGACGCCGCCCCCCCAAACCGAAAGGCAGAACTATAGGGTCCGCAGATGTGCGGACCGCGGTTTCCCGCAAGAACCCATCTGCCTTACGCGCGAGGGCCGGGCATGCCCGGCCCCTACTGTGCAGTCACAATTAAAACAGGAGCAAAAACCATCCATCATGAGCACCACCTCAAAATCCAAAACCATGACCGAAGGGCCGCTGGCCAAACAAATTCTGCTGGTCAGCCTGCCGCTGGCCTTATCCAACCTTTTACAAATTCTGTTCAACATGTCCGACGTTGCCGTTGTGGGCCGGTTCGCCGGCTCCACGGCACTCGGCTCCGTGGGCTCGACGGCGACGTTTGTCACACTGTTCACCGGCTTTCTGATCGGCTTGAGCAATGGCGTCAACGTGCTGGTCGCCCGCTTTTACGGTGCCGGGCACCCCAAGGACGTCAGCAAGACCGTCCATTCGGCGCTGCTGGTCAGCCTGGCCGCCGGTGTGCTGCTGCTGTTCGTCGGCCTGTTCGGCTCGCCTGCGCTGCTGGAGCTGCTGAACACCAAGGAGGATCTGCTGCCCGGTGCGATTTTGTACCTGCGGGTCTACTTTCTCGGTATGCCGGCGCTAGCGCTCTACAACTTCGGCAACGCAGTGTTCAGCGCTATCGGTGAGACAAAAAAGCCGCTGGCCTACCTGTCGTTTGCGGGCGTGCTGAACATCCTGCTCAACCTGTTTTTCGTCATCGTCTGCAAGCTCGATGTCGCCGGTGTCGCGCTGGCCAGCACGATTGCCCAGTGCGTCTCGGCAGGGCTGATCCTGCACGCGCTGACAAAGGTCAGCGACTGCTATGCGCTGGATTTCCGCAAGGTAAGGCTGGACCTCAACATGACAAAGCGCATCCTGATGCTGGGCGTGCCCGCGGGCCTGCAAAACGCGATCTTTGCGATTGCCAACCTCTTTATTCAGGCGGGCGTCAACTCCTTCGACTCGCTGATGGTCAAGGGCAACTCCGCCGCAGCTAACGCCGACGCGATGATTTATGACGCTATGGCAGCGTTTTACATGGCCTGCGCCAGCTTTATGAGCCAGAACTACGGCGCGGGCAAGCTGGACCGCGTCAAGAAAAGCTACTTCATCGCGCTGGCCTACTCGTTTGGCCTGGGCGCGGTTCTGGGCGGCGGGCTGCTCGTCTTTGGGCGGCAGTTCCTGGCGCTGTTCACGACCGAGAGCGCTGTCATCGACGCGGGCATGAAGCGCATTATGGTCATGGGCTGGGCCTACTGCACCTCGGCGTTCATGGACTGCACGATTGCCGCCTCCCGCGGCCTCGGCAAGACGGTAGGGCCGACGGTCATCGTAATTCTGGGGTCCTGCGTATTCCGCGTTGCGTGGGTCTATACGATCTTTGCCCACTTCCACACGATCCCGGCGCTCTACCTGCTGTATCCCTGCTCCTGGGCGCTGACCGCCGCCGCAGAGATCGTCTATTTTGTTTTCAGCTACCGCCGCGCCGCCCTCCGTCTGCAGGAGCGCGATGCGCTGGCGCAGCTGTGAGAGCAGGGGAGAGGGCTGCTGTCATTTGCTGCATATCCCAAAAAATTACTAAAACAGTCTGTCATGTATATTTTGTATACCAGATATACAGAAAATACTTTTTACATACACCACTCCCACGTGTATAATAGTCGATGCAAGTAAAAGAGGAGTGGAAAAGTATGCAGTATACGGACCTGACAAGAAAGGAATTGCAGCGGGAGTACAGCCGCCTGACACGGAAGTACACGGACTTTATCCGCCAGCCGGTGGAGCTGGACCTGACAACGGAGGATCCGCTGCCGGGCTGCGCGAACCGCCGTGCGGTGAAGCATTTTGGCACTGTGCTGGACAAGGAGCTGCGCGATACCGGCGCAGCCCACCCCGCCCAAGCACCGGACGCCGTGGCGGCCCTGGCCACGATGCCCGGCTGTGCCCACCGCACGGTGGAGCTGTGCCGCAAAGCAGGTGTCCGCTTTGACGCCATCGACCACTGCACGGTGCTGGCGCGCACGATCCCGGAAGATATCCGGTCCGACGAGCTGACCCACGTTGCCAGCGTCTTTGCTGTCAGCGCCCGCATGGCTGCATTGGAGAGCCTGCAGGGAACGCTGATGAGAGCGTAAAGCCGTCTGCCGCCCCGTAAACCAAAAACCCGCATTGGCATTCAAAACCAATGCGGTTTTTTTATTGGTGCGCGTGGTGGGGATGACGGGCGGCTTGTAGGGGAACCGGTAGCGGATGTTGACATAGAACGGGCGGTCGTAGCCGCGGAACTGCCAGCAGGACGGCACGTCGAGCTTGTCAAACACGACGGCGTCGCTATCCAAGAATGAGGCCCTCTGCGCGGCGCTTTGCAGATTCTCGGCTGCGGAAAACCGATAAAAATGGAAATCCGCGGCTTTCCTTGCAATTTTCCGGCGAACATGCTACATTTAGTATAAAAACAAAAAGGGGCGTGCCGGGTATGATTCGTTTGGCCCTTGTCGAAGACGACGAGCTCTACCGCAGCCAGCTGCGCGAATATATTGACAAATACAGCGCGGTATCGGGCGAAAAATTTACCGTGACAGAATTTTCCGACGGCGACGAGATCGCACTTGGCTATAAGGCTGTCTATGACATCATCCTGATGGACATCGAGATGAAGTTTATGGATGGCATGATGGCTGCCGAGGAGATCCGCAAGGTCGACACCGAGGTTATCATTATCTTTATTACAAATTCGCCGCAGTATGCCATCAAGGGCTATGCCGTCGATGCGCTGGACTATGTGCTGAAGCCGGTCAGCTACTATGCGTTTTCGCAGAGACTTGGCCGCGCCGTGGAGCGCGTGGCGCGCCGCGCACGGCACTTTTTGCAGATCAATGCCCACGGCACGGCACATAAGCTGGACACCTCGGCCATTTATTGGATCGAGAACTGCGGGCATGACTTGGTGTTTCACACGGCGGAAGGGGAGGTGACCGCCCCGGGCTCCATGACGGAGACAGAGGAAAAATTGGCGCAGGACAGTTATTTCCGCGTAAACAAGGGCTGCCTTGTGAATCTGGAACACGTTGACCGAATGGACGGTGAGGATGCCATCGTCCACGGAGACCGTGTGCCGCTGGCCCGAGCGCGGCGCAAGGCATTTCTGGATGCACTGAACGACTATATCAACGGGGCAGGGTGACGATATGCCGCTGAAAATTCCTTATTATGAGATGGATATTCCGCGCCTTGTCACGGCGCTGGCAGACTGGCTGGCCTGCCTTTTGTACCTGCGGTTTCTGCCTCCGCGCTACGGCGGGGTCAAGCGTGCGGCGCTGTACGGCGGTGCATTGGCGGCATTGGCACTCTACCTTGTGGCCACCGACGGCTTTAACGGCTGGCGGTTCAATGTGCTGTACGCGGTTTCTGTTGCACTTATGCTGCTTTTTATGGCGGCGGCCACCCGTGCAGACCGCTGGCAGGTGGGGTATTTCTGCACGCGGGCGTTTATTCTGGCGGGTTTTGCCGGGGCGCTGACATGGCAGATGTATGTATATTTTGCGCGTTACATCGCAGCATTGCAAAGTCTGCCTGCGTTGGTGCTCTTTATTGCGGCGGGGTTCGGCATCATCTTCGGCCTGATGTGGCTTCTGGAGGATGGCGGCAGCACGGGCAGCATTCAGTTTGACATTCGGCCTCGCACGACCTGCATCGCGGCGGTCATGGCGGCGGCCATCTACATTTTGTCCAGCATCAGCTATACGCAGCTGAACACGCCGTTTTCGGCCCGCGGCACGATGGAAATTTACACAATGCGCACGGTTGTCTACTTCGGCGGCGTGGCGCTGCTGTTTGCATATCAATCGCAGCTGCGCGATTTATTGACACAGCGCGAGGCGGATGCCTTGCGGAACATGCTGCACATCCAGTATGAAACTACAAAATCCGGCAGGAGAGCATTGACCTCATCAACCAAAAATATCATGACTTGAAGCACCAGATCGCGGTGCTTCGCGCCGAGAGCGGCGAGAAACGCAATGCCGTGCTGGACAATATGGAGCAGGAAATCAAAGCCTACGAGGCGCAGAACGACACCGGCAATAAGGTGCTGGACACGGTGCTGACAGGCAAAAGTCTGACCTGCCGCACCAAAAACATTCAATTGACCTGCGTTGCTGACGGCACAGCGCTGGACTTTATGGACGTGATGGACATCAGCAACCTGTTCGGCAATGCGCTGGACAACGCAATCGAGAGCACCGACAAAATCACAGACCCGGAGCGCAGGCTCATCCACCTGAGCGTGGCGAGGCAAAAAGGCTTTGCGGCCATCCGCATTGAAAACTGCTTTGACGGTGAGCTGAAATTTGAGAAGGGCCTGCCTGTCACGACGAAAAAGGATGTCTTGTACCATGGCTTCGGTGTAAAAAGCATACAAAACGCCGCCGCAAAATACGGCGGTACCGCGACAATTACGACCCGCGAGGGTTGGTTTGAGCTGCGTGTGCTGATTCCGCTGGGGCAGCCGCAGCAAGAATAAAAAATGAAGTTTTACGCCCTCTGCATCGGCAAACGCCGTGCAGGGGGCGTTGTTTGTGCGGAAAAAGTCTATGTTTTGATGCCGCATTAGGCAATGTATACAAAAAAGAAAGCACAAAACATTGTGAAACCTGACGAAGCCAAAAACCGTTTGTGCGAAAAAGAGCGCATTTCGTGCAAATTATGCGCCGCCGCACGATTCTTGTGGTATGGTAGACTTACAGAAAAAAGAAGCAATCTCCGGACGGACTGCCCGTCCGACGAAGGAGGAGAACACATGTTTGAAATCACACGCCTGACGGTGGAGCATCTGGCCGCCGGCTGCGTGACCGACTGCTCCACACCCCGCATCGGGTTTTCCCTGAGCAGTGACCGCCGGGGTGCACAGTTGGCCGACGCCGAGTTGACCGTCGGTGACTGGTCCGCCCATGTGACCAGCGGCCAGAGCGCTGCCTACGTCGGCCCTGCGCTGCTGCCGTTCACCACCTACAACGTGCGCCTGAACGCCACCGACGACGCAGGCGAGACCGCCACCGCCACCACTGCCTTTGAGACAGGCCGCATGGAGACGCCCTGGAAGGGCCGGTGGATCAGCGACCCGAGTTACCACTTCACCGAGGCAAAGGTCAGCCCCGTGCCGATGGTTTTCCGCAAGGAAATCACAACGAACAAACCCATTGCCCGCGCGCGGCTCTACGCCACAGCCATGGGCATCTACGAGGCCGAGCTGAACGGCCAAAAGCTGGGCGAGCAATACTTCGCCCCCGGCTTCACGAGCTACAAGTCCTATTTGCAGTATCAGACCTACGATGTAACGGCACTTTTGACAGGCGACGACACGCTGACCTTCACGGTTGCAGGCGGCTGGGCGGTGGGCAGCTTTGTGTTTACCCGCAAAAACCGCGTGACTGCCGACCGTCAGGCTCTGCTGGCCGAGCTGCGCATTGAGTACACGGACGGCACGACGGAGACCATCGGCACCGACGCTACATGGCAGGTCAGCGAGAGCGGCCCCGTGCGGATGGCGGATCTGTATGACGGCGAGACCTACGATGCCACGCAGGAAATCAGCGATTGGCACAACGCCGCGCCCGAGACGCTGAAAGTTGCCCCCGCCATCACGGCGGACTACGGTGCCCCGGTCAAGGCCCACGAGGTGCGCAAGCCCGTGGCCGTGATGACCGCCCCCGACGGCGAGACGATTTACGACTTCGGCCAGAACCTTGCGGGTGTTGTCCGCATCAAATTCAACGGCAAGGCCGGGCAGGTCGTGACCGTGCGCCACGCCGAGATCCTGAACCCCGACGGCAGCTTAAACACGACCTTCCTGCGCACGGCCAAGGCCACGGCGACCTACACCTGCCGCGACGGCGAGCAGACCTACAGCCCGCGGTTCAGCTATATGGGCTTCCGCTATGCGGGGGTCAAGGGTGTCGACGCGAAGGATCTGGAAATCGAGGCCGTGGCGCTCTACTCCGATGTGGAGCACAGCGGTTCCTTCCGTTGCTCCAATGAGATGCTGAACAAACTGCAGTCCAACATTACATGGGGCGCCAAGTCGAATTTCGTTGATATACCGACGGACTGTCCCCAGCGCGACGAGCGCATGGGCTGGACCGGAGACATTGCCGTGTTCTCGCCCACCGCGCTGTACAACTTTGAACTGAGCCGCTTTTTGGAGAAGTGGCTGCGCGACGTCAAGGCCGAGCAGCTGCCCACCGGCGGCATCCCCAACACCGTGCCTGTGCAGGGCTACGGTTTCCCCGCCACAATGCCCGAGATGGCCGTGGACTGGTGGGGCGACGCCTGCGTGCTGGTGCCATGGGCTCTATACGAGGCCACGGGCAGCCTGGATGTGCTGCGTATGATGTACCCCACCATGCAGAAGTACGTCAAGGCGTGCTGTTTCTGGGCCGGGTTCGGCATCGGCAAGCACCGTTATATCTGGCACACGCCGTCGGTGCTGCATTTTGGCGACTGGGTCGCCCCCGATGTGCCGAAGATGAGTCAGTGGCAGGCCCGCAGCAAGTACACCGCTACGGCCTCCCTGTGCAACACCAGCGGTACACTGGCGAAAATTGCACGCATCCTTGGCAAGACCGAGGACGCCGCCAAGTACAAGGAGCTGAGCCGCAAGGTGGCCGATGCCTATTGCAGTGTGCTGACCGACGGCAGCGGCAAGACGAAGGAAGAATTCCAGACCGCCTATGTGCTGCCGCTGTACTTGAATATGTTCCCCGAAAACGTCAAGGCGAAGGCTGCCGAGAATCTGGTCAAGCTGGTTGAGAAGAACGACTACAAGATCGGCACAGGCTTCCCGGGCACGCCGTACATCCTGTTTGCGTTGGCCGACAACGGCCACGCCGACACTGCCTACAAGATGCTGCTGAACACACAGTGTCCCAGCTGGCTGTATGAGGTCCGCGTGGGCGCAACCACAGTTTGGGAGCGTTGGGACGGTCTGGACGAGAACGGCGAGTGCCCAATCGGTGACGACGGCACCGACATGATGATCTCGTACAACCACTACGCCAGCGGCGCGGTGGGCGCGTTCCTCTACCGCCGTGTGCTGGGTGTGGAGCCCACCGAGGCCGGGTACCGCAAGTTCAAGTTTGCGCCGGTGGTCGGCGGCGGCATCACCGAGGCTGAAGGCACGGTGGGTACGCCCTACGGCGTGATCAAGGCTGCATGGAAGATCGCGGACGGCGAGATGACGATGACCGTGGCGGTGCCCGTCGGCACCGAATGCACCGTCGTGCTGCCGAGCGGGGAAGAGAAGGTACTTGGCAGCGGGGAATATACCGTTACGGCAAAGGCGTAGCGTAAACAAATTGCTTATATACACAAACAAGGAGTGACTCTCTATCATGTCAACCTCGAAATCCAACTTCTGGTCCTCGCCGCTGACGAAGTCCCGTATCACCAGCGACGACGTCAAGATGCCGGAAATGCTGCTGGGCTATTTTATCGGCCCCTTCGGCGCACTGCTTTCCTCGGGCATCTTCACCAGCATCCTGCAGAACTACTTCACCGATGTCCTCAAGCTTGATCTTGGCTTTTTGACGACCTTGCAGCTGGTCTCCACGGTGCTCATCGTGGCGTCCAACCTCATCGTCGGTCAGCTGATTGAGCACACCAAGGCTCTGGCCGGCAAGGCACGCCCGTGGATCCTGCTCTCCGCGCTGACCCTTTCCGTCGCCAGTGTGCTGATGTTTATCGTGCCGTTTGAGGGCATGGCCAAGATGGTCTGGATCGCCATCGCGTACAACCTGTACTACGCGGTCGCTTACCCCATCTACAACACCGCCAACTCCACAATGATCCCCGTTTCCACCCGTGACAGCAAGCAGCGCGGTGCGCTGGCTTCCTTCACCAACGTGGCGGGTCTGGGCGTTATGGGCTGCGGCTCGATGGTATTCCCGATGCTCGTTTCCTTCGCGCTGAAGGAGGACCAGCACCTGTGGTTCCTCACCATGCTGGCCGTCGCCATCTTCAGCGCACTGACCATCTACCTGCAGTTCCTCTTCACCCGTGAGCGCGTCACCGAGGAAGGCCGCGCCGACACCGAGACCCCTGCCAAGTCCGCCACGCTGGGCGAGCAGCTCAAGGCCGTTACCGGTGACCGCATGTGGTGGATCGTCATGGCGTTCTATATGCTGTTCCAGTGGAGCGGCGCGATGAAGAACGGCTCCATGAGCTACTTCTGCAAATGGGTTCTGGACAACACTTTCTTCGGCACAGCGGACGCATGGGGCGCCTCCCAGGGCCTGCTCAGCATCATGGGCGCTATCCCGATGGCCGTGGCTGCAGTCTTTGTGGTACCCCTGGCCAACAAGTTCGGTAAGCGTCTGGTCTGCGGCGGCTTCATGCTGCTGGGTGCCGCGGGCGGCATCATCGCAGGTCTGGGCGGCGGCAATATCGTGCCGGTCGCCATCGGCGTGGCCCTCAAGTGTCTGGGTTCTTCCCCGGCCTGCTATCTGATCCTGGCCATGATTGCCGACGTTATCGACCACATTGAGTACCGCACCGGCATCCGCACCGACGGTCTGACCATGAGCATCTACAGCTCCCTTATGGTCGCCGCCACGCCGATCTGCAACTCCATTTTCAGCGCCATGCTGAACGGCAGCGGCTATAACCAAGCCGCCGACGTCGCTCTGGGCACCGCCGCCCAGACCGCCAGTGTGCAGACCGCGATCTCTGTCAGCTATATCTGGGTCGAGACCGTCTGCTATATCATCGGCGCCGTCATCCTGATCCTGTTCTGGACGGTTGAGAAAAACCTGCCCGAGGAGCAGAAGGCTATCAAGGAACGCAGCAAGAAGTAACGCGCCCTACACGCGATTACGATATACACAAGGATACACAAGGAGGAAAAACATGAGTAAGAAAAAATCCGGCCGCCGCGTCTGGCGCGGCGTGACCACAGCCACGGCATCGCTGCTGGCGCTCAGCGTCTGCGCCTCGACCGTCGTGGACGGATTCCGTACTGACATTGACAAGTTCCTGGGCACCAAGAGCACCAAGCTCGTGACCGAGAACTCCGACGGCACTGACCTGTATACTTTCAAATCCGACTACACCTCCACTACCGAGCTGCTGCACGGCATTCAGGACGTGGGTGAGCGGATGAGCGAAGAGGGCAGCGTCCTGCTGAAGAACAACGGCGCACTGCCCTTGACCAAGGATGAGACCCAGAAGATCACCCTTCTGGGCTTCTCCAGCTACTATCCCGTACAGGGCGGCGATATGGGTTCCAGCCTTGTGGAGAACACCGGCACGGATGCCGATACAGTCGATATGGTCGGTGCCTTCAAGGCAAAGGGTTTCGGTCTGAACCAGACTGTGGCCGATATGTACGAGGCCCTCAAGCCGACGTACAAATCCGAGGTCCAGAGCTGGGGCGGCACTGTGGAGTACAACCACATCACCGCACCCTCCACCACCGGCGTTTTCTCCAGCAAGGAGCCGAGCCAGGCCGCGATGGATAGTCAGGATGCAGGCTGGAAGGACAGCATGAATGACAACAATGTCATGATCGTCACGATTGCCCGCTCCGCCTCTGAAAACGGCAGCTACAACCCCGGCACCGCCGGTGTTGATCCCACCCAGAAACTGAACCAGACCGACCCGCTGGGCCTGTCCGACGACGAGCGCGACCTCATCAATGCAGCCGTCACCGCCAAGGCGGCCAACGGCGGCAAGGTCATCGTCCTATTGAACAATGCCAGCGCCATGGAGGTGCAGGAAATCGAGGACAACGTCGGTGTTGACGCCATCCTGCAGGTCGGTCTGCCGGGCGGCTACGGCTTCTACGGTGTGGCCGACATTCTCTCCGGTGCGGTCAGCCCCTCCGGTCATCTGACCGATACCTATGCCGTCAAGAACGCCAGCGCCCCCAGCGCCCAGAATTTCGGCGATCTGCAGTGGGCCAACGCCAACCCCGACATCAGCATGAACGATGCCATTGTCGAGGCCGAGAACATCTACATCGGCTACAAATACTACGAGACCCGCTACTTTGACACCGTCATGGGGCAGGGCAACGCCGCCTCCACCGTCGGTTCCTCCACCGGCAGCGCATGGAACTACGACGACGAGGTTACTTACCCGTTCGGTTACGGTCTGTCCTACACCACGTTTGAGCAGACCCTCGATAACCTGAATGTCGATCTGGAAAACGAGACCGTCACCGCGAACGTGACCGTCAAGAACACCGGCAGCGTCGCCGGTAAGGATGTTGTGCAGCTCTATGTCAGCCTGCCCTACACCGATTATGACAAGGAGCACGGTGTTGAGAAGGCTGCTATCCAGCTGCTGGACTACGGCAAGACCGCCGAGCTTGCGCCCGGTGCCTCCGAGACCGTGACCATCACCGCTGACATGCAGAATATGGCCAGCTGGGATTCCACCGCTGACAACGCGGCCGGTACCAAGGGCTGCTACATTCTCGATGCCGGTGACTACTGGTTCACCATCGGCAACGGCGCACACGAGGCCGTGAACAATGTACTGGCCGCAGAGGGTCAGAGTGTGGACGGCAGCGCCGACAAGGCCAAGAGCTGGACGCTCGATTCCTTTGACGACACGACCTTTGCCACGACCAAAAACGGCACCGCCGTTGAGAACCAACTGGCCGACATGGACATCAACAGCTGGCTGCCCGGCACTGCTACCTATCTGACCCGTGCCGACTGGGAAGGCACCTTCCCCAAGACCTATAAGAATCTGACCGCCTCCGATGAGATGCTCGACATTCTGGACAATGACATCTATGAGATCAACGCAAACGGCGATCCGTCCACCGTCACCTTCGGTGCCGACAACGGCCTGACTCTGGCTGACCTGAAGGGTGTCACTGACCTTGATGATGAGCGCTGGAGTCTGCTGATGGATCAGCTCACCCTGGAGGAGGGCATGATTCGTCTGGGTCTGGGCGGCACCTCCACCAAGGCCATCGAGTCTATCATGAGCCCCGAGACTATCCAGAACGATGGCCCCAACGGCATCTACAGCTATCCTCTCGGCCAGTATGCCAACACCGACAAAGCCGGTGCTGACCCCTGCGCCGTGGATGCCAACGACCCCAACCTCCCATACAAATTCGGCACGATGGTCAACGAGACCGTCATTGCCCAGACCTTCAACAAAGACCTCGCCAACGAGTACGGCAAGATCTGCGGCAACTACAGCCTGTGGAGCAACCTGACCATCTTCTGGGGCTGCGGCACCAACCTGCACCGCTCCCCCTACAACGCCCGCAACCATGAGTATTATTCCGAGGATGCCGTCCTTACCTCCGGTCAGGCCGTTGCCTTCATCAGCGGCGGCAAGGAGTACGGCGTTATCATCGCCCCCAAGCATCTCGCCTTCAACGATACCGAGATCAACCGTACCGGCGTTTCCGTCTTTATGACTGAGCAGCAGGCCCGCGAGAACGAGCTGCGCGGCACCCAGGCCGCCATCGAGGATGCCGGTGCTCTGGGCGTCATGACTGCCTTCAACCGTGTCGGCATCACCGCTGCCAACGCCCACACCGGCCTGCTCAAGAACATTCTGCGCGGCGAGTGGGGCTTCAAGGGTCTGGAGAGCCAGGACTTCATCATGAACCCCAACTACGCCGTGCTGAAGGAGTATGCCCTCAACGGCGGCACGATGACCACCTTCACCGGTGAGAACACGATGGCCGCTGTCAGCGAAAAGTTTGCCTACTGGACCACCGAGAATGTTGGTCAGGACACCGAGCTGATGAGCGCCATCAAGCAGGCCATGACATGGCAGGCCTACGCGCTGGCCAACTCCAACGCGCTGGACGGCATGGCCAGCAGCACCCGCCTTGTCAGCGTGCGCACCTGGTATGACAACGCCCTCGTTGCCGTGCAGGTCGTCTTTGCCGCCCTGACCGTACTGGCCGCCGCCATGTATGTGCTGAATGACCGCAAATCCAAGAAGCAGTAAAGGAGTGCAAACCATGAGTTCTACGAATCAAAAAGGGCGCAGGTCTGATCCTGTCGCTTCTGACCGCCGTTGCCGGTGCTGTCGGCCTTGGCTTCTGCATTGTCAACGCCGGGACTGATTCCTTCCGCAAGATCGGCACCAGCCCGGTTGTCATCGGCTGCGCCGTCATCGCCATCCTTGCACTGGTGCTGCGCGTCGTGCTGGACAAGAAGCTGGCCATTGCCGCCGATGCGATGAGCGTAGTTGCCGGTATCACGCTGGTCGTGGCTGCCGTACAGTTCATCAGCCCCCGCGTCAACACCATCGCCTCGATCATGACCTTTACGAACAACGCCCAGACGATGGCTGACCTGTCCAGCGCCATCTACGGCACGGCCGCGCTGCTGATTGCCGTGGTGCTGAACATCATTGCCGCGTTCACCAATGTGAACAAGCAGTAATTCTGCGCCATTCCCGCGTCACTTCATCGTGACAGCTTTTTCCTCATCCACACCCCTGGGGGGCTTTCTCTCCGGGGTATTTTGTATTATGATGTAAAAAACAGAGTTTTTCTGAAAGGATGTGTTCCACCTGCGCCGCCTGATGCTTATTCTTGCCATGCTGGTTCTGCTGGCAGGCTGTGCCGCCGCCCCGGCAGCCCCTGCGGTGCAGTGCCGCATCGTTTTGGAATCCTCGCCTGCGTTTACAGCGCAGACCCAGACCGCAGCCGTTACCCCGGGGCAGAGTGTGACCTTCACCCTGACCCCGGCCGACGGCTATACGCTGACGGGCGCAGACTATCCCGGTGCGTCGCTTACCCGCACCGGCGCGGCGTACATCCTGACGCTGCCCGATGTCCGCTACTCCGTTGCCGTGGCGGTGACAGCGGAAAAAAGCGATACTGTGCTGTATTATAACGACAACTGCGGCGGCGGCTGGGTCACTGTGCCCGTCCACCCCCAGCCATCTGCGGCTGAACACCGCCATCGACGATGCGCTGTTCACCCGCCCCGGGTACACGCTGACGGGGTGGAACACCGCCCCGGACGGCAGTGGTCAGGCCGTTGGGCTGGGCAGCCGGACCGAGCCCGGCGCGCGGCTTTACGCGCAGTGGGCTGCTCAAAACGACGCCGCGGAGTTCACCTACACGGTTGAAAACGACGCCGCAGCTATAACGGGCTGGCAGGGCGAGGGAGAAGTGCTTGTCATCCCCGATACGCTGGGCGGCGCACCCGTCGTGGAAATTGCGGCGGGGGCCTTTGCCGATGCGCCCTGTAAAACAGTCATCTTCCCGGATACTTTGCGCCGCGTGCAGCCCGGGGCCTTCAGCGGCAGCGCCGCGGAGAGCGTGACCCTGTTTGACAACCTGCAGCAGATCAGCGATTACGCATTTGAAGATTGCACAAGCCTGCAAACATTGTACATCAATGCCGCGACTGCGCCCGTCTACAGCGGCAGCTACTACGCGACGTTCGCCGATAAGTACGACCGCCTGCTCTCATTGGCCGATACGCAGAAGCTTGTGCTGTTCTCCGGTTCCTCGGCGCGGTTCGGGTATGACAGCGCCGTGCTGGATGCTGCCCTGCCCCATTATGAGGTCGTGAACATGGGTGTGTTCGCCTACACCAATGCGCTGCCGCAGCTCGAGCTGATTCGCGCACAGATGCGCCCCGGCGACCTGCTGCTGCTCTCGCCCGAATTTGACGCCGCCAAGCGCCAGTTCTGCACGACAAACGCCTTCGACGACGCCTTCTTCTGTATGGCCGAGGCTGACTACGACATTGTCGCGAGGCTCAATTTACAACAGTACAGCGGCGTTTTTTCGGCACTCGGCTCCTATTTGCAGACCCGCGCAGACATGGCGGCGCGCAGCTATGCCGTCTCGCCGTCCGATTTGGACGAGGACGGAAATGCTGTTGACACGCCGAGCTACAACGAGTACGGTGACTATGTTCTGTACCGCCCCGATGCCGTCGATGACACGCCGATTTACGGACTGCCTGTGGACTACATGACGGTGTCCTTCCCGTATGACACGTATATAGCCCCCGCCAACGCCGAGTTTGACCGCTTTGCGGCAGACGGCGTGCGGGTGTACCTGACGTACAGCCCGCGCAACAGCCGCGCCGTTTCGGCGGATTCCACGCCGGAGGCTGTGGCCGCGCTGGATGCGTATTTCCGAGAAAATCTCGATGTTGTGTTCTTGACGCCGCTGCAGGATTCCCTGATGCCCGGGCGGTATTTCTACGGCACCGACAACCATCTGTCCACAAACGGGGTGACTATGCGCACGGCACAGGTCATCGATGCACTGACAAAACAACTGCAAGGGGAGGGGATTGCGCCATGATTCTTGTCTGCGCTCTGGCTGCACTGACCACTGTGTTGGCACTGGCGGCCCATCGCCGGGCATGGGCCGCAGCGCTCGGCATGGTTTCGGGTGCTGCGGTGGTTTTGGCAGCGCTGGTACTGGATGTGTCCACCCGCACAATGCTGCTCTGTCTGTTGATTCCCTGCGCCGCCGCAATGTGGCCGATAGGAGGGCGCTTATGAATTTCACCGCACCCGCTTTTGTGCTGCTTTTTCCTATCGTACTGGCTCTGCATTGGATGCTGCCGCCGAGCCGGCGCTGGGTATTGCTGCTGGCCGCCAGCCTCGGATTTTACGCTGTGGGCAGTCCGCAGGCACTTCCGCTGCTGGCGGGTATCACGCTGGGAACCTATGCGGCGGCACTGGGCATCGCAAAAAGCAAAACACAGACGGCCAAAAAGCTCTGGCTGACCTGCGCGGCAGTTTTGTGCATCGGGTGTCTGTGCCTCTTCAAATATGCCGGGATTTTCCGCACAGATGTGCCGCTTCTGCTGCCCGCGGGCATCTCGTTTTACACATTTCAGACCCTCAGCTATGTCATTGATATTTACCGCGGGCGGCTCATGCCGGAGAGGCATCCGGGGTATTACGCCTTATTCGTCAGCTTTTTCCCGCAGCTGGTAGCGGGGCCGATTGAACGCAGCACGGCGCTTCTGCCTCAGCTGCACGCGCAGGAGCGCCGTATGGACAGCAGCGGCTGGCTTTGGATGGTGCGCGGCTTTGCAAAGAAGCTGCTGCTGGCAGACACCGCTGCCGTATTTGTGGATTCCGTCTACGCCTCCCCGGCTGACGCCTCCGGCCCGGCTGTTCTGTTGGCAACACTGCTTTTCGCCGGGCAGATCTACTGGGGACTTTTCCGGCTATTCCGACATTGCCGTCGGGGCCGCTGCCTTGCTGGGTGTGCGATTGAGCCGCAATTTTGACCACCCCTATCGCGCAGACTCCTTGCGTGATTTCTGGCGCCGCTGGCACATCAGCCTGACGCGGTGGTTTACGGACTACGTCTATATCCCGCTCGGCGGCTCGTGCCGCGGCACGGCACGGCTGGCCGTAAATACCATGGTCGTGTTTCTGTTAAGTGGTCTCTGGCATGGCGCCGCATTACATTTCGTGGTGTGGGGCGGTGTGCATGGTGCGCTGCTGCTTTGGGAAAAGGCCCTGACCCCCTGCGGCGGAAAGCACAAGGCCCGCACCCGGACCGCCGTGTGCCTACGCCACGCCTATACATTTTCTCTGGTCTGCATCGCTTGGGTCTTTTTCCGGGCAGCCTCTGTCTCGGATGCCCTTCTGCTGCTGTCCCGCCTGCCTGTCGACTGGTCGCTGAGCACACTGCACACAACGCTGCTGAGCATCGGTATACAGCCGGTGGCAGAGCTTGTTTTGGGGGCGCTCTGCCTGCATCTGCTGCCCGAAACGTCGTCCGCAGCACCGTCCCCGCGCAGCGTTTTGTCCTTCTGTCTTTTGGCATTGACTGTGGTCGCCGCGTGGTTTTCCACACTGCACACGGGCACGACCAATGCCTTTATCTACTTCCAATTCTGACCCTGCCATGAAAAAACTGTTTACAAGTATGCTCTGCGTTTTTATCGCCATACCGTTGCTCCTGACGGTGTGGGGCTTTGCCCTGCCCGCGCAGTACTGCAATACGTTTGTGGGGGAACTGCCCGCCAAGCGTGCCCTGCTGGCTGCGGAAAGTGATAAACCGCGTCTTATTCTTGTGGGCGGCAGTGCAGCCGCTTTCGGCGTTGACAGCGCTCTGCTGGCCCGGGAGCTGCCTGACTATCAGCCCGTAAATTTTGGCCTGTACGCAGCACTCGGCACACGGGTCATGCTGGATTTGTCCATAAAGGAATTGCGCCCAGGCGATCTTGTCGTCATCATGCCGGAGCAGCAGCGTCAGGCGCTTTCCGATACCGTCGGCGCGGATGCCTTTTGGCAGGCTGTTGACGGAGACTTTTCGGCACTTGCCTGCCTGCACGCGCGGGATTTTGGGCCTTTGTTGGGGCGTTTCCGCGCTTTGCAGGTGCGAAGTTCCGCTATTTTCTCACCGGTGCGCCTTCCCCGGACGGCGTCTATCGCCGCGGCTCCTTCAATGCGGTGGGCGATGTGGCAAATCCGCTCTGCAGCGCCAATATTTTGCCGGATGGTTATGACACGACAATGCCGATACGCTTTGATCCCTCGATGCTGGACACCGACTTCCGTGATGCGCTCAACGCCTACACTGCACAGGCCGAGTCTGTCGGGGCAGTTGTCTTGTATCATTTCCCGCCGATGAATGTGCTTGCTGTAGCGAATGCAGAAGATATTGATACGTATGCCGACTATCTGCAGTCGCAGCTGACTGCACCTCTGGCAGGCGATCCGCATGCCTGCGTGATGGACGCCGGGTGGTTCCTATGACACAAATTTCCATCTGAACGTGAGCGGCAAGACCGTCTTTACGCGGCAGCTCATCCGCGATCTCAAAGCTGTACTGGGTGACATCTCGTCTACCGAAATCGCGTTGCCCGCCATGCCCGCCCGCCGGATACAGACCGAAACAGAAGCCGTGAATAACAGCGATGCTGCATATTTTACATGGGAAAGTGACCGTCTTGTCGTCAATGCGGCGGGACGAGGCCGCCGCACCTTGACAGTTCCGGGCGAGGTGGACGGCCGACCCGTGACGGCGCTGGCCTCCGACACGTTTGCGGGATGCAGCATGCTGGAGAAACTGACGATACAGCAAAATATCACGGCGCTTCCGGATGGACTTTTTGCCAAATGCTCCGCGCTGCAGGAAATCACGCTGACCCAGCCGGACCCCGCGCGGCTTTCCGTGGGGCAGGCCCTGCTCGACGGTGCGCCCGCGTTCTGCCGCATCCGCGTGCCCGCCGCAAGCTACACCTCCTACTGCCTGAGCTACGCATGGTCGCCCTACGCGGAGACCTTCGCCCATTAAGGCAACACCGCGCAATTCCCGCCTTACCGCATCGCAGGGCGACTGTCTATACTGATAGCCGGATTGTGGAAAAGTACAGGGATTAACTTGCGTAAATTTTCACGCAGATTGGCCTCTTTTTTTTACATAGCCAACGTCTGGCAGGACTTGAAATGACAGTGCGGGGTGGGTATAATATAAAATGTTGTAGTATGCCTTGTGAGATACAACGGAAGCGCTGGAATGGAAGGAAACAGCGGGATCGAAACCCTGCGAGGATGAACATGAAATTCGATAGAAGAATTACAGATGAAATCTACACTTCCGATACGGTAAGGCTGGGAAAAAATGCATTTCAGGCCATGCGGGAGACGATCTATCATAATGGCGGTGTCGGAACCATTACCGGGTACTATGATGCCGAATTGTCGATCCTGTCGGTCAGTGATCTGTTGCTGCATAATCTGAACCACAGCTATGAGTCCCTGATGGAGCAGACAAAGGGTTCACTGAAGAATCTTTTCTATAAGAAAGATGCCACATTCCTTGACAATGCACGCTTTCGTCAGATCCAGGGCGAAGGAGAAGGCCGGATCCTCACGGCAGATGGGTCTCCCGTCTATGTGCGTATCTACAAAAAAGATGCAGTCGATACGGATGGAACACCGATCTGGATCATGTCAGTACAGATGGACTGGGCGTATGAGAACCTTGCGCTGGTTAATGAATCCATCCATTCTGCACTATGGTATTTTGAGTGTAATGAAAACGATGAGATCGTTCATGTGAACTGGAGCCATGCGTTCCGGCAGATCCTTGGATATCATGACATTCTGGATTTTCCGAACAAACTGGATTCGTGGTCGAACCTTCTGCACCCAGAGGACTATGACCGGGTAATGCAGCTGCTTTTGGAAACGATTGCGGACAAAACCAATACTACAAAATATAATGTTGAGTACCGACTGAAAATGCAGGATGGCCAATACCAGTGGTTCCGGACATCGGCGGAGGTGATACGCCGTCTGGATGGCTCGGCCAATCGAATTGCCGGGATCATCAGCAACATTGACGCGGAAAAAAGAAGCCGGATGCAGGCGCAGCGGGCAGCGGCATTTCACCGTGCATTTACCAGCGCAAACCTCTGCGAATACTATGTAAATCTGGAAAAGAACACCTTTGATACTTTCAAAGTGGAGCCCTCTTTAATGACGGCCTTTGAGCAGAACCACACATGGGATGGGCTGGTCAGATTCTTTGTGGATAACTATGTGGTTGAAGAGGACAAAAAGTCTGTAACGGATTTCTACAATCGCGCCTACATCACGAAAAAACTAAAGGGGCTTGAGACGGAGCTGTGTCAGGAGTGCCGCATCGTTCTGGATGGGGAGGAACGATGGGTCAGCAACGTGGTCATGCGCGGCGAGATCGAAGATTCCGAATATGCGATGATTTTTCTGCGGGACATCACAGAGTCCAAAGCAGAGACGGCACGGCGGATGCAGATGGCCTCAGATAACGCATCTATGGATCTTTTGATCAAGAGTATGGTGCGTCTGTTGGACCGCTTTGTCGTCTGCGATCTGGAGAATGACCGGTATCGGTTCTATAATCTGCAAGGTGAAATGATATACGCGCCGACGGGAACCTACCATGATTTTGTGGAGCAGGTGGCTGCAAAGTATAAGACACTGGAATCGCTGGACGCATTGGATGCTATAATCTCGCCGGAAAATATCCGCAGGAATTTGCAGGATGAGAACGACATCTACAAATTTGAATACTGCTCCATGGATGAGAACACCTATAAGATCGCTTCCTTCATTCCGCTGGAGTGGAATGGCACAAAGCTGGTCAAAGCACTGTTGGCATCTATGGATGTGTCACAGGAGAAAAAGGCCGAGATCGAATCCCATAAGGCACTGAAGGATGCGTACCGGGCGGCGGAAAACGCAAGCCGCGCCAAGACGGAATTCCTCTCCAATATGTCCCATGATATCCGTACACCGATGAATGCAATCGTTGGCTTGACCGCCATTGCGGGTGCGAATATCGAGAGTCAGGACAGGGTGGTCGAGTGCCTTGGCAAGATCACAAAATCGAGCCGTCATCTGTTGGGACTGATCAATGAAGTGCTGGATATGGCCAGAATCGAGAGCGGGCGAATGAGCCTTGCCGAGGAGGATTTCAGCCTGCCGGAGCTGGTCGATAACCTGCTCACCCTCACAAAACCGGCAATCGACGAGCACAAACATCAGCTCGAAGTCCATGTTGAGCACATTGAGCACGAAGCTGTCTGCGGCGACAGCCTGCGCATCCAGCAGGTCTTTGTGAACCTGATGAGCAACGCCGTCAAGTACACCCCGGATGGAGGAAACATCACCCTTACGATCAAGGAAAAACCGAACGGCTTCTCGGAGCTTGGCTGCTACGAGTTTTCCATCGAGGACAACGGCATCGGTATGACGCCGGAATTCCAAAAGATCATGTTCGAGCCGTTCAGCCGGGCAGACGATCACCGGACGACCAAGGTGCAGGGCACCGGTCTTGGCATGGCCATTGCAAGAAACATCGTCAACCTGATGAATGGTGACATTCAGGTCGAAAGCGCTCCCAACAAGGGAACGAAGATCACGGTCACGGTCTATCTGAAGCTTCAGGAGAACGAGAAGGAACAGGAAAAAGAACTGCTCGATCTGCCGGTACTGGTCGTGGACGACGACAAGACCTGCTGCGAAAGCACCGTTGCAACCCTTCAGGAGATCGGCATAGCGGGCGAATGGGTTCTGACCGGCAAGGAAGCCGTGGAACGCTGCGCGGCGCGGCACAAGACCGGCCGCGACTATTTTGCGGTGATTCTGGACTGGAAGATGCCGGAAATGGACGGTATTGCAACCGCCAGAAAAATCCGGGAACAGGTAGGAGAAGATGTCACGATCATCATCCTGACTTCCTTTGATTTCAGCGAGATCGAAGAAGAAGCCAGAGCAGCGGGCGTGAATGCGTTTATGGCAAAACCGCTGTTCCGTTCTCGTCTGACGGCAACTCTGCGGCAGTTTACATCCGGGAAGAAGGAGAAAAACGCCCGGAACTATCTGGAAGACTTTACGAAGGAAAACTATGCGGGTAAGCGGATCCTTCTTGTGGAAGATAACGAGCTGAACCGTGAGATCGCAACCGAGATCATAGGCATGACGGGCGTGACCATCGACAGCGCCGAAAACGGGAAAATTGCAGTCGAAAAGGTGATGAAAGCGCCAGAAAAGTGGTATGATCTCATTTTTATGGACATCCAGATGCCCATCATGAATGGTTACGAAGCCACTGCTGCGATCCGTGCGCTTGCCGGCAGCCGGGGCAAAGTGCCCATCATTGCCATGACGGCAAATGCCTTTGCCGAGGACGTGCAACTGGCAAAGAACACCGGCATGAACGAGCATATCGCCAAACCGCTTGATTTGAATAAGCTGAACGATGTGCTGAAACAGTGGCTGTGATCTGTGCATTGCAGTAAGGCGCGTGATACTGTTGACCGGGCAATCAAAAGCATGAAATGAAGAACGCCGAGGGTTCCCTTCCTATGTATGGGAGGAACCCTCGGCGTTCTTTAGTTTATATAGCAATCCAACTCGTCCATAGCGTCATCTACGCCTGCTGCGTAGTCCGGGTCGCTGTCGTAGCGCTCCTCATCGTAGTCGTCATCATCATAGATGGCATCGTAGCCATCGTCATAGGAATCATACGTCTTGTAGGATTTTTTGCTGCTGGAGCAAGAACTGCTGTACGAAGATTTGGAGCTGTAAGAAGTGCTGCTCTTGGTGGAAGATTTGGAAGGGCGATGTACCCAGCAATAGGCAGAGCCCTTATCCGCTTCTCGCGTGCAGCCGTCCTTGATGCAGGTGTATTTATGCTTTGTGCCGGAGCTGCTGCCGGACGGTCTGGAGCCGCTGCCGGAGACGCTGGAATCGTTCTTCGTGGGTTTATGAACCCAGCAATAGGCAGAGCCCTTAGCCGCCTCTCTGTTGCAGCCACTCTTGATACAGGTATACTTGGCAGCGAATGCGCCGATACACAAAATGCAGGCAGTCAGCGTAACGAGCATTGCGCAAAGAATGCTTTTCCAAATAGTCTTTTTCATAGCCTTGAGCATACCATCCGCTATAAGAAAAACCTGCCGATAAATACTGAAATCGAAACTGAACTGAAAGAGTGCGCCGATTCCAGCAGAGAGTGGGATGGTAAGATGGAACATTTACTGCATATCATAACATAATGTGTCGAATATAAAATGAAAAGCACGCACTTTATTGCTTGTTTCGGTTGGACGGCTTAGGCTTGTCAGGGATCGCCTCATCCGCCTTGGGTGGGCGACCCCTGCGAGCCCCAACCAATTTCTCCGCTTTCTGGTTTTCAGTCATAGTCTTTTCTGCTTTCGGCGGACTGCCACGGCACAGCTTTTTCGGCTTCTATAGTTGTAAGGAACATGGCTTTTCGCTGAATGGAAAGCGAAGCTGACCCGGGCTGGGGCGGTCTGTGTTAAAGCGATAATTTTTTTGGAAATTATCTTGACAAAATTTATCAAGATTGATATGATGGCACTAACAAGCAAGCGAAAAGAGGATGCGGAGCATGATCATCACCAAAGAGACGGACTACGCGATGCGCATTTTGCGGGTGCTGCTGGACGGGGAGAAGCATTCAGTGGCCGAGATGTCGAAAACGGAATTGATCCCCACTCAGTTTGCCTACCAGATCCTGCGCAAGCTCTCCGCAGGCAATTTGGTGCGGGTGAGCCGCGGTGCCCTCGGCGGCTGCGCGCTGTCCTGTGACCTGGACGCGACCTCCCTCTACGATCTCATGGGGGTCATGGGGGAGCGGGGCGTCCTGCGTGCCTGCATGGAGCCGGGATATGAGTGCCGCTGGCAGGACGAGCACGGGCGGTGCGCCATCCACTATCAGCTGGCGGCCTTGCAGCGAAAGCAGGACGAGGCGTTCCGCGCCGTGAGCCTGCGCAGGCTGCTGACCGGCGGATCTGATCCCCAAGATACAAGCGAGCTGTAAAATTTTAAGAGGAGGTACCCGTATGCTGTTTCAAACCACGGCGGCGCACGAAGATCCGGAGTTTTGCGGAGGAGGAGATCAAGCCCCTCGCATTTTTAATGGATCAGAACAATGAGTTTCCCGAGGAGGCTGTCAAGAAGCTGTGGAAGCTGGGCCGGAAGGGCTTTGAGTTCGGCGACAACTATGACAAGATGGGCATTCGCTCCTCCTCCACGGCGGAGCTGATCTTTAACGACGTGAAGGTCCCCAAAGAAAACCTATTAGGCAAGTGACCGGAGAAGAGGAGAGAATCGAAATGGAGATCAGAAAACGAAACGGGGAGTCTGTTCCCTTTCAACAGGAGAAAATTTTCAACGCCATGAAAAAGGCGTTTGACGGACAGGGCAAGGAGATCGGGAGCAGAGAGCTGGATGAGA
>ENA-OQBL01000131-OQBL01000131.1-human-gut-metagenome-genome-assembly--contig:-NODE-131-length-43550-cov-14.386523_pt1 | contig 43550 bp, 39 predicted proteins | sample MGYA00242747_ERZ504553 | MGnify/ENA primary metagenome ERZ504553 (study PRJEB26092, sample SAMD00036240) | human gut metagenome | host: Homo sapiens | study: EMG produced TPA metagenomics assembly of...
ACCATTTGCTGTTTCGCAAGTGGTGTTTTTTTATGTTTTGAAGAAATGAATTTTGACAATTGTGTAACCGATACTATGCTGACGGAAATGTGAGTTAAATTTTGTGCAAAGCATGCATAAAATGAAAATTATTGTGTACAATGGCTTAAAAAAATAGATTATAAAGGCTATTTTCGGCATTTCTACTCTTTGAATTTGGAGCAATTTGTGATAGAATGTACATAAAGTGGTTACAAATAGGTAACAATCACTTTGAATTCAAAAAAAGGAGTGTTTCTTTGCGAAATGTTTTAAAAAGTGTTTTTAGCAAAAAGGTTTCTGCGGCAGTTCTCACGGCTGTAATGCTGTTTGTGTCGGTTTTCTCAATGTCGATGATTGCGAGTGCGGCATCGTTCTCACCGAGACTGTCTGCCCCGAGTTCAAGTAACAAATATTATTACAGTAATTTAAATGGTTTTTTATAAGTATGGTTACGGCATGCCGAACTGTACAGCATATGCCTACGGCAGAGCTTATGAGATTCTCGGTTCTGAACCAAAGCTTTCATGGAACAATGCCGAGCAGTGGTACGGTTACAACAAGTCTAACGGCTACTACAAGTACGGTCAGACTCCAAAGGTCGGCGCAATTGCCTGCTGGTCATATAACGGTGGCGGCGGTCATGTTGCTGTTGTAGAAAAGGTTGAAAACGGTCAGATTACATTTTCTAACTCTGCATGGAGCGGTCAGAACTTCTACCTTTCCTATGCAAGCACATCCGACAAGAATGCCGGCGGTAACAGCTGGTGGAATTTTCAGGGTTATATCTACCTTGGCGATTTCAGCGGCAGTACAAGCACTACTCAGGCTACAACCAAAAAGGTAACTTACACAACAGGTACATATAAAACAGATGTTGACGATTATCTCAACATGAGAAGCGGTGCGGGTACAAGCTATTCATATGTAACATCTGTTCCGGGCAATGTTACTCTTAATGTAACAAAGGTTTCAACAGCCGGCGGTTACACATGGGGTTACACCTCTTACAACGGCAAAACAGGTTGGGTTGCTCTTGATTTTTGTGCTTTTGTTTCTTCATCAACGGTACAGCCAACAACAGCAAAGCCTGCTGTACAGCCTACCACAGCCAAAGCTACGGTTCAGCCGACTACTGCAAAGGCAACTGTTCAGCCGACAACAGCCAAGGCTACACAGCCTGCAACAACTGTTCCTGCTGCAACAGTTCAGCCTGCTACGGTACAGGCAACAACAGCTCCTGTAACTACACAGCCGAGCAATGACAGCAACAACGATACTCCATATATGATAGGTGATATAAACCTTGACGGTCGTGTCGATGTTCTTGATGCAACTGAAATCAGCAAGTACATTGTTTCAATTTCAACACTTTCTGATGTTCAGAGAGAACTTGCAGATTACAACCATGACGGTGTGATCAATGTTGTGGATGCCACAGAAATCCAGAAACTTGTTGTCGGTAACAACTGATAACAACAAAACAGAACCAAAACACGCCCTGCAAAACGCAGAGCGTGTTTTTTGTTTGGAACTTTTATAACAAATAAGGGTATGCGAGAAGGCATACCCTTTTTGAGTTTAATAAGTTTAATATTTAAGCATTATGTCAACGAAAAATTCACCGTTATTGTTGCCTGCATCAAAAATTCCGTCATAGACTTCGGTTATGCTCTTCATGGAGTGAAGTCCGATGCCCTTGCCCTGATGCTTTGTGGACGAATAAGTTTCGCCGTCCATTTCCAAAGGCTTGCCGTAGTTGTTTGTTGAAACAATGTACAAACAGTCGCCTTTTATTTCGGAAGTCAGGTTAAAATATCTTTTGCCTTCTTCTACGGTACAGCAACCGTCAATTGCGTTTTCGAGTATGTTGCCGAAAATACTGCAGAGGTCAACATCAAGAATTCTCGATTTGTCGGGCAAATCAATCCGCCAGTTAATGTCAACATCGTTCTCAATCGCCTGTTGACGGTAGTGGTTGAACAAAGCATTGAGTGCGTCACTTTTGCAGATTCGCACAGGTGCTGTTACAGTCAGCGAATTTTCATACTGGGCAATGTAGTCTTTCAGCGCCGAAAGATTTCCTTCATCTGCAAGTCGGCTCATAACATGAACTGAATGTTTAAAATCATGCCTTGCTTTTGAGGTGTATTTTATGTACGACTGCAACGATTCTGTGTAACTTTTCTGAATTTCAAGAATGTTGTTTCGTTCTGTAAGCTTTGTTTTTTCAATAGTAGTCTTGCTGAAAATGTAGAATAATATGAATACTATAAGATACAATGCAAGCTCAAATATTGTAATGACGAATCCTTTTGCATAAACCTTTCCAACACGAATATTTGCGTAGGAAATCGGTATGGTATAGATGGTTGATACCATAAGTGCAATGGGCAAAATTGAAAACAAATACCACACCTTGCCGATATTTATGTTGTCAATCATCCATGCGTAATATTTTGTGAGCGGAACAAGCGCTCCCATTGCCGCAACCGAAAGCCCCATTTGAATCAGGCTATATGAGGTGTTAACTCCTCGTGAGATTTCTTCCTGAAAAAACTGAGTTGATAAAATATGCATACAGAGAAAAGAATGAAATCAAACAGCACACACTTATAAAAAATCAAACAAACAGCGTGCTGTTCCGGCCTTTGTAACGCTTTTAATAAGGAAGAAAAAGTATCACCAGGTCGGGGAAGAGAACAAAATTTAAATTCTGAATGTCAAAAGCCGTCATCACAATTGACGAGAGAGAACCGAGTATGATAAATGAACACAAAAATGAGCGTTACTATCTTTGGAATCGGGTATTTTAATTGATTTTTTAACGGTAAAAGGCAGAATAAACTTAACGGTATTATTATGACAAAGCTGAAAAATGCCTGAAGAAATTTTATGAATGCGTCCATGTTCACCTCCGCTGGTTTTCTCTGATTTTTTTGAACATATATTCACGGATACTCTGTTCAATCCGAGTTTTTTCACGAATTTTAATCGGGAATCTTTCACCGTTGCCTGTAACACATACAGAACCTTCAATGTCCTTTATGTAATCGGCATTCAGCACGATTCCCCTGTTTACGGGTATGAAACGGGTGTCGTTGTCTGCAAGCTTGAGAAACTCTGCAATGGTCATTCGTGTGCGATATCTAAGTCCCGAAACAACACCTATGTTGATATAATGTGCGTCGGATTCAACAGAAACAATTTCCTTAAGCGAAATCAGCGTGTTTCGGCGGTCACACATAACTTCAATGTATTTTGAATTATCCGATACATATGACGAGGCATCATCAAGTACCTTGTAAATCTGCTCAGCTTTGTAGGGTTTTGTTATGTAATGAAAAGCGTGAACGGAAAATGCCTGCATCATAAAATCGGGGCTTGTTGTGACAAATACAATAAGAATATTACGGTCCTTTTCACGAAGCTTTTCAGCCACGGTAATGCCGTTCATCTTCTCCATAAAAATATCTACAAAGGCTATTTTGTAGGTGTTTTCCTTGAATGAATTGAAAAAAGCTATTCCGTCAGGAAAACAATCAATCTGCACATTTTGCTTGTGTCCGCCAAAATATGCGTTGCAGATTGAGTAGAGAATGTCTGCCTGAGGCTTTTCGTCGTCAATAACTGCAATTTTCAAGATATCGCCTCCTTTGAAATAATTTAATTCGGAGCAATGATTAACTGCACTTAGATTATACCATAAATTTGAAAAATATTATATCCGATTGTCATATGTTTTTGCCAAAAGATTGATGTTTGTGCCAACTTGTTGAAATGTTGCATTAAATTGGCTATCATTGAGGTGATAAAAGCGAAACACGAAAATTGCGGTGTTTCCGTAAATCAAAATCGGAAAGTAAAAAATATCGGAAAGAGGTAATCAACTATGAAAAAAATCAAGAAGTTAGCTTTATTGCTTGCAATTTGTATGGTAGGTACAGTAGGTCTTGTAGGTTGCGGTAATGATGGTGACTCGTCAAGCAAAAACGAAAGTTCGGCAACACAGACTGCTGACGACAATGCAAACAGCGCAGATGACAGCGCCGCTGATTCAAAGGACGGCGATTCCTCGGCAAGCGTTGTAGGTACTTGGACTGTAACAGCACTTGAAGGTACGGACGGTACAGCCGTTTCAATTGATGACTACGCAACAGCAAACGGTGTTGACCCCGAAACTTTGAAATGTACATACACATTTGCAGATGACGGTACATTCTCAGGCGAAATGAGCGGTGTGACTGTTTCGGGCAACTACACATTTGAGGGTACAGATCTCGTTATGACAGTAGGCGAACAGAAGTTTAACTACACATATGACGCTGACAATGATATGCTCAAATACACAGATCCTAACACAGGCCTTTCAAGTTATTGCGAAAGACAGCAGTAATTGTAATCTAATCCCAATTTCCTAATACTACAAAAACAACCGCTCACCGAAAGGTGGGCGGTTGTTCCTGTTTGATGACATGATTGTTATTCTGTAGAAGCAGATATTATCCGCCCGCAAGTAATCGTCGTACAATGATATGGATAAATCCAATTATATAAATAGAATAGAATTACCGCTACAGTATGTCAATTGCATTGTGATATTTATAAAATATATCTTAATATATAATTTGTGTCATTACTTACTCGCCGTTAATTTACTTTATTTGTCGGAGTTCCGTTCAGAAAATTTTTGATGTTGTCCGAAACTATGCCCATAAGGCGTTCTCTGGTTTCAACGGGCGCCCATGCAATGTGGGGGGTGATGATGCAATTTTTTGCCCCCATAAGAATGCAGTCCTCAACCATAGGCTCAACCTTGAGGGTGTCGATTGCCGCACCGCCGAGGTGACCGCTTTCGAGTGCCTCAAGCAAATCTTCTTCAACCATAACACCGCCTCTTGCCGTGTTTACGAACAATGCACCCTGTTTCATTTTGGCAAAGGCATTTTTGTCAAACATATTTTCCGACTGTGGATTTAGCGGACAATGAACGCTTACAATGTCGCTTGTTTCAAGAAGTTCGTCAAATGAAACATCTTTGATTCCGTCAATATTTTTCGGAGTTCTGCTCGATGCGATTACATTCATATCAAAAGCATTTGCAATTTTTGCAACAGCCTTTCCGATGTTTCCGAGTCCGACAATGCCGAGTGTTTTGCCTGCAAGTTCATTCAGCGGATATACAAACGGTGAAAAAGTTTTGCTTCTTTTCCACTTGCCGTCCTGAACAAACCGATTATATTCCGCAGTGTGATTGAAATGTTCAAGAATGAGTGCAAATGTGTGCTGTGCAACCGCATTTGTTGAATATGAACCTGCGTTGCAGACGGTTATGCCGTTTTGGGTGCAGTAGTCAAGGTCAATGTTGTTGTAGCCTGTTGCAAAAAGTCCTATATATTTCAGATTTTTTGCAAGTCGCATTGTGTGCGAATCAAGCAGAGTTTTGTTGCACACAACGATATCTGCATCTGCAATTTTCTCCGCAACTTCTTCATATTTCAAAAGACCGAACGACTCAACCTCGCCGAACCGATTAAGCACATCGGCATTTACAATATCGTCAAGAACAGTCTGTGCGTCTGTTAAAACTATTTTCATCTTATCACCTCGTTTTTTACTGACTATAGTATATACCGAAAAATTTTTCCTTGCAATCCAAATCGAAATTTTGTATAATATTTGTGCATAAATTGAAAGGAACGGTATGTTAATGTATAAAAATTATCTTTTTGATTTGGACGGAACTTTGCTTCCCATGGATATGGAAAAATTCGTAAAGCTGTATTTTTCATCGCTCTGCAAGCGTTGCACTCCTGTTATAAAAATCGAACCCGACGCCCTTATAAAGGCGATGTGGGCAGGTACTGACGCTATGACAAAGAACGATAACAGTCGTACAAACCGTGAAGTTTTCTGGGAAACAGCAGGCAAAGTCAGCGGTGCCGACCTTGAAAAGTTTGATGACCTTTTTACCGATTATTACGAAAACGAGTTTATCGTTCCGAAAGATGCTACAAGCTTTACTCCTTATGCAAAGAAAAGCATTGATTTCATAAAGAAAAACGGCGGCAGACTTATTGCCGCAACAAATCCGATTTTTCCGTTTGTTGCAACAAAACGCAGACTTGAATGGGCAGGAGTTTCTCCCGACGATTTTGAACTTGTTACAACATACGAAAACTTTGGTTGCTGCAAGCCGAATCTGAAATATTTTGAAGAAATCTGCAAAAAGCAGGATATCAAGCCCGAAGACAGCATTATGATCGGCAACGATGTTGACGAGGATTTGTGCAGTGCAAAACTCGGATTTGATACATACCTTATTACCGACACAATTGTGAACAGAGATAATAAGGATTATTCAGACTACAAAAACGGCAGTTTTGAGGAATTTTACAAAGATTTTCTCAAAGGCGATTAAATATGATTATATTGTGCGGTCAGACGGCATTTTGCTTTGTCTGACCGCTTTTTCTGTGTGCATTTAATTTTACTTTTACAGAATACCTTTTAATGCCTTAAATGAAATAAAAAAATAGTCGAATGTGGTATTATGTGATGTGATACAGGTTATCAGACGGGATTTATTTTGTTTTATATCTTAATTAAGCAGGTGAATGAATTATGTCAGAAGTAATCAGAATTTTTGTTGAAAAAAAGGATGGCTTCAATGTTCTTGCAAAGCAGACGCTTTGGGACATCCGCCACAACCTCGGTATGAAGTCTGTCGAAGATCTTCGTTACATTGTGCGTTACGATCTTGAGGGACTTACTAAGGAAGAATATGACAAGGCGAAAACCATTGTTTTGTCAGAGCCTAACGCCGATGTAATCTATGAAGAAACTCTCCCCGTTGAGGACGGCTGGAAGGTATTTGCAATGGAGTATCTCCCCGGTCAGTACGATCAGCGCGGCGACTCTGCCGAGCAGTGCGTTCAGCTTCTTACTCAGGGTGAGCGTTGCAAGGTTCTTACAGCAAGAGTAATTGCTCTCAAGGGCAATATTACAGATGAAGAGCTTGTAAAGGTTGAGGAGTACCTCATCAACCCTGTTGAAAGCCGTCTCGCATCTCTTGAAAAGCCAAAGACTCTTGATATGGAAATTCCCGTTCCCGAAAATGTTAAGAGGGTAGAGGGCTTCAACGGCTGGAATGACGATGAGATGCAGAAGTATTACGATTCAATGGGCTTTGCAATGACACTTGCAGACCTCAAGTTCTGCCGTGATTACTTCAGAGATACAGAGCACCGTGATCCGTCGGTTACAGAACTTCGTGTAATTGACACATACTGGTCGGACCATTGCCGTCACACAACATTCCTTACAAGACTTGAAGAGATTGAGATTGAAAAGTCTGCTCTCGGCAAGGTTATCGAGGATGCACTCAGCGAGTATTATGCAACCCGTGACGAGGTTTACGGCAAGGATACAAAGAGAATCGTTTCACTTATGGATATGGCTCTCATCGGTATGAAGTCACTCAAGAAAAAAGGACTCATTCCCGACCTTGACGAAAGTGAAGAAATCAATGCCTGCTCAATTCAGGTTCCCGTTACTATAGATGGAAAAACAGAACAGTGGCTCGTTCAGTTCAAGAACGAAACTCACAACCACCCGACAGAAATCGAGCCTTTCGGCGGTGCCGCAACCTGTCTTGGCGGTGCAATCCGTGATCCGCTTTCAGGCCGTTCATATGTATATCAGGCTATGCGTGTTACAGGCTCGGGCGATCCGACAATTCCTTTCAAGGATACAATGCACGGCAAGCTCCCTTCACGCAAAATTACAACAGGTGCCGCTCAGGGTTACAGCTCATACGGTAACCAGATCGGTCTTGCAACAGGTCAGGTAACCGAGCTTTACGATCAGGGCTATGTTGCAAAGAGAATGGAAATTGGTGCTGTTATCGGTGCATCTCCAAAGGAAAATGTTATCCGTGAAACTCCTCTTCCCGATGATGTAATCGTACTTCTCGGCGGAAGAACAGGCCGTGACGGCTGCGGCGGTGCAACAGGTTCTTCAAAGGCTCACGATGAAAGCTCAATCGAAACCTGCGGTGCAGAGGTTCAGAAGGGTAATCCTCCGACAGAAAGAAAAATTCAGCGTTTGTTCCGCAACCCCGAAACTGCAAAGCTTATCAAGAGATGTAACGACTTCGGTGCAGGCGGTGTTTGCGTTGCTATCGGTGAACTTGCCGACGGTCTTACGGTTGACCTCGACAAGGTAACAAAGAAATATGACGGCCTTGACGGTACGGAGCTTGCTATATCCGAAAGTCAGGAAAGAATGGCTGTTGTTCTCGATAAAAAAGATGTTGACAAGTTTATTTCACTTGCATCAAAAGAAAACCTTGAGGCTACAGCTGTTGCGGTTGTAACCGAAAGTCCTCGTCTTACAATGAACTGGAGAGGCGACACAATCGTTGATCTCAGCCGTGAGTTCCTCAACACAAACGGTGTTACTCAGGTTGCCAAGGCTTATATCGAGGCTCCGAAGTGGGAGGGCTGCTACCGTAAGGTTGCTCCCGCAAAGCTTAAAGATATGCCTGCTGACGAGGCATTCCTTGAAAATATGTCAAGACTTGAAGTTTGCTCACAGATCGGTCTTGCAGAAAGATTTGACGCATCAATCGGTGCGGCTACGGTAATTATGCCGTTCGGCGGTAAGAATCAGCTCACTCCTCAGGAGGCTATGGCTGCAAAGATTCCGCTTGAGAAGGGCGAAACAGACGATGCAACAGCAATGAGTTACGGATATATCCCCGGCGTTTCACGCTGGAGTCCGTTCCACGGCTCTGCTTATGCAGTTGTTGAGTCGCTTTCAAAGCTGCTTGCAATTGGCGCAAACCCGATGACAGCAAGACTTACATTCCAGGAATATTTTGAAAGACTTAAAGATGTTCCTTCCCGTTGGGGTAAACCTGCCGCAGCACTCCTCGGTGCTATGCAGGCTCAGCTCAAGCTCGGACTTCCGTCAATCGGCGGTAAGGACAGTATGTCGGGTACATTTGAGGACATTGATGTTCCGCCTACACTTGTAAGCTTTGCCGTTGCAATGACAAAGGCATCAAAGACAATTTCAACAGAATTCAAGAACGCAGGTTCAAAGGTTATCTTTGTTCCCGTTCCCGAAAATAAAGAAACACTTATGCCTGTATGGGATAAGCTTATCGAAATGTACAACGCTGTTTATGCTCTCTGCGAAGACGGCAAGGTGCTTTCTGCATCGGTTGTTAAAGAGGGCGGTACTGCCGCAAGCGTATGTAAGGCTTGCTTCGGTAACGGCTTTGGCTTTAAGTTTGCAAACGAACTTACAAATGACGAGCTTTTCGCTCCGCTTTCGGGTTCGCTTGTTATCGAACTTGCAGACGGTGCAGAGCTTTCAAACGATGTTCTTCACTATGACCTCGGTACTGTTACAGACGATGCAAAGATTACTGTAAACGGCAAGGAAATCGAACTTTCCGCACTCCTCGAAAAGTGGACTGCTCCGCTTGAAAAGGTATTCCCGACAAAGGCTGAAGTGCCTGAAATCGAAGTTGATGTTCCGCTTTACAGCGAGAGAAATACATCTTCACCTGCAATCAAGACTGCAAAGCCTACTGTATTTATCCCTGTATTCCCGGGTACAAACTGTGAGGTTGACACGGCAAGAGCATTTGAAAAAGCAGGTGCAAATGTTGAAATGCTCATCGTCAAGAACCTTTCTTCAAACGATATCGAAGAAACAATTGACGAAATGGAAAAGCTCATTGCAAAGTCACAGATGATTATGCTTCCGGGCGGTTTCTCAGGCGGTGACGAGCCTGACGGTTCAGGTAAGTTCATTGCAACAACATTCCGCAACCCGAGAATTGCAGAGCAGGTTAACAACCTTCTCAAGAATCGTGACGGTCTTATGCTCGGTATCTGTAACGGATTCCAGGCTCTTATCAAGCTCGGACTTGTTCCTTACGGTGAAATCAGAGAGCTTAAAGCAAATGATCCGACGCTCACATTCAACACAATCGGCAGACATATTTCACATATGGCTTATACAAGAGTTACTTCCGTTAAGTCACCGTGGTTTGCAAATGTCAACGCAGGCGATGTGTTTGCAGTTCCCGTATCACACGGCGAGGGCAGATTTATGGCTGATGTTGAAACTGTGAAAGAACTTGCAAAGAACGGTCAGATTGCAACACAGTATGTTGACCTTGCCGGCAACCCAAGCAGCGACATTGAGTTCAACCTCAACGGTTCTGTTTGTGCAATTGAGGGTATCACATCACCTGACGGCAGAGTTCTCGGTAAAATGGGACACAGCGAGAGAAAGGGCGAAAACCTTTACAAAAATGTTCCGTTCGCAAAAGACCAGCAGATTTTTGAAAGCGGCGTAAAATACTTCAAGTAATTTATAACCGAATATTTTATATAAAAACTAAGGACATCCGTTTTTCGGATGTCCTTGTTGTTTGTGCGGTATAGTACGCAATAATATTGTATTGTTATTGTAGCGGCGAACCTCGTTCGCCACTACTGTATGGCAGTAGTATTGTGACATTAAAATATAATTGGCAATGTTACGCTCGGGCATTTATAGCTTTGCATTTGTAAAACTGTCTGCACGAACGGGGGACGGCGACACGCCGATAATAGATGACTTACCGTAATCGGAAATGTTACGCTCGGGCATTTATGGCTTCGCATTTGTAAAACTGTCCGCACGAACGGGGGACGGCGACACGCCGTTAGTAGATGCCTTGTACGGTGACTTCGCCTGAATTGATAAGTTTGGTGGTTTTGTCGGGAAGCTCTGCAATAAGCTCGCCGTCAGGGCTTACTCCCACAGCTTTTGCGGTAACGGACTTTCCGTCTTTGGTGAATGTTATATCTCTGCCGACTGTTGCGCAAAGGCTTGTGTATTCCTTTAATGCGACAGGGGAAAGCTTTAAATCGTTTTTGATGAATTCCTCTTCAATGTGGTTAAGCACACAGGCAAAGAATTTGTTCTTGTCAAAATGACCGCCTGTTGCAAGATAAATTGAAGTTGCCTTTTCCTTTATGTCATCGGGGAAATCCTGAGTATCGGCATTGATTCCGATGCCTGTAATTACATATTCTACGGCGTCAAATTCGGCACTCATTTCGGTTAAAATACCGACAAGCTTTTTCTTTCCGATGATGATGTCGTTCGGCCATTTTATACGGCAGTCAAGTCCCGTGAATTCTCTGATTGCCTTGCAGACTGCAAGACCTGCAAGAGGGGTGATTGACGATACCTCTGACGGGGCAATCTTTGGCCTTAACAAAAACGAAAAGGTGATGCTGTCATCCTTTTTTGCTTTCCAAACTCTGCCGAGTCTGCCCTTGCCCTGAGTTTGTTCTCTGGCAACGGCAACCGTGCCGTTTTCGCAACCGTCTGCACCCAGCTTTTTGAGGTAATCGTTTGTTGAACCAACCTCGTCAAGGACGATGAGGTTTTTACCGATTACGGAAGTTTTAAGATACTTTCTGATTGCCGGCTCGTTGAGGTGTGGGGGATAGGCAACAAGGCAGTATCCGCGGTTTGTTACAGAGTCGATTTTGTAACCCTGTTCCTTAATTCCGTTGATTGCTTTCCAAACTGCCTGCCTTGACACACCAAGCTGTTCGGAAATTTCACTGCCCGAAACATAACCGTCTGTTTTTGTTAAAAGTTCAAGAATTTTCTTTTGCATAACATCACCGATTTTAAAAAATAATGTAAAAAATTACGGACGATTCTAAACAAAATCGCCCGTTTTTGAATGTTAATTATTTACTTTTGTTTGCCGCAACAATTTTCTTTACCGCAATGCTTACTGCCGAACCGACAACAAAGCAAGCAATGATTTCAAGAATGCAGTTGATTGAAAGAGCAGGGATAACCACGGCTGTGATTACATTAAGTCCCATAACTTCGATACTGCCGAAAAGGATTGCCATAAAGCCAAGGAAGAAGGCTGTGTTCATAACAGGGCAGAGTATAGTAGCGATAAGGTCGTTAAGATTGAACTTGCCTACAGTTTTGCCTTCAAATACCTTGCCAAGACCTTTTGCGATAAGTCCTGTGAGCCAACCCATAAGAGCTCGTGCAACAACACAAATTATAAAGGTGTAAAACCAGTTGATTGAAAGCATTGCCGTGCCGAATGCATCCATACCAAAGCATTGTACAAAGCTTGTGATACCAAAGAGTGTGCCGAGAATCAATCCTGCTGTAGGACCGAGAACGGTTGCACCGATTGCAATCGGAATGCAAAGGAATGAAATGGAAAGCGCACCGATCTTCAGATATCCGAGCGGTGTGAGCGCCATTACAAGCGTCAATGCGATAAGCACTGCAAGAATAACCATTCTTTGCACCTTTGAAAAGTTTCCTGTCTTGTTCATAAAAAATTCCTCCTGCTGTTTCCCTGCTCATTTTCCGCAGGTGAAACGCAAATAATATTTACAAGGGGAGAACCCCGTTGCATCAAATTAATAATTCAAAAACAAGTTGTATATTAAATTGTCTTTATTTTTTATTTCTCTCGTAAATAATTTTGAGTCCGTCAAGAATAATATTCTCATCAAAGATAATATCGTGACGGCAGTTTTTGATTGCAAGCGGAGCAAGACCGCCTGTGGCAACAACCTTGCATTCTGTCTTGCATTCCTCGTTAAACATATCAACCATTCCGTCAAGCATACAGGCTGTTCCGAACATAATTCCCGAACGAATGCAGTCGGATGTGTTTGACGAAATTACCTTCTTTGGAGCTTTCATATCAACCGATGAAAGCAATGCACCGTGATTTGTGAGTGCGTCAAGCGAAATTCCCATACCGGGGGCAATTGCACCGCCGTGATACGCGTTGCTTGCGTCAACATAGACAATTGCGGTTGCAGTTCCCATAAAAATCATAATGAGGGGACCACCGTATTTTTCACACGCTCCCACACAGCCGGCAACGATATCTGCACCCAAGGTTTCGGGATGTTCTATCTTGATATCAAGACCTGTCTTGAGTCCCGGACCTATGAGCAGACTTTTTTTGCCTGTAACGGTCATAATCGCACTTCTGAGGTTATATGTAAATTTCGGAACAACAGAGCTTATAATAGCGCCGTCAATGCTTTTTGCGTCAATGTTGTAAATCTGCAAAAATGTGAAAAGTTCAACGGCAAGCTCGTCGCTTGTTTTGTTTTCATCGGTTGAAAAACGGAGCTTGAATTTTAAATTATCTCCGTCAAAAATGCCGAGCTTGACATTGGTGTTTCCGACATCTGCCGCAAGCAGCATTGCTGTTCCCTCCAAACGGTTTTTATAAATAAGCTTTTACAAAAGCTTAGATTTAATCGTACTTTACTTTGCTTATTATATCATAAAAAATTATTTCTTCAAGGGCGAATTTAAGGAATTTATCCGATTTTTGGAAAATCCAAAAAAAGTTGTTGAAATTTGCGTTGGATTGTGTATAATTAAAATAGGTGTGTATAACACGGTCATGTATTACGCAAAATTCTGAAAGGAATGGTTTATTAAATGGACAGTTCAGAAATCAAGCAGCTCCGAATTCTTGCCGCAAGGTCAAGAATGGGCGCAATTCTCGGCACTTACCACGCCAAATCAGGTCATCCCGGCGGATCACTTTCGGCAGCAGATATTTTCACATATCTCTACTTTAAGGAAATGAATGTTGATCCTAAAAATCCCGATATGCAGGACAGAGATCGTTTTGTTCTTTCAAAAGGTCACTGCTGTCCGGCTCTTTATGCAACACTTGCACTCAAGGGCTTTTTTGAATGGGACGAGCTTACAAAGCTCCGTCATGTAGGCGCTATGCTTCAGGGACATCCCGATATGAAGGGTACTCCCGGTATTGATATGAGTACAGGCTCACTCGGTCAGGGTATTTCGGCTGCCTGCGGTATGGCACTTGCGGCTAAGCTTGATAACAAGAGCTATCGCACATATACAGTTCTCGGTGACGGTGAAGTTGAAGAAGGTCAGGTTTGGGAGGCTGCAATGTTTGCCGCTCACAACAAGCTTGACAATCTCGTTGTAATTGTTGACCAGAACGGACTTCAGATTGACGGTACTGTTGAAGAGGTTGCAGGCATTGAGCCTCTTGATAAAAAGTTTGAAAGCTTTGGCTTTGAAGTAATCAAAATTGACGGTCACGACTTCAATCAGATTGAATCGGCTCTCGAAAAGGCTAAGACAGTAAAGGGCAAGCCTACCGCAATTCTTGCCAAGACAATCAAGGGCAAGGGTGTTTCATTTATGGAAAATCAGGTTGGCTGGCACGGCACTGCTCCCAACAAGGAACAGTATGAACAGGCTACTGCCGAGCTTCAGGCTGAAATTGACAGATTGGAGGGCAACTGCTGATGGCACAGGTAATTAAGAAGGCTACAAGAGAAAGCTTTGGCATGGCTCTTTGTGAGCTTGCAAAGACAAATAAGGACATTATTGTTTTTGATGCAGACCTCGCAGCTGCTACAAAGACAGGAATTTTCAAAAAAGAGTTTCCCGAAAGATTTTTTGACTGCGGTATTGCCGAGGGCAATATGGTAGGCGTTGCAGCAGGTATGGCAGCGGCAGGCAAAATCCCGGTTGCCGCATCATTTGCAATGTTTGCAACAGGCAGAGCATTTGAGCAGATTCGCAACTCGGTTGCTTACCCTCATCTTAATGTTAAAATTGCCGGCAGCCACGCAGGTATTTCAACAGGTGAAGATGGTGCTACTCATCAGTGCCTTGAAGATATCGGTATTATGCGTACAATTCCGGGTATGGTTGTCCTTAACCCTGCCGATCACTACGAAATGATGGCCGCTACAAAGGCTGCAATTGAGTACAACGGTCCTGTTTATATCCGTCTCGGCAGACTTGCTGTTGACAGTTTTAATGATCCCGATACCTATACATTTGAGCTCGGCAAGGGTATTACTCTCCATGAGGGTAACGATGTGGCTGTTATTGCAACAGGACTTGTTGTAAACGAGGCTTTAAAGGCTGTTAAGGAACTTGAGGCTGAGGGCATCAACGCTCGTCTTATCAACATTCACACAATAAAGCCTATCGACAGAGATATCATCATTAAGGCTGCAAAGGAAACAGGCAGAATCATCACCGTTGAGGAACACAATGTTATCGGCGGTCTCGGCGACGCTGTTTGTGATGTTGTAAGTGCAGAGTGTCCTGTTAAGGTTACAAAGATCGGTGTGAACGATCGTTTCGGTTACAGCGGTCCGGCTCTTGAGCTTCTTGACAAGTTCGGTCTGACACAGCCGCACCTTGCAAAGGTTGTCAGAGATGTTGTTAAAGAGGGCAAATAATTTCTGAATTAATTTAATAATTGCAAAATATTAACGGTCGGTTTGTTCAAGCCGACCGTTTTTTGTATGTACCGTTCAATTGAATAAAAAACAAAGGGCGGATATCGCAAAAAACGGTATCCACCCTGTTATATATTAAAACATCCTCAGCAATAAGCCGAATGGGGCTTTAGTCAGCGTGCTTTATCAGCAGCCGCAGCCACAGCTGTTGTTGTCACAACCACAGCCGCCGTTGTTTCCGCCGCAACAGCAGAGAACGATGATAAGAAGAATAATCCATGAGCAGCAACCGTTGCCGTTACCAAAGTTACACATACGCTTACCTCCTTTCGTTTACACTACATATTATTGCAAAAGGAGAAATGTGTGACATCAAAAAATGACGGCTGCGAAAATATTCGTAACCGTCATCAATTGTAATGATTTAATTAAACATTGAATCTGAAAAGAACGACATCGCCGTCTTTCATAACATAGTCCTTGCCTTCACTGCGGACAAGACCTTTTTCTTTTGCGGCTGTCATACTTCCGCAGGCGATAAGGTCGTCATATGCGATAACCTCGGCTCTGATAAATCCACGCTCAAAATCCGAGTGAATTTTGCCCGCTGCCTGAGGTGCTTTTGTTCCTTTTTTGATTGTCCATGCACGAACCTCCTGTTTGCCGGCTGTAAGGTAGGAGATAAGTCCGAGAAGTGCATAGCATTCCTTGATAAGTCTGTCAAGACCGCTTTCTTCAAGTCCCATATCGGCAAGGAACATTTCCTTTTCTTCCTTGTCCATCTCAACGATTTCTTCCTCAATCTGAGCACAAATCGGAAGAACGCCGGCGTGTTCCTCGGCGGCAATCTTCTGAACAGCCTTGTAGCCCTCGTTTGAGTCGATGCCGTTTGAGAAATCCTCGTCACTCATATTTGCGGCATAGATAACAGGCTTGTTTGTGAGAAGCGCAACCTCTGAAAGAATTGCCTTTTCGTCATCGTCACATTCAACACTTCTTGCGGGCTTGCCCTCGTTGAGTGCGTCAAGAACTCTTTCAAAAAGGTCGATGTCTTTCTGATACTTTTTATCGCCCTTGAGCATTTTCTTTGTCTTGTCAATTCTGCGTTCGAGCATTTCAACATCGGAGAGAATAAGCTCAAGATTGATTGTTTCAATGTCACGGGCAGGATTGATGTTGCCCTCAACATGGATAATGTCGTCATTTTCAAAGCAACGGACAACATGAACGATAGCGTCACATTCACGGATGTTTGAAAGGAACTTGTTGCCGAGTCCCTCACCCTTTGACGCACCCTTTACAAGACCTGCAATATCTACAAATTCAATTGATGCAGGAGTATATTTGTCAGGATCATACATTTCCGCAAGTTTATCAAGTCTTTTGTCCGGAACTGCAACAACACCGATATTCGGTTCAATTGTGCAGAAAGGATAGTTTGCACTTTGAGCACCTGCGTCTGTAATTGCGTTAAAAAGTGTACTTTTGCCGACATTTGGAAGTCCGACGATTCCGAGTTTCATTTATTTTCACCTCAAATAATATTCGGGCAATGCTTGCCTATTTTCACTGAATATTGTATTATTATATCGTATGGATACTTACTCTGTCAATTCACAGACGAGTAATGCACACTTTGTTAAGTATATCACATAAAATTGCTTTAAACAATAAGAAAGGAAATTTTTATGAGCGAAATAAATACATATTCTGTAACAATTAAGGTGGAAGAAGAAAATCTTGCCGTTTCAATGGGCAGCGGCAGTCTTTGCGTGCTTGCAACCCCGTGTGTTGTGGCTCTTATGGAAAATGCCGCCGCAGCTCTTGCAGACAAGGTTCTTGACAACGAAGAGCTTACTACTGTCGGCACAATGATTTCAATTGAACACACAAGCCCCACTCCTCTCGGTGCTGAGGTTACGGCAACAGCCGTTCTCAAAAGCGTTGACGGCAGAATGTTTAATTTTGAAGTTTTTGCCGAAGATAAAAAGGGTGAAATTGCAAGAGGCACTCACACAAGAGTAAGCGTAAAATCAGAAAAATTTCAGATGAAGGCGGACAGCAAGTTTGATGAATAAGTACAAATATTATCTGTTTGACCTTGACGGCACAATCAGCGAGAGCGCATTGGGCATAAGAGAGTCACTTGAAAACGCAATTAAAAGTATGGGCAAGCCGTTGCCGAATCTTGACGATTACACATTGTACATCGGACCGCCGTTGCTCGATACATTCCGCAATATCTGCCGTTTCAATGAGGAAGAATCGGCAAGAGGCGTTGAGATTTATCGTGAATACTACAACACCAAAGGCAAGCTTGTGAACAAGCTTTATGACGGCATTGACAGGGTTCTTGCAGAGCTTAAAAACAGCGGTGCAAAGCTTGCCGTGTGTTCGTCAAAGTATGAAAAGTTTGCCGAAGAAATTACAGAACTTCTCGGTGTGTATGATATGTTTGACGCAATCTGCGGTTCAACACTTGACGGCAGTCGAAAAGATAAAAAAGACCTTATTCCGTATGCAGTTGAAAGACTTGGCGGCAGCCTTGAAAATGACAGAGAAAATATCGTCATGATAGGTGACACTTGGTTTGACACAAAGGGAGCAAGACTTTGCGGTGTTGATTTTGTCGGTGTTGAATACGGCTACGGCGACCTTGAAAGCATGAAAAAAGAGGGCGGCAGGGTGTTTGTAAAAACAACGGCAGAACTCTTGGATGTTCTTACAAAGTAAATAATTTGAAATCGGACAAACGGAATTATCCGAAGATTTTTCGCATACATTTTATCAGAGAATAAAATGTGCGGAGGATTTAAAATGTTCGTTTTCAATTTTAAAATCAAGGCTAAAAAAAACAGTAATTTTGGCGGCGGTGCTGTCCGTAACAGCGGCAATAATATGTACAGCCGTTACGGTTGCAATAAATTCACGGTTGCCCGATACAGCCGTGAGTGATAAAACAGGGGAGTATTCTCTTGTGCTTAATGACGGTGAGGAGAAAAAATTCCTTGAACAGTTCGGAATTGAAACCGCCGATGCAAAGCCTGAGAAAAGGTCGGTTGTAATTCCGTCGGATTTTAATAAATATTATGAGGAATACAACGAGCTTCAGAAGAAAATCGGACTTGACCTCGGAAAATTTAAAGGCAAAGAGGTTACGGAGATTACCGTTCCCCTGGAAAAGCCAAAAGATAACAATGCCGTTTTGCTTGTTTACAAAAACAGGGTAATCGGCGGACACATTACAAACGGAGAATACGGCAGTAAAAATCTGCCGCTTGTTGATTAAGATGGAAAGACTCGATAAAATTATTTCGTCACAAAGAGCCGATGGCAGAAAAGAGGTTCAAAAGCTCATAAAAAGCGGTGCGGTTCTTGTGAACGGAAAAATCTGTAAAAAGCCTGATACAAAGGTTGACCCCGAAAAGGATGAAATTGTTGTGGACGGACAGGCTTTCAATTACAGCAAACACATATATATAATGATGAACAAGCCTGCGGGAGTTGTGTCGGCAACCGAGGACAGGCAGTTTAAGACTGTTATTGATATTATCCCCGAAGATATGAAACGAAAGGGACTTTTTCCCGTCGGCAGACTTGACCGTGATACGGAGGGACTGCTTCTTATTACAGATGACGGTGACTTTGCGCACAGCATTACCTCGCCTAAAAAGCATGTGGACAAGAAGTATATTGCGCAGCTTGACGGAGAAATCACAGAAGATACCGTAAAGGCTTTTTCTGACGGAATTGAGTTTTCTGACGGTACGAAGTGTCGCAGTGCCGTGCTTGAATGTGACAAAAATGATAAAAAAACAGGAATTGTCACAATTTGTGAGGGTAAATATCATCAGGTTAAAAAAATGTTTTTGTGTTGTGGATTAAAAGTTGTGCATCTTCAACGAATTTCAATAGGCGGTTTGTATCTTGATAGCAATTTGCACATAGGTGAGTGCAAATTGTTGACGGATTTGGATAAAAAGTCGGTTTTTATCGGCAATATACACTAAAAAATGCATCTGAATTTTATCCTGTGTCGGTTTTAAATAAAATAATGCATATATCTTTGGTCAATTTCGGTATGGTCAAATTGTGCGAAAAGTGGTATATTATTGTATGTAATAAAGCTAAGGACTTTATCGTTATCGACTAATTGGAGGTTTATACACAATGGCAAATGTTTCATTAAGACATGTTTACAAAATCTATGACGGCGGTGTAACTGCTGTTACAGACTTCAACCTTGAAATTGCCGACAAAGAATTCATCATTCTCGTTGGTCCTTCAGGTTGCGGTAAATCAACAACTCTCAGAATGATTGCAGGTCTTGAGGATATTTCAAAGGGTGAGCTTTACATCGGCGACACACTCGCAAACGATGTTGCTCCTAAGGACAGAGATATCGCAATGGTATTCCAGAACTATGCTCTTTATCCTCATATGACTGTATATGATAATATGGCATTCGGTCTTAAACTCCGTAAGTTCTCTAAGGAAGAGATTAAGAGAAGAGTTGAAGAGGCTGCAAGAATCCTTGGTATCGAGCAGTATCTTGACAGAAAGCCAAAGGCTCTTTCAGGCGGTCAGAGACAGCGTGTTGCTCTCGGTCGTGCTATCGTTCGTAACCCGAAGGTATTCCTTCTTGACGAACCGCTTTCAAACCTTGATGCTAAGCTCCGTGCTCAGATGAGAACAGAGATTTCAAAAATTTATCAGCGTCTCGGCACAACATTTATCTATGTAACCCATGACCAGACAGAGGCTATGACAATGGGTACAAGAATTGTTGTTATGAAAGACGGTTTCATTCAGCAGGTTGATACTCCTCAGCATCTTTATGATATGCCTTGCAATATGTTTGTTGCCGGATTTATCGGTTCACCTCAGATGAACTTCATCAACGCTGTTCTCTCTAAGAACGGCGGCAAGTATACTCTTGATTTTGACAAGTATCATGTTCCTGTTCCGGAGTCAAAGGTCAATGCTGACCTCGACAACTATGTTGGCAAGGAAGTTGTTTTGGGTATCCGTCCTGAGCATGTTCACGATGAGCCTGAAGAAATTGCTAAGGCTGAGTGTCTTCTCAAAGCCAATGTTGATGTTACCGAGCTTATGGGCGCTGAAATTTATCTCTATGTAAATATCAACGGTACACCTATCACAGCTCGTGTTGAACCTACTTCAACAGCTAAGCCGGGCGACGACATTGAGATTGCTTTCGACCTCAGCAAGATTCACATCTTTGATAAGGATACTGAGAAAACAATCACAAACTGATTATAATTTAATTTGGTTTTTTACGGCGGAGCGTTATGCTCCGCCGTCTTTGCGTTTGCAGAAGGAAAACGATTGTTGCCGTAAGCACAATAACTTTCAAAACCCATTTGCGTTTAAATTTTATAATTGATTAACCGTGATGAATAGATATTTTTCGTATTTTGTCACAAAAACAACACAATGTTGTGATATATTAAAAAACAGATAAGACTTTGTAACAATTGTTTAATTTTGCTTTCAAAACTGTAACTTGTTGCTGATTATGCAAATTCTCTAAAAAAATTCAAGAAAAATTGTAAATAGAGGTTGATTTTTTTCTCGTTTTTGTGTAATATGTATATGAGACAGATTGTATTTTATTGAACTCTTTTACAATCACAATATATAACTGCGGAGAAAACGAGGTAAAAATTTATGTCAAACAGATTATTTCAAGGTATTGTACACCAGATGAAAGACGCAATCGACAGAACGATTGGCGTAATTGACGAGACTTCGGTTGTTATTGCCTGCTCCGAGCTTGGAAAAATCGGCGAGGTAAACGAGAGCGTTAATTCCGAAACACTCAGCTCAACAGCACCGTTTGTTGTGAACGGATATACATACAGATCTTTCGGCAGCAATGCAAAGTATGATTATGCAGTATTTGTTCAGGGTACCGATGAGTATGCTCAGAAGTATGCTCAGCTTTTGTCGGTTTCTTTTGCAAGCATCAAGCAGTATTATGACGAAAAGTATGATCGTTCAAACTTTATTAAGAATGTTATTCTTGACAACATTCTTCCGGGTGACATTTACCTTAAAGCAAGAGAGCTTCACTTTAACAGCGAGGTTTCCCGTGTGTGTCTGCTTATTAAAATTGTTTCAAAAACAGATGTTTCCGCTTATGATATAATTCAGAATCTTTTCCCGGACAAGTCAAAGGACTTTGTTATAAACATTAACGAGGTTGAAATTGCACTTGTTAAGGAAATTAAACCCGACACAGAGAGCCGTGACCTTGAAAAGCTTGCAAGCTCGATTTCAGACACACTTTCGAGCGAGTTCTACACACACTGTGTTGTCGGCATCGGTACAACGGTTACAGGCATCAAGGATCTTGCAAGAAGCTTTAAGGAGGCTCAGTCAGCTCTTGAGGTTGCAAAGGTATTTGACACGGACCGTACAATCGTAAGCTATGATAACCTCGGCATTGCCCGTCTTATCTATCAGCTTCCCACAACATTGTGTGAAATGTTCCTCAAAGAAGTTTTCAAGCGTGGTTCAATTGAGAGCCTTGATCAGGAAACTCTCTTTACAATCCAGCGTTTCTTTGAAAACAACCTCAATGTTTCCGAAACATCAAGAAAGCTTTTTGTACACAGAAACACTCTTGTGTACAGACTTGAAAAAATTAAAAAGCTCACAGGTCTTGACCTCCGTGAGTTTGAGGACGCGATCGTGTTCAAGGTAGCTCTTATGGTTAAGAAATACCTCAACGCAAGTCCTACAAAATACTGATTTGGTTAAAGTGTGCCCGAGCACAGTGTCTTGCTGTGCTTTGGGCGTTTTGACTTTTTTATGAGTATTTGTACAATAACTACAAAACAAAGGTGACTTTATGATTGATTTTATAAATGTGTCTAAAACATACCCTAATGGCACTCATGCTCTCTACGGTATTACGCTGAGTATTGATAAGGGCGAGTTTGTATTTATTGTCGGTGCATCGGGCGCAGGCAAGAGTACATTTCTTAAACTCATTATGCATGAGGAGACTCCGACATCGGGCAAAATCGTTATCAACGACACTGATGTTACAAAGCTGAGAAGGAGCAAGGTTCCTTATATGCGCCGTCATATGGGCATTGTTTTTCAGGATTTCAGACTTATTGACAAGATGAATGTTTTCGACAATGTTGCGTTTGCGATGCGTGCCGTCGGAAAACCTTCGGCAGTAATCAAAAAGCGTGTTCCGTATGTGCTTGAGCTTGTCGGTCTTAAAGATAAGATGAAAAACAGACCGAGTGAACTCTCAGGCGGTGAGCAACAGCGTGTAAGCCTTGCAAGAGCCCTTGTGAATAACCCCGAAATTATTATTGCCGATGAGCCGACAGGTAATGTTGACCCCGAGATGTCACACGAAATCATTGAGCTTCTCAATGAAATTAACGCAACAGGCACAACCGTTATTGTTGTAACGCATGAACATGACCTTGTTCGTGAGTTTGACAGACGAGTTGTTGTTCTTGACCACGGAAAAATTAAGAGCGACACCAAGGATTTGTTTGTTAAAGATGACTATACTGACAATTACGGTGATGACAGCGGTGAAGAAGAAAACACACCGGATTATCCCGATAATGCAGTGGTTGTTCCGGAATAATGCGTTTGCGCAAATAGGATTTTGAAAGGATTTTTGATATGACCGGATTTGGTTATTTGGCAAAAGAAGGTTTCAAAAATGTGTGGAACAACCGTATTATGAGTATCGCTTCTGTCTGCGTACTTATAAGCTGTCTTGTTCTCACAGGTGCGGCGGCACTTTTTTCGATGAATGTTGACAATGTTGTTGAATCTGTCGGCAAGTCAAACGAAACCTCAGTTTATGTTAAAGACGGATATTCACAGCTTGAGGCTGTTTATGTAGGAAAAGAAATTGAAAAGCTTGACAATGTTGAGTCGGCAACCTTTCTTTCAAAGGAAGATGCGATAAAGCAGTATAAATCTACTCTCGGTGATGATCTTTTTGCCGAGATGCAGGGCAGAAACAAACTCCCCGATTCTTTCATTGTAGTTATGAAGGACTTGTCGAAGTATGACGATACTGTTGCTCAGATTAAAAAAATTGACGGTGTTGACAGCATAAGCAACCACCGTGAGCTTGCAAAGAAGCTTACGGACATCAGCAATCTTGTCAATATGATTTGTATTGCGGTTGTTTGTGCGCTGACAATCATTTCAATCTTCATCATTGCCAACACAATTCGTGCAACGATGTATTCACGAAGATTTGAAATCAGCATTATGAAATCGGTTGGTGCAACGAACTCGTTTGTCCGATGGCCGTTTCTTATTGAAGGTATGATAATCGGACTTATTTCCGCAATTGTTTCAACAGGCGCAATTGCAATCCTCTATGAGACTGCACAGGCTCTTGTTTATCAGATTGTTCCGATTGATTTCATCCCGATTAACAATGTCATCTGGATTACAGGCGGCTTGTTTGCAATTGCAGGTATTGTTATCGGCTTCTTCGGCAGCTTTATTTCAATCAGAAAATACCTTAAAATGGAAGGTAACGAAATACTCGGTTGGTAATCCCGACAGAAATCTTAAAGGAGGAGATTACAATGAACAAATTAAAAAGAATTTTATGTGCAATGCTCTGCGTATGCATGATTTCAATTCCAATGGCAATACCGACTACTGTTTCTGCTGAGGACAGCATCTCAGACCTTGAACAACAGCTTCAGCAGCTTGAACAGGAAAATCAGAAGTATCAGAAGATTCTTGATGATACAAAGTCTGACATCGCAGAAAAGGAAGAATACAAGAGCGCCCTTGTAAGCAAGGTTCAGGTTCTTGATGAAAAAATTGCAGTAACCCGTGAGAAAATTTCAAGCCTTAACGATGATATTAAGGAAAAGCAGGACGCTTATGACAAGGGACTTTCGGAAGTTGAGGATCAGTTTGACGCACTTGCAAACAGACTCAGAATTCTCTATATGTCAGGCAATGCAACCGACCTTGAAATCATTTTCGGTGCAAAGGATTTTTCTGACCTTATTGATAAGATGGAGCTTGTAAAGAGCCTTGCAAACAGCGACAAGGAGCTTATCAGCGAAATCCAGACAAAGCTGGACGAGCTCAGCACCAAGAAGGAATCTCTTGAGGCCGACAAGAAAGACCTTGAAACTCAGCAGGCGTCATTGAAGTCGGATCAGGACGAGTTTAATAAACTTATTTCAGATAATGACGATATTCTTAAAAATCTTTACGCATCAAATTCCGAGGCGCAGCATTCCTTGGAAAGTGCGGCTTTGCAGAGTGATGAGATTGAAGCTAAAATCAGCGAGTACTATGCCGCTCAAAAGGCTGCTGCGGAACAGGCTGCTAAGGCTTCACAGAGCTCAAGCTCAAGCGGTTCATCAAGCAGCTCTTCAAGCAGTTCATCAAGCGGCTCAAGCAGTTCGGGTTCATCAAGCTCGGGTTCATCATCTGTAATTGTTCCGTCAGGTTCAGGCTTTGCATGGCCTACACCGGGCTTTGTAAGCCTTTCATCTGAATGGTTTGAGGACAGAGAGGTTTATAACCACGGCGGAATTGATATTGCCGGCGCAGGCATCATGGGAACTCCTGTTGTTGCGGCTGCCGACGGTACTGTTGTTGCAACCAACAGCAGTTGTACACACAACTGGGGCAAGAGCTACAGCTGCGGCTGCGGCGGCGGTTATGGTAACTATGTAATGATCAGCCACGCGGGCGGTAAGATGACAGTTTACGGTCACCTTACAAGTCTTACAGTAAGTTCAGGTCAGTCTGTTTCAAGAGGACAGATTATCGGTTATGTCGGTTCAACAGGTAACTCAACAGGACCTCACCTCCACTACGAATGCCGTCTTAACGGTGTAAGATACAACCCGATGTCTGAGTATCCGTACATGTGATAATTTCTTTGATACATACACAATTTGATAATTAATTTAAAAGCCTTCGCATATACTTAAATAAGTAAATATGCGGAGGTTTTTGTTTTGATTACTTCATTGAATGTTGTGTTTCCCGAAAAGTGCGGGAAAATAAGGGGATTTTTTAACAGGCTGAGAGGGGACAAGGTGTGCGTTGAAATCAAAAGGGCAAGGGGCGTAAGCGTAAAACAGCTTACATACACCTGTCGCAGACAAAAGGTCAATCTCAATAAAATTGACAGGGCAATCGGCAGTCAGCGCACAAGACTTTTGTGTTGCGAAGAAATGACTTTTCCGAATGACAGCGGTTACAAGCGTTTTTACTCGCCGCTTTTTTCAGCAAGACTTTGTACAAATATGGCGCTTTATGCCCTCAGCAAATTTGATACTCCCGAAAGGCTGACGGTCGGAATTTATGACCCCGATGCTCAATGCACCGACCTTGTTTCATTTGTGTTGAAATATACGGGCAATGCCTGTATTATCACAGACAACGAAAATGTGTTCTATGATGAACTGAATACCATTGCCGAAGAAACAGGTGCGTGTGCCGTTGTTACTCACCACCGTGAACAGCTTTCAAATTGTGACCTTGTCATTGCACCGTTTGAAATTGAAGAAAATCTCCCTGTAAGAAATGATGCGGTCATCCTCACAAACGGCAGACCTAAGGAAAATATAAAGGGCTTTGTATATTTTCGCTATTGCTTTAAAATGCCGAACGGTTTCGCACTTTTGCGGCCTGAGGGATTGTCGGAGGAATACTTCTGCTCCGCACTCTATACACTCGGTTCGCAGTACGAGCTCGGCTCAATTGTTCCCGATTTGTGCCGTAATGATACGGAGGCGCAGACAGTGAAATCTCTTTGCAGTTATCTTGCCCGTTTTGCTTGACAATCGGTGTGAAAAAAAATTATAATAAATCTATATGCAGTTTTTTGCTGATATGAAAGAATTTTATACCGTATGCACGCCTGTGCAGGTGCGGTATTAACTGAAAGGAACGATATAAAATGGCAGCTAAACCAACAATGCTTACTGCGGAAGGTCTTAAAAATCTTGAAGAGGAGCTTGCAGAATTACAAAATGTCAAGCGTAAAGAAATTGCAGAGAAAATCAAGGTAGCCCGTTCCTACGGCGACTTGTCCGAGAACAGTGAATATGATGATGCAAAGAACGAGCAGGCTATTATGGAGGCAAGAATCGCTACTATCGAGTCTATCCTCAAAACTGCTCAGATTATTGATGAGTCCGAAACATCTAACGATAAGGTACACCTCACTTCTGTTGTTACAATCGAAATGGTTGGCACAGACAGACAGATGACATACAAAATCGTTGGTTCGGGTTCTAACGAAACAAATCCCGCACAGGGCAAAATTTCAGACGAATCACCTGTGGGCAAGGCTCTCATGGACAAATGTGTCGGTGATGTTGTTGAGGTTGAAACTCCCGGCGGCGTAAAGGCATTTAAGATTCTTGAAATCTCAAAGTAATTTGTTTATCTATTGAATTTTTGCTGACGGATTCTGCTTTTGCAATCCGTCAGATTTATTGATGTTGAAAAAGAGAGGAATGATTGGAAATGAGTCAGAAGCCACAGCAGACCGGCACAAGCGATGTTATCAAGGTCAGATACGAAAAGCTTGACGCCCTCAAAGAAGCAGGCAGAGATCCGTTTGTAATTACAACAAGTGCCCGTGATGTTCTCACGGAAACAATTAAAAACAATTTTGAAGAGTACGAAAACAAAGACGTATGCGTTGCAGGTCGTTTGCTTTCAAAAAGAGGCAAGGGCAAGGTTTCGTTTATGGACCTTTGGGATCGTTCGGGCAAAATCCAGATTTTTGCAAAATTTGACGATCTCGGTGAAGAAGAATACGGTTTCCTTAAAAAGTGGGATATCGGCGATATCGTTGAAGTAAAGGGCTTTGTTTTCAAAACACAAATGGGCGAAATTTCTGTTCATGCAAAAGAGGTTAAGCTCCTTTCCAAATCACTCAAACCCCTCCCCGAAAAGTACCACGGTCTTACAAATACAGACCTTCGTTACCGTCAGCGTTATGTTGACCTTATTATGAATCCCGAGGTAAAGGATACCTTTGTAAAGCGTTCAAAAATCATCGGCAGTATCCGCCGTTACCTTGACAATCAGGGCTTTATGGAGGTTGAAACTCCTATGCTCGTTGCAAATGCCGGCGGTGCGTCGGCTCGTCCGTTCCTTACTCACTTCAACGCTCTTGACGAGGATTTAAAGCTCAGAATTTCTCTTGAACTTTACCTCAAAAGACTTATCGTAGGCGGACTTGAAAAGGTTTACGAAATCGGCAGAGTATTCCGTAACGAGGGTGTTGACACCCGTCATAACCCTGAGTTTACTCTTATGGAGCTTTATCAGGCATATACCGACTACAACGGTATGATGGATCTTACCGAAAACCTCTATCGCCATGTTGCACAGGAGGTTCTCGGCACAACAACAATCACATACAACGGCATTGAAATGGATCTTGGCAAGCCGTTTGAAAGAATTACAATGCTTGACGCTGTTAAAAAGTATTCAGGTGTTGATTTCAACGAAATTCATTCTGACGAAGAGGCAAAGGCAATTGCAAAAGAAAAGGGTGTTGAGTTTGAAGAACGCCACAAGAAGGGCGACATCCTCAACCTTTTCTTTGAAGAATTTGCAGAAGAGCATATGATTCAGCCTACTTTCGTTATGGATCATCCGATTGAGATTTCTCCGCTTACAAAGAAGAAACCCGAAAATCCCGATTATGTTGAGAGATTCGAGTTCTTTATGAACGGCTGGGAAATGGCTAATGCATATTCAGAGCTTAACGATCCGATTGACCAGAGAGAGCGTTTTAAGGCTCAGGAGGCACTTCTCGCACAGGGCGATGATGAGGCTAACACAACCGATGAGGACTTTCTCAACGCACTTGAAATCGGTATGCCTCCGACAGGCGGTATCGGCTTTGGTATCGACAGAATGTGTATGCTCCTCACAGATTCAGCCGCAATCCGTGATGTTCTCCTCTTCCCGACGATGAAGAGCCTTGATTCCGATAAGAAGCCGTCAGGTATTCCGAAAACCAAGGACGCTGTTGTTGAAGAAAAGATTGACTTCTCAAAGGTGAAGGTTGAGCCTTTGTTTGAAGAATATGTCGATTTTGAAACATTTTCAAAGTCAGATTTCCGTGCAGTAAAGGTTAAGGCTTGCGAGGCTGTTAAGAAGTCGAAGAAGCTTTTACAGTTCACTCTTGATGACGGCACAGGCACAGACCGCACAATTTTAAGCGGTATCCACGCTTATTATGAGCCTGAAGAGCTGGTTGGAAAGACTCTTATCGCTATCACAAATCTTCCGCCGAGAGCAATGATGGGTATTGACTCCTGCGGTATGCTCCTCAGTGCAGTTCACGAAGAAGAAGGCGAAGAAAAGCTCCACCTCCTCATGGTCGATAACCATATCCCCGCAGGTGCAAAGCTCTATTAAGATGATGTAAAAATGTACCGTTTACAAAATAGATTGATGCAGAAATCGGTGCAAGCAAGGAAAAATCGCATAATTGGTGCAATGAGTGGGCAATTCCAATCGGGATTGCCCATTTTTAAAATGAATGGAAATGCAAATCGGTATTTAATGCTTAACGAGGAGGAATAAACATGGCGAAGAGAGAAGAAAGATTTGAAGTTATATTTAGAGATGGAAGTTCGCTTAAAGATGAAGGGATTCGACAAATTCTTGTAGATAAGGAGACTGGAGTTAATTATCTTTGTTGGAAATCTGGATACGGGGCTGGTATTACACCTCTTCTGGATTCTGAAGGAACAGTCATAATTACAAAGTAAAATTCAGCGTTTTCAAGGGTTTGCAGAGAATTTAATAACAAAATATAACAGTTATTAAATTGCTTAAAACAGGTGAAATCTCAATCGGTATTTGACATAGGAGTGCGATTATATGAAAAAGAAAATTATTCTATCAATAGCATTTATTATCAGTTTATTACCAATGTTCCTTAATCAATATGGTGGGCTAAAAGGCGTACAGGAAATCACAGGTTTAATAAATTTGCTCAATCCCATTGGAATGGTGTCTGTTATTTTGTTTGCTGTGGGTGTATGGTTTCCCTTCAAGGAACAGGTTGTTGGCAAAAGTTTAGGTGCATTAGGCACAATTGGTATTGTTGTTTCTGAGATATATAAGTTCTTCACATGGCACGTAATGAATATAACGGGCGAAGTAAGTATCCATAAAAGCATTAGATTTGCATTCCCAGAGTTTTATATTGGTTTGATAATTTCTATTTTAATGGTGGTTACATATTTTGTTATCGACAAGAAAGTAAGTGCTACATCTGTTTCAAATTAACAGACAGATTTCAGTTTGTAGAATTCAAAAATTTAATATGAAATGTGAGATAGAGCGTATGGAAATTAACTATACGTTCTATTCTTTTTTGCCTTTTTGAAAAAAGTGATTAAAAAACTATTGACATTTTGTTACTGGAGGAGCGCAAAGATTCCTTCTGATACAAGCAAGTTCCCACCCCCTGCTTATTGCTTTTCGCAATTAAAGCAGGGGACTTACTTGACTTCGGCTAAAAAGATGGAATATAGTATATTGTCGCACATTGACACTTTACCATGATAAGGTTAAAATAAAGATAAATTATGCACTGCAAGAGAAATTGGACAGTTGCAATATTATTCTGAATTTCGGTGGTTTGCCGGGATTATTTGAACAGGAGCGAATGTGTTATGATAGCAGAAAAAATGAAACCTTATGTAAAAAATAATTCAGCCATCCGTATGATGTTTGAGGAGGGAAATCGTCTCAGAGCCATTTACGGTGCGGATAAAGTTTATGATTTTAGTCTTGGGAATCCGAGCGTTCCGGCACCGGAGTGTGTGAAGGAGGCTATTATTGATCTGGTGAACGAAGTGGAGCCGACAGTGCTTCATGGTTATATGAGTAATGCGGGATTTGAGGATGTGCGCCAGACGATCGCAGAATCTTTGAACCGCCGCTTTGGAACTAAATTTGCGGCAAAGAATCTGATTATGACAGTTGGGGCAGCCAGTGGTCTGAATGTGATTTTCAAGACAATCCTGAATCCAGAGGAAGAAGTGATTGTTTTTGCACCATACTTTTTGGAATACGGTGCATATGTGCGTAATTTTGATGGCAAGCTTGTGGAAATCTCTCCGGATACTACCACATTCCAGCCGAATCTTGAGGAGTTTGAGCAGAAGATTACGGCAAAGACAAGGGCAGTGATCGTAAATACACCTCACAACCCCACTGGTGTTGTATATTCCGAAGAAACCATTAAGAAGCTGGCAGCAATTCTTGAGAAAAAACAGAAGGAATTTGGCAGTGTAATTTATCTGATCTCTGACGAGCCATACAGAGAGCTGGCTTATGATGGTGTAGAAGTTCCGTATCTGACAAAATATTACGACAATACTATTGTTGGTTATTCTTACAGCAAATCCCTGTCCCTTCCGGGAGAGCGTATCGGTTATCTGGTAATTCCGGATGAAGCAGATGGCAGTGAAGAACTTATCACTGCTGCGGCTATTGCCAACCGTACTATCGGATGTGTCAACGCCCCATCCCTGATGCAGAAGGTGATTGCCAAATGCGTAGATGCAGAAGTGGATGTAGCTGCATATGACAAGAACCGCCTGGCTTTATACAACGGTTTGAAGGAATGCGGATTCGAGTGTATCAAACCCCAGGGAGCATTCTACCTCTTTGTGAAATCACCGGTAGCAGATGAAAAAGCGTTCTGCGAAGCTGGAAAGAAATATAATATTCTCATGGTTCCGGGAAGTTCCTTTGCCTGCCCGGGTTATGTGAGACTGGCTTATTGTGTATCTTATGATACTATTATTAATTCCCTGCCGGAGTTTAAGAAACTGGCAGAAGAGTTTGGACTGTGAAAACGGCGGGGATTGACATTGGGACAACAACGATAAGCGGTGTTGTTCTGGAAAAAGAGGAAAACGGACAGGCAAAGATTCTGGAGGCAAAAACTGTAGAGAACGGTTGCTTTATCGAAACCGGAAATGAATGGGAAAGAATACAGTATGCAAAAGAAATTGTAGAAAGAGCAGTGAATCTGCTGGATTATTTCCTGGAGAAGTATCCGGATGTTGAGCGGATTGGGCTCACAGGGCAGATGCATGGAATTGTCTATGTTGACAAAGAAGGAAATTGTGTCAGTCCGTTATATACATGGCAGGATGCCAGAGGAAGTATCGGCGATGGAGATCAGATTCCTTTAACAGAAGAAATCCGGGAAAGATGTAAAATCCATGCTGCTTCAGGGTATGGGTTTGTCACACATATTTATAATATCAGGCATAATCTGGTTCCGGATTCGGCTTTGAGTTTCTGTACGATCATGGATTATTTTGGAATGCATTTGACAGGGCGTAAAAAACCATTGGTACATGTGAGCAATGCGGCAGGTTTGGGATTCTTTGACAGCCGTAAGATGTGCTTTGAAAAAGAAAAACTGTCTGAAATGGGAGTGGACGTAAACTGGCTGCCGGATGTCTGTACTGAAATAGAAAAATTGGGTACATACAGAGGACGGACAGTTACAACTGCAATCGGAGACAACCAGGCAAGCTTCCTTGGCGCAGCAGGTGATGAGGAGAATACATTACTGGTCAATATGGGAACCGGCGGACAGATTTCTGTTCTTTCCAGTCAGTATTTTGCAGGAGATGGAATTGAGGCAAGACCTTTCCTGAATGGGAAGTATCTGCTTGCAGGAGCATCTCTGTGTGGCGGCAAGGCATATGCGCTTCTGGAACAGTTTTTCCGAAAAATTGTAAAAGAAGCGACAGGACAGGATCAGCCATTATACAAAGTAATGGAAAAGATGGCAAGAACAGGGAAAGATTTGAATAGTGAAAGATCTGAAAGTCGAAAGATTAAAGTGGAAACAACATTTGACGGTACGCGGGTGAATCCGGAAAAAAAGCGGCAATATTACCCAGGTAAGTTCCGAAAACTTTACACCTGAAGACTTCTGCTATGGTGTTCTGAAGGGAATGAGCACAGAATTATATCAGATGTATATGACTATTCAGAAAGGAACCGGCATAAAGATCAGGCGCATGATTGGTTCCGGGAATGGACTGAGAAGAAATCCGGTACTGTGTGAAATTATTGAAGATATGTTCAAGGCCGAACTTGTTCTTGCAGAATGTGAAGAGGAAGCTGCGACAGGAGCGGCAATGAGCAGTAGTATGTAGAACTATAGCAACTCCCCCAGATAATAAAATGAAGCAGTGAAGTGGATTGTGAATAACCAATTGATTTTAATACTGGAATTTGAGGAAAGGGGCTGTCCTGAAAATAGACAGCTCCTTCTTTACTGTCCGATTTATTGTATGTTATTTTTCGACATGTTCTGATATATTTTGGAGCATGCCGGAAAATTTTATGAAAACTGCAAAAAAATTCAGGCAAAAAAAAGACAGCATTTTAAACGCTATAGAAAAAATGTAATTTTTGAAAAAACAATTATTGTAATAATCTCCCGAACGTGACATAATAAGGATGGAAAAGTAAAGGGCAGGTTAAATTCTGATTAGAGACAGGTAAAATAACCTGCTTACATTATGCGCCGATTTTCTGAGATGAGGTGGGAAATCAGGCAGACGACAAAGGAGAAAATAATGGGAATTTTTTCAATGATATTGTCATTACTGAGCGGAGTAGCGTTATTCCTGTTCGGTATGTCATTGATGGGCGACGGCCTGAAAATGGTTGCCGGAAATAAGCTGGAAGCTTTCCTGTATCGAATGACAAACACACCGCTGAAGGGAGTTGCTCTGGGTACTGGTGTTACCAGCGTGATTCAGTCTTCTTCTGCCACAACCGTTATGGTCATTGGTTTTGTTAACTCAGGTATGATGAAACTGAAACAGGCCATCGGTATTATCATGGGAGCCAACATCGGAACCAGTATTACCGGATGGATCCTCTGTCTTTCTTATATTGACGGAAAGAACGGAATTGCGAAGATTTTATCTACAGCAACAATTTCAGCAGTAGTAGCGATTATTGGTATTATCCTTCGCATGGCATGTAAGCGTTCCGTGCATAAAAATATCGGTAATATCATGCTTGGTTTTGCAATCCTGATGACAGGTATGCAGACAATGAGCGGTGCTGTTTCACCACTAAAGGACAGCCCCACATTTACAAACATGCTGACAATGTTTTCCAACCCGCTGATAGGTATTCTGGTAGGTATTGCATTTACCGCAGTGCTGCAGAGTGCATCTGCCACAGTCGGTGTATTGCAGGCGTTATCTGTAACAGGTATCCTGACATTCTCCAGTGCATTCCCGATCGTTCTTGGTATCGGTGTAGGTGCTGCCTGTCCGGTTCTGATTTCAGCAATCGGTGCGAATAAGAATGGTAAACGTACAGCACTTGTTTATCTGATCAATGACCTGTTTGGTCTTATCCTCTGGTCAGTGATCTTCTACACTGTAAATGCTGTTGTGCATTTCGGATTTATGGATATGATCATGTCACCGGTTGCAATTGCTTTACTGAATACTGTATTCCGTGTAGCAACAGTATGTGTTCTTTTCCCGTTCATACCGAAGATTGAGCAGCTGGTGTGCTGGCTTGTAAAAGACAGTGCAGAGGAACTGGAAGATGAAGCAGACTTTGATCTTCTGGAAGAACGTCTTCTGAATTATCCGGCACTTGCTATTGGACAGTGTCATCGTGCCATGAGCGGTATGGCAAGGAAGCTTCGCAAGAATGTCAACCGTGCCATGAACCTTCTGAATGAATATCAGCAGGATAAATTTGATAAGGTACAGAGAAAAGAGAACCTGATCGATAAATACGAAAGCCGTCTTGGGGAATATCTGATGAAGCTCACAAAGCATGAGATGAACAGTGCCCAGACAAGGCAGGCATCCCTTTATCTTCATACCATCAATGACTTTGAGAGAATCGGTGACCATGCATCCTACATTGCCTATATGTCCAGTGAAATGCATGATAATCACACTAATTTCTCACAGGAAGCCTGGGATGAGCTGAATGTAGTAATGGAAGCAGTTCGTGAGGAGATCAATCTTACCTGTCGTGCATTCCTCAATGATGACAAAGAGATGGCACAGAGAGTTGCACCTCTTGGAATGATTATCACATCCTTATGCAATGAGCTGAAGATGCATCATGTAGAGCGTCTGAGTAACGGCAATTGCGGACTGGAAGAGGGAACTGTATATACAGACATTCTCAACAGCTTCAACCGTATTGCAGCACATTGTGCAAGTGCAATGGTAGCTCTCCTTAAGAGTGGAGACGAGAATCCGGATATGCATATCCATGATTCCAAGATTTACCCATCTGACAGCGTGGAATATTATACATACTTCAAGGAATATCGCCAGAAGTATGAAATCGTAAAGAACGAGGAACACATGCGAAGCATGGAACCGGAAGAAGTAGAATAATACTTTTATACTACAAAGCAGTAAATGTATATGATATAATGACAGCAGATGATCTGGAAACGGATGTCTGCTGTTTTTTCGTTATAGTTGCCGGGCGTGCAGATGGTGGGAATGATTTTTCGAATACGCTCCTGCGTGTGCAGGCTGAGGAGCCAGCAGACAGGATCATTTTTGTAAAAACAACACCCCAAAGGAGGAGAAATTAATTATGTTATTCGACAGCAGAACAGTTTATCTCGGTGCATCCAGAGACAAATATGAGCAGTATTGTAAAGCCTTAGATTCAGAGAAAATCAAATACAAAACAAAGAGAGTCAACCACGAAGAAAAAATGACAGCTCCGGGCAGGGGAACTGCCCGCAGTATGGGTGGGAATTTCGGAACAGATAAAACATTGTATGAAATCATGGTCGGAGAGAAAGATTACGACAATGCAATGGGGATTCTGACAGCACTGAAGTAGACGGAATCTATCCTGAAGAAGAAAGTATGCAAAAAAGTGTGCAAGTTAATGTGCAAGATAACGGAAATTCTGGAGGTGTTTTGTGGGAGAATATAAACCGCCATTTACAATAACAAATGAGATATTATCATATGTGTCTTCAATTTCTGAAAAAATAGGGCGAATCACGGCAATCAGAAGTCTGGAAACAAAACCGCACCTGAGAAAGAATAACCGAATTAAATCTATTCATTCATCTTTAAAAATAGAAGCGAATTCTCTTTCTCTGGGGCAGGTTAGGGATGTAATTAATGGCAGGCTTGTACTGGGGGAACAGAAAGAAATACAGGAAGTTAAAAATGCATATGCGGCGTATGAAAGCCTTTCGGAAATTAATCCCTATAGTATAAAAGATTTAAAGAAATTTCATGGGATTATGACAAAATATCTTGTGGAAGAATGTGGGGAGTTTCGCCATGGAGAAGAGGGAGTCTTTAATGGAGATGAATGTATTTTTATGGCACCTCCGGCGCAATTTGTACCGCAGCTTATGGATGAACTGTTTGAATGGATGAAGAAATCAAGGAATAGTGTTCATCCATTGATTATGAGCAGTGTATTTCATTATGAGTTTGTCTTTATTCATCCATTTGCTGATGGTAATGGAAGAATGGCAAGATTATGGCACACTGCGATTTTAGCTAAATGGAAACCTGTATTTGAGTTTATTCCAATCGAAAGTCGGATTGAAAAATTTCAGGATGAATATTATGATGCGATTGCCAGATGTCATGTTTCAGGAGAATCTACCATTTTTATAGAGTTTATGTTGTCACAGATAGACAGGATTCTGGAAGATATTTCGCTTCAGATGAATGAAGAAAATGAACAGTTTTCAGAAACTGTCAGGAAAATGCTTGAAATCATGGAGTATGATACGCCTTATACAAGAAAAACACTTATGGAAAAACTGGGGTTAAAGTCTAGAGATGGATTCCGCAGAAATTATTTGCAACCTGCACTTGAGATGAATTTGATCCAAATGACATTACCAGATAAACCGAATAGCAGAAATCAGCGATATATGAAAGTATGAATAGCAGGAAGCTTATCTGATTTATAGCAATCTATAGCAATTCCATAAAATAATGCAAGCAATCCAGCCCATCATAGTGTGAAGTCCTGCGTCAGATATCTTTCTTGTCTTTCGCACTCTGCTGAACTGTCTTGATTGCATTATTTATAAGGATTGCCATAGTTCATAGTTAAACGGATTGAATAAATTTCTCTACATAATGCAGAGCCGCTCCGATTGCCGGTGTATATTGTCCGTTGGTACCGACCAGGATCTGAGTTTTATCCAGTATGAATGGTGCGGCTGTATGGAGATGTTCTGTCAGATATTCAATATCTTCTTCTGTAAAATAAGGTGCCAGATATCCGCTGAGGATGATCGGTGCATCAATAACAAGGTTAAGATTCTTCATGGCAAATGCCAGATGGTTTAAATAATCTTTCCAGATCTGTATGATCTGGGGAGATTTTTTTTTCGCGCAGAAGAGGGAAAAATTCTTTGGCAGGCATGCTTGCAGCCTGCTCCAGAGCATTGGCAGAGCAGTAGGTTTCCAGGCAGCCACGGCTGCCGCAATAGCAAAGCGGACCATCGGGATTAATGCACATATGTTCAAGAGTTCCGCTGTGCATGGAGATTCCCTGATGAATCTGATGATTGGTAATGATGCCGCCGCCCAGATTTCGGTTCAGCAGGATGATAACAGCACTGTCAAGCTCCGGATGATTCCATAATTCAAGGAACGCAGCTGATTTCGAATCATGTTCCAGATAACAGGGATAAGGAAGATATCTGGAAAAATCATCCAGTTTCATGCCAGCGTTATTCATGATATCTCCATATAGTACAGTGGTATGATCCGGGGATGTGATACCCTGTGTGGCAATGGAAATGCCAAGAACTTTGTCATTGTCGTACTGGCGCGATGAGATGAATTCCTTTACTGCGTCAGTAACCTGCTTATAGTAATCCGGTGTATTGGAATATGGAAGTGGAATGGTATCTGTATAGAAAGCATTTCCATACAGGTCTACAGCAGTAATATGAAACATCCCTTTTAAAATACCGATACCAATGGAAATTTTAAAATCTGATACAATCTGAAGGGCGTTTGCCTTTCTTCCACCGGTAGATTCAAAGAAACCATTTTTTTCAATAAGACCTTCCTGTTCCAGAAGATTCAGGTTCTGACTGACAGTGGATAAACCCATCTGCAGTTCCTGAACGATCTGTAGCTTGGAGGTCGTATTTTTTCTGTAAATGTACTGGTAAACCTTTGATTTATTTATTTTCTTGAGACTAATGTTGGTCAATCCCTTTTCACACATAATATTCTCCTGATTATGTTACAAGATAATGTTAAGTTTCAGTTTTATTGTAGCATAGAACGAAAAAAAAATCAATAAAAATATCCGGCACGATCAGCAACATCAATTTGTCAGCACACTATAGTAAAATAGACAAAAAATGTTGTTTGAAAATTAGAATTTCTGTCAATGGATTTTTTAAAAGAAAAGATATATACTCAACTTACAGTTAAGATATAAACGTAAGTAAAGAACATAACAACAAACAATAAGTATCGAATAAGACAAACAAGGAGGATATAACATGAAATTATCAATCAATGGAATCAAGGAACAGGAAGCATGGAAAAAGGCAGGAATCGCTCTTCCGGGTTATGATGTAGAGGCTGCCTCTGAGAATGCAAAGGAGAATCCGGTATGGGTTCACTTTGGTATCGGAAATATTTTCCGTGTGTTTATCGGTGGAATTGCAGATGGTCTTCTGGAAGAGGGAGTTCTGGATCGTGGGATTACCTGTGTGGAAACCTTTGATTATGATGTAGTAGATAAGATTTATGATCCATATGACAATCTTGGATTAAGTGTAATCCTGCATGGGGATGGAACCCGTGAGTATAAAGTAGTCGGAGCTTTTGCGGAAGCAGTGAAGGCACAGTCTTCTAATGCAGAACAGTGGAAACGCCTGAAAGAAATCTTCACAAGCAAATCCCTGCAGATGGTTTCATTTACGATCACAGAGAAAGGCTATGCATTACAGAAAGCGGACGGAACATGGTTTCCGTTTGTAGAGGCAGATATCAAGAATGGTCCGGATAAAGCGGCTGGTGCCATGGCAGTTCTGGTTGCAATGCTTTATGAAAGATATAAAGCCGGCAAATATCCCATCGCACTGGTTTCCATGGATAACTGCTCACAGAACGGTGCAAAGCTTCGTGAGTCAGTACTGACAATGACAGAAGAGTGGAAGAAAGCCGGATTTGTTGATGAGGGATTTGTAAACTATGTAAGCGATGAAAAGGTAGTTGCTTTTCCATGGACAATGATCGATAAGATCACACCTCGTCCAAGCGAGCAGATTGCAGCAGATCTTGAAAAGCTGGGTGTTGAGAACATGCAGCCGGTGATTACAGGTAAGAAGACATACATTGCACCATTTGTCAATGCTGAGAAACCACAGTATCTTGTAATAGAGGACAGCTTCCCTAACGGACGTCCGGCTCTGGAAAAAGGTTTCGGCGTATATATGGCAGACAGAAATACAGTTAACCTTTCTGAACGTATGAAAGTAACAGTATGTCTGAATCCGGTTCATTCTGCTACAGGTCCGCTGGGAGTAGTTCTTGGATATGATCTGTTTGCGCATATGCTTAATACAAATGAAGATATGATGAAAATGGCACGTATGATTGCTTATGATGAAGGTCTTCCGGTAGTTGCTGACCCTGGAATCCTTTCTCCCCAGGCATTTGTGGATGAGCTTTTTAACGATCGTTTTCCAAATGAATATCTGGGAGACACAAACCTTCGTCTGGCAGTAGATGTATCTCAGATGGTTGGCATCCGTTTCGGCGAAACAATCAAAGCATATGTACAGAAATTCGGAAATGCTTCCAGACTGACAGCTATTCCTCTGGGAATTGCAGGATGGCTCAGATATATGCTTGGTGTAGATGATGAAGGAAATAAATTTGAACTTGCACCGGACCCAATGAATGAGGAACTGCAGGAACAATTTAAGGATATTGTTGTAGGCAAACCTGAAACATTCAAAGATCAGTTAAAACCAATTCTTTCCAATGAGCGTCTGTTCTTCACTGATCTTTACAAAGATGGTGTAGGAGAGAAGGTTGAGGATATGTTCCGTGAAATGATCGCAGGACCTGGAGCTGTAAGAGCAACAATACATAAATATGTTGGATGATTTTCATCAGATGAATAAATTTATTGGTAGCCGTATTAATTAAAAGAGCAATGATTGCATGTAAAAACAGCGGGCACAGTATTCTAGACGATTTTCCTGAGGTTAGGAAAATCGTTGAAGTTGGAGTCACCACGAAACCAAAAAAAAAGATTATGAACTATCAAGATATGCATGTTATATGATCGTTCAGAATGGAGATCCAAGAAAAGAGGTCATATCCTTTTTGTAAAGAATCATCAGATTCTTCGCACAGGTTTTACCCCGGAGTTTTGAAATATATTGAATGCCGTTGAGAATCTTCCGGCAGCGAGCCATCTTTTCTTTTTTGTTCCTACAGGAAAGCAGACCATAGTGGCGAATTCGGACAAAACCTTTAGGGAGCACATATGTAGTTGAAAGGGAAAGACTGTCCCCTCTCCCCTTAAGCTATATACTCCATCAAAAGTATCGGATAATAATAGGATGCCGGAGTTTAATTGTTAATAGCAGAACGACAACATTCAAAATTGTAGGTATGAATATATTTTTCGTGCTTCACGTATATTGGCATACTGAGTCAAATCTGCTTCCTCGTACTTAAAACTGCGAAACCACCTTTCAATCATAATGTTATCCGCCCAACGGCTTTTTCCATCCATACTCACGCTGCATGTTTGCGTTCTGCAACCGTCGGCGTACTTCTATAAAGATCCTCCAATGGGACGGATTCGGATTCTGGATACTGGATCCTGATGAAACGGATCGACCGTAATGCCTTCCGTTGGCTGAATACTCCGGACGAACTCCGTCAAGTGACCCTGAAAGAGATCCACTGGTTGTGTGATGGACTATCCTTAAATCCCAGGGGTGCATTTGAGGAACACCATCCAAAGATTATTCTGTAAGCATACGACAGCGGAGCTGTCAATCCCGTAAAAATCATGAAAAATACCACATCTTCCTGCATATTTCCTATATCCGAAAACGCAGTTTTCCATAGGAAATATGCAGGAAGATGTGGTATACTTTTGATAATGATATGATCACTCAAGATTCCGAGAGATCATGTATTTGCACCTTGGTGCATGATTACATTCTAAAGGATTTATGATAAAGGTTTTCACCACCGGAATGGTGTTTTCCTTAAAAATGGATTTGCGGTTTCCTATTCCGGATTATTTATCCAGATCACTGCTTTAATCAACATTTCAAGCAATCCCTTTAGCTTGTTACCCATTTATATTTATCTCTTATTCTGTGTTATCTGCTATGTCAACTTACTGAAAGATAAGCACTTTGAAAACAGCGGGGCGGAAAATATAATTTTCACCCCCGCTGTCATGGCAGCCATTTATGATTCTAAAAATGCAAGAATCTCTTGTTTTGTCCAATGATTAAATCCCATCTTCGCCAAGGTTCTTCCAGTTTTCATATAATCTTCATCATTATAATAAGAAGCTATTGTTACAAGTGCCTTAGCGATTGGAACATCTACGCCACACAAATCCGCGAGTTCACAAAATGGAACAAATAAATATGGAACATCTTCTGTAATATAGCGTGCTTTCGATGTGTTAGGTGCATTTTTAATTTTAGAATGAACACTTGACTCACGATTAAAATCATAAATACACTTTGCATGCGATGCATAAAGAACATTATTTGCTTCCAATTCTGTTCTCAAGTGCATATGTAAACTATCTCCAACTGCAAGGCGTTCTAAATCCAATGCATCCTCAACTTTTGCAACCGCCGTAGAGCAACAATCAGCATAAAAATTAAATTGACCGTCAAAATTCTCACACAAACCCATATTCAAAATCGATAATACTGGATGGGCACCAAAATTAATATTTTCAAAAGCAGCCACAATAGGATTAGATAAAAATTCTGGTCGAATTGGGAATACTTCATTAACCAATTTCATTAATTCTGGAGTTTTTTTAACTATTAGGGAATATGCTCATTGGCATAAATTCCTTCACACCCATAATAGCTACAGCACCGGCATGAGCTAGACGAGTAGCCCAAGGCAGACTAATTGTATCTAAAAATGTAATATCCATGCCCGCTTTCTCTGATTTTTGAAGACATCTGTTCAAAATTAATCCTCCATAGTTTCCAGGAACTATAAAAATTTTCATGCCGTCTCTTAAATATGGAAGCATACTGTTAAACATAATTTCCTGTGCAAAAGAAGGGCAGACCATCATAAAAATATCCGAAAATTCCATAGCAGCCTTAATATCTGTAGTTGCCAAATCAATTTTTGAGAATCCTGCATTTAGCATGGGACATTCATATAATTCAGAAACAGCCTCAATTCCCCCTTTTTCATGAACCGCATTAATCTGAACCGGAAAATCAGGGGAATCATAAATGCAAACATCATGACCCATCTGACCCAAACTATATGCCATTGCCATTCCACCATTTCCTGCACCAATCACTGTAATTTTTTTCTTTGTTTCCATAATGCAATAACCTCCTTTTTTCCTTTAATTAATATAGTTTTTTTATAAAAGTACTGCAATAGTTACGACAATACTAACAATTGCAATCACGATAAAGAAGAAGGGAAGAACCGCCTTCACCCAACGTGGGAAAGGAACTCCTGCAATTGCTAATGCCCCCATAAGAACTGCCTGTGTCGGTGAAATAAGATTCATAGTTTCAGAACCAGCAGCACAAACCATAACTGCAAATTCTTTACCAACACCAAGAAATTCACCTAACGAACCAATAATAGGAATCGTTGCCGTTGCCAAGCCCGATGATGATGGGATAAAGAAAGACAGAAATATATATACAATATATGAAAGTGCCGGAAATACAACTCTACTAACACCACTCATTAAGATTTCTCCAAAATGAAGAATCGTATCCATAATCAAACCATCCGCCATAATAACAGATAAACCTTTAGCACACCCCAGAGTAATAGCAACTCCCAGAATATTCTGGCAACCTCCAACAAACAGAGAAATCATTTCCATTTTTCTTTCATATGAGACAATTTTTCCAATAATGATAGCAGCAAGCGAAAAAAATCACTGTGAGTTCTTTCATTCCCAGCCTCCCAAAGGTTGCATATTTCCAATGAGGCGTCCTAGTAATGAATTTGGCAAAAGGGTTTCATGAATATTATCAAATACATAAATATTAAATTTATCGCTCCATGGAATGATTGCTTAAAATCATCACAATAAAGGAAGCAGCAAACACTGTTAAAATACCTTTTCGCTGTCTAGTAAATTCAGGAATATCATCCGTACCTAATTTATGTATGTGTGATTCTATTTCTTCATGTATATCATACACAACCGATTTGGACGGATCCCTACGAACCTTCTCTGCATAATGCATAGTAAAAAAGAATAGCAGCAGTTACTGTAGCTATATAAATCACAACGCGAACCAACATACCATCCGCAAGAGAAATTCCTGCAATATCAGAGCCAATTCCTACTGAGAAAGGATTAATCAAAGCGCCAACAATACCTGCACCAGATCCCAGGAACAAAACCATACAAGCTGTCACCGCATCATATCCCATTGCAATGAACATCGGAATAAGAATAGGATAGAATGGAATGGTTTCTTCTGAAAATCCAAATGTTGTTCCACCAATGGATGCAATAAACATTACTATAGGAATCATTAGTTTTTCCCGACCATTTAAACGATTAATCACATACATAAGACCTGCATCAAGTGACCTACTCTTTCCTATAATTCCTAAACATCCACTCAACACGAATACAAACGAAAATAATATCAATTGCGCCACGAAATCCCTGTGTCAGTGAATGATGACATGGCGGTTTTAGAGGTGTGTGCACAGTTGAAAAACATTATTGGACATGGATTAGAGGCAGAATGTCTGATTGAAATAAAAAAAAGATGGACAGAAAGCTGCATCGAATACACAGAGAGTAGTATTTCGTTCAGAGCAAATGCAGACAGTGCGTGTACAAATACCGATTGAACAACCAAAGAAATGGAGTCCGGCACAGCCAGCT
>ENA-OQBL01000132-OQBL01000132.1-human-gut-metagenome-genome-assembly--contig:-NODE-132-length-42785-cov-8.290356_pt1 | contig 42785 bp, 41 predicted proteins | sample MGYA00242747_ERZ504553 | MGnify/ENA primary metagenome ERZ504553 (study PRJEB26092, sample SAMD00036240) | human gut metagenome | host: Homo sapiens | study: EMG produced TPA metagenomics assembly of...
ATGCAGCTTGGCAAGGAACTGTGCAAGTACGGCCTTGTGTTGTACTTGAGCTATGAGGAGGGCGTGAACCAGACATTCCAACGCCGTATGGAATATTTGAAGATGAACGAGGTGCAAGGCAAGTTCCGTGTGGTTGTGGACGAGACCTATGAGGAACTGATAGACCGATTGAAGAAGCCGAAGTCCCCGAAGTTTATCATCGTGGATTCGTATCAGGTGTCGGAATGGGAGTATCCGGATGCGGTAGCCTTGATGAAGCGTTTCCCGAAAAAGTGCTTCATCTGGATCAGCCAGGAAAAGAAGAGCCAGCCGATGGGAGGCGGTGCGATTCGTTTGCGTTATATCTGCGACATGAAAATCCGGGTGGTCGGTTATAAGGCGTATTGTCAAGGCCGTGCCATCGGTGAGGCCGGCAGCTATTATGTGGTGTGGGAAGAAGGAATCATTCAAACGAGTAATAATTTGTGATATGGAAAAAGACAAGGTTTACATCAGCGGGGCAATAGCCCACTACAACATCGACGAGCGCAAGGGTGCGTTTGCCAATGCGGAACAGAATTTGAGAAATATGGGCTTTTCCCCGGTCAATCCTTTTAAGAACGGACTGCCGGATGAGGCTCATTGGAGAGAACACATGCGGGCGGATATCGCCCTGCTTCTGGATTGTGAGTATATCTATATGCTGAAGGACTGGGAACTGAGCAAAGGTGCGAAGTTGGAACTTGACGTGGCGAGTTCATGCGGCATTAAAGTATTGTTTGAATAAAAATGGCCGATATGGGAAAAATAAAAATGGAAACCGGTGTCGTGGTGATAACGTTGACCGCTACGGTATATAGAGGAATAATTCGTGAAACCCACTCCTCACGCATAGGATTTTGCGGGGTGTACAATAAGGAAATACTTTCTAAGATGGGTGATGAGTTCAAAAAGATATATGCCGGACAAATCGAGGCTGAATACAAAGGTAAATCAGTGAAACCGGATAAGATAATTTATCGTGTCAGTACCAAATCAACGGAATGTGAAATGATTCTTAATGGCAAATGATATGGCACAGGAAGTAACCAATTTCGCCCGGTTTTACGCTTTGTTCAACAAGCTGCCGTTCAACGGAGACCGGGAAGAGTTCAAGAAGTCCATCGTGTTGCAGTATACATGGAACCGGACAGACAGTCTTCGTGAAATGACGAGGCTTGAATATAAGACCTGTTGTGAGGGATTGGAGAAATTGGCCGGTGTGGACGAGCGTCGTCAGAAGATGCAGGAGGAGCTTAAATATTGGCGCAGCGTGTGTTTGAGACTCATGCAAAAAATGGGAATCGACACTTCGGACTGGGCGCGTGTCAATGACTTCTGCCGGAATCCTCGGATTGCGGGAAAGGCGTTCAGTCAAATCTCTTCGGACGAGTTGGAACAACTGGCCGTAAAGCTGCGCTCTATCCGGCGCAAGGGCGGGCTCAAGGAAAAAAAGAAAGAGGAAGTAAAACAACCGGCGGCGGTGACCTATATGTTCATAGACACCAAAGCCCCTAAAAATTGACGGATATGGATAAGAGATTCAAGGAACTGCTTGAGAATGTCAAGAACCAGATACTTGACGTGTTCCCGGAAATGGACCGGGATGATCGGGAAGAGTTTTTCAACAGGCTGAACGAGTGGTCTTATGAGAAATATGAGGAAGCCCTGTTGGAAAGCGAGTTGGAAACGCCAGATTATAGCGAGGAGGATTAGTATGGGAATTGACGATCAGAACAAGCTGGTTAATGCCGGTTTCCAGATAATCCGTAAGGACGATTATCCTTCCCCGAGGATTAAGTTTTGTACAGGCCGGAATGGAAGTTGGAAGACGTATAAGAAGTTTGAGACAAAGGCTGAAAGAGACAGGGCGTTTGCCTTGCTTTTGAAGGATGAGAAAATAATCAGTGATTAACCATCAAAATTTGTTACAATGGCAAAAAGGAGAAAAGAAAGTGATCATTACCGGCGTGACCAGGGAGGCCGCCGACGAAGCGTTTGCAAATTATGCGAAGGCAGATGCGCAGAGTGCAAAGATTACAGCGGACATCGAGCTTCAGTGCGCGAAGATCCGTGAGAAGTACGCTAACAAACTGGCGGAGCTGGAAGGAGAGAAGGAAAAGGCGTTTGACACCTTGCAGGCCTATGCCACCGAGAACCAGGCAGAATTGTTCTCCAAGAAAAAGAGCCTTGAGATGGCGCACGGCGTTATCGGTTTCCGTACCGGAACGCCAAAGTTGAAAACCTTGAAAGGCTTCACGTGGGCGAGTGCGTTGCAGCTTGTCAAGGAGTTTCTTCCCGGTTACGTGCGCCAGACGGAGGAGATTGCCAAGGACAAGCTGCTTGCGGACCGTGACACCGAAGAGATGGCTCCGCAGATGGCCAAGTGTGGCATACAGGTGGCCCAGGACGAGACATTCTATGTTGAACCGAAAAAGGAGGATGCCGCATGATCCATAACGTAGAGAAGACCCCAAAAGTAGCCCTGTGCCGTGCTTGTCACGGCACGGGTGTCATACAGAGAACGACCGAACTTCCTTCCCGGATTTTCAGAAAAAAGAAAGTGAATATTACCGAGGAGGCTTGTCCCCAGTGTGGCGGCAGCGGCCGGGTGATAGTGAGTGCGAAGATGGAACCTGGACATTCAACCATATAATCCAAAGAAGGAGTAAGCGATGGCAAAGCGACGCGGAGTAAGTTATGAGAAACGTGTGGAGGAGATAAACAGGATATACGACCAATATGCCAAACGCGGTGTACCGAACCGCGAGATCTGGCGGCGGTACGTATATCCTGTATATGCCGTTACCGAACGTACATTCTACAATATACTCAACGCGAGCGCGGATGCGAGCAAGAAGATAGCTGACGAGGAGACCCGCCAGCTTTTACTCTTTAATGACGATGACTATGAACAAGGACGTGCAGAAGATAATCGCCCGGATCCTGCAGGATATCCGGGTGGAGATGACAGATGAGTTCGACCGTAATTTTGAGCGTCAGGCTTTTTTCTCCGAGGCATGGCAGCGGCGTAAAAGCCCGACACGTCCCGGAGGTTCTATTTTGATAGATACCGGCCGGCTCAGGCGGAGCGTTTCCAGCCGGACCACGGAGAACAGCATCACGTTTTACACCGACCTTCCGTATGCGGCCATCCACAATGACGGCGGGGAGATAAGGGTGACAAAAAAGATGAAGCGTTACTTTTGGCATAAATACTACGAGGCGACCGGTTCTTTCGGACGCAGGAAGAATGGAGAGAAACGCAAGGACAAACGTACCGTGCAGCTGACCGGCGAGGCGGAGTTCTGGAAGTTCATGGCCTTGAAAAAAGGAGGGCAGCATGATCAAGATTCCCCGAAGGCGTTTCTTGGGGGTTTCTCCCGAAGTGGAGAAGGCTGTCCGTGAAATCATAGAGGAGAATATAACGGAATATTTCAATGTTGAATTTGATATAAGACGGAAATGAGAAAGGAACTTTATAATATGCTCTGCAAGGAGCTGAAGGAGGTGGGCGGAGGCTTGATAAAACACATCGACCTGTGGAACCACAATGTGGAGTTTATCGAGCAGGAGGAGAATTGGGAACGCCCTGCCGTGTTCGTGGAGTTCTGCCCGATACGCTGGAACGCGATTGTGGACGGGGTGGAATATCGGGCCGAACCGGAAGTGAAACTGCATATCGTGACGGACTGGGCCGGTGCGGCCAACGAGGGCAGCCCGTTCAAGGAAGAGGCGTTGGAGGTGTTTGACCTGCCGGAACTGATACATGAGCGGCTCTCGTGCATGGATGGCGATACTTTCATGGCATTTGACCTGGTGGAGAGCCAGACGAACCACAACCACGAGGAGATCGTGGAAAATATCGAGGTGTATTCGTGCGTGGCCTTCAAACGGCTTCGATAAACGGCCATGTTCAGACAGTAAAGCCTCCGGCGGACAAATTACCGCCGGAGGCTTTCTATTTCAACAGGGGGCAAAGAAACGCCGTCAGGCAGCCTCTTTTTTGAACAGCATCATGTCCGTGTAGGATGAGCTGTAGTTTATGTGGGCGTTGAACTCCATCCGGGTACATCCCTCGAACGGGTTGCCGATATTTTTGTTTTTCCCGATCCATTCGCACAGCTCCAGGATGGAGGATTTGTTTGAGGTGAAATAGACGAACGGATGCCCGGATAGCACGTTCAGCACGTCGAGGTAATCCGACATACGCCAACTCATATTGTAAGTACCCACGTCGGTGGAAAGGTACGGCGGGTCCACCAGGAACACCACGCCCGGCGTGTCTTTGTACCGGTTGAACAGCTTCTTGTAATCGCAGGAGACGATTTCCAGCCCCTCCAGATAATCCGTGCACTCCGGATAGTCCGCTTTCCGGATGTTGTTATAAAGGGCTTCCTTCCGCATCTCCGGCACGCTCAGTTTATATTTCATGGAGAACATCAAAGAGGAGGACAGGGTGATGAAGTCCACGTAACCGGTCTCGTGCTCCTCCTGGAGGATACGGCTGAAGATGCGCTCACGCAGTTCTCCGGTTATGGTCTTGTGCCGTGGAACGGAATTCCCTACCATGGCACGCAGGTCGGCGATCAGCCGGTTTGTCCTTGGGATGTTTTCCAATCGCTTGTGGTAATTGTCGAAATCGTTGTATATGACCGTGGCTTCCGGCTTGCATCGTTTGGTGATGTGTGATAACAGGCCGGAACCGCCGAAAAGGTCAACGAATACCGTGCTTTCTGGATATTGTTCCAATACTTTCATAAACTTGCGTGCGAACATGCGCTTTTGGCCCACGAATGGCAGCGGGGCTGACAGATACGTCTTTTTCATACGTTCAATTCGAATTTTACGTTAGGATTTCCGGCAAGCAGTTCTTGTGTGCGTGTGACGTTGTTCTCGTAAATATGCACGTTGCCGAGGTTGATTGTGATGGATTTCAGGGGTAGTTCTATTTGCCGGGATATAAGGTATAGGTGATAGATGTCCGCCGGTAATCCGAGGTTGGCGTCCGAGCTACGCTGGTAGGCCGTCAGGACCAGTTCGCCTTGCTCGATCTGGAACTGTACGAGGCTGAGGCATGGTGCCTGGTTGCTTTCCGTGCCGGTCGAACCGAGGAACAGCACGTAGTTCTTGCTGCTTCGTTTTTCCCGGTTGATTTTGCTAATCAGAGGTGGCAGCTTCTCGAAATAGGTAGGGTAGGAGTTCACGAGGATGGAGCCGCAGTAGTCCCACCAGTTTATCCCGGCTTCCCGGTATTTCTCAACCTGTCTTTCCCCGCTCATGAAGAGCGACAGTTCGCTTCTGAGCTTTTTCCGTGCGATATTGTGTCCCTCGAAAATATCGAGCAGTTCCGCCGGGGACAGTGTTACCGTCTCGTTCAGCAGGTAACGGCTTTCACCTTTCCTGCCTTTTTGTGTCTTGCCGTCGGCAAGTACCTTTTTTAGGATTTGATAATACTTGTTCATGGTGTGTTGTTTTGATACCCCGCAAAGGTACCGCGCCGTTATCCCTCTTCAATGGGGAGGCTGTCCCATTACACTGCAAACGGGTTACAGTCGCTTTGCAGCCGTTTGATGAGCGTGTATACCTTTCGCTCGCAAACATTATAACGTTCGGCCAGTACTGCCACGATGTAGGAAACCTTTTCGCCTTCGTCCAACAGCCTGTTGTAGTCATTGTATAGTTCGATATACTGTACGTCTTCCATCCGGATTCCTACTTTCCGGCATGTTTTCAGCATTCCTTTATTCAATTTCAGTATCTCAATTACTTTCATATTCAACAAAAATTAGTACTTTTGCACTGTCTCACTTATTTATGCGCAGAAGCGTACACAAAAAAACCTCTTGCAGGCGAACGAGGGTCTATGCCCCCGGTCGTGCCTGTAAGAGGTATCTTTGTGTTAATAAGTAAGTGAGACGACTAATTAACAGGCCGGGGGCTTTTTTTACAGCCTTACCCCCGAAGGCTTTTTTTTAATCTACCGCATATAGCGACAAATCAAATACATCTTTCTTTTTCCATCCGTCGGCCAGCGTGTTTTGGATATGCTGCATGGCTTTCGTATAGAAGTCTGTCAGGTCTTCCAGTGTGGCAAACTCGCGATAGACCGGTTCGGTGTCCGTCCCGAATTTGAACACGACCGGAAGAGTCGCCCCTGCTGTTTGCACGGCAAGGTCGTAGGCTGCCTTGTAGTTGAACTGGTTCTCGCTTGACAACCATACCGGGACATTCTCGTAGGTGAAACCTGATAGGATATCCTTGTCGGTTTCCCGGTTGTGCCATGTTATGACCGTGGAGCGTATCTCGTCTTCGGTGGGTCGATGGTCGAACTCCTCTTCCATGTAGGTGGCCGATCCATTCTCTCCCGGCTGCACGTCCCATCGGACACGCCATTTGTTTTTAATGGGGTTTATGCATTCAAGCAACCGTACCCCGGTGTTTCCTTCCACTTTTTTCATCAGCTGAATACATACTTGGTTCTACCTTTGCCGAAAGTTTCCGTCCGGATGATGGTCTCAAACGGAAATCCGTCCGGCATTTCACTCACTTGCGCGAGGATGTTCTTCATCTCTTCCGAGTTGGTGAAGAACTTCTTGGCCTCGCCATTCATCTCGATGGCTACGATACAGCGGTCCTCGCCCTGTTCGGTGCGGATGCCGGTCTCGAAGTCCTTCACGATGATGGGTAAGTTCACTAATTCCCGGATGCTTACCACGGAGCCGGGAAAACGTTTCTTGCCGTCTTCCGGCTTGTAGGAAACGTTCAAGTCTTTAAATGATCTCATTTTTTTGCCTGTTAATTTATTAAACAACATATTGCAGTCGGCGTGCTTGGCCATCCCATAGAAGGAAGCGACCAGTTCACGCCTTCTTTTCCTCGATTTGACCTCGTGCATTTTTCGGGCGAACTTCTGTTTGATGCGCTTGCGTAGGCGCACATGGTCGGGGTATATGACATATCCCAAGAAGTCTATGCCCTCGTCCACCGGGAATACACGTTCATCAGGCTTTACGGTAAGCCCGATTTGTGCGACCTGGAAGTGGACGGCATCACGAATCTTCCACAATTCTGATTTCGCGTCACCGAGTACCACGCCGTCATCGCAATAGCGGTAGAAATGGCGGACGCCGTACTTGTCCTTCAAATAATGGTCTAAAAAAACAGACAGGAGCAGGTTGCCCAACCCTTGCGACGACCTCAGCCCGATGCTGATTCCTTGCGGCATGAGCCTTACGAAGTTGTCAAGCATGGCGATGAGTTTCTTGTCCTTGAATACCCTCCGGACGCAATACATTACGAAATCCTGCCCCACGCTCTCATAGAACTTGGAGATGTCGAATTTGTAGCAGTAGCGTGTTCCTTCCGGGTCTTCTTTCATGTCGCGGCGTATGTACTCCATGAGGTCGTGCATGCCGCGGTTCTTGATGCTGGCTGAGGTGGTACGGATGAACCGTTTCTTCAGGTGCCTGTCCACTACGGCCATGATTGCGTGGACGGCGATGCGGTCCTTCATGGTGAGTATCTGGATACGTCGCATTTTTCCACCCTCCACGATTTCCCTCTCCCGGTAATCCTTGACGGTGAATGTACCCGTCTTGATTTTTCCGGTAAGTTCCTGAAGCACCTCTTCCCTGTGCGCAAGCAGGTAACGTCCCTGGCGGCATTTTTTTTCGTTTGGAGCCACGGAGGACCTGGTCGAATGATTCCGCCATATTGGAATAATCGGCAATCTCTTCCACTATATATCCTTGCCTGTGCATTATAGCATCGTTTTTTTTGATTGTTTTACAAACGGAAGATAAGGGCCTTCCTTTCCCCGGGTCTGACTTCTTCGAGCTGACTTGAGCCTACCAAACTCCACCCGACGCGTGATTTTTCAGCTTTCCGCACCTGTGCGCTTTTGCTGTGGCTTGCTTCCCTCGGCACCACGGTAGGGGACACGTCCCCGGTGTTGTACGCCGATTGTTAGATTTCCAGACGGGAGCCGACATTCGTGTTCGAGTTCGATGCATCGTTATTCGCATTCGCATTCGACACGCCGCCATTCGCATTCGCATTGTTGTACCCGCGATAGACCACACGGACTATCAGGAAGCTCCACCGGGGTGCAAAGGTACGGATAAAAGCCAGTCCCCTTGTTAGATAACGAGGAAAATCAATGCGGCGATTGCTCCTCCGGTCACGGTGAGTGTCCAGTCCGTCCAGTCCCAACGACCGCCCCGGAGCTTGTCTTTGAGCTCCAGCGAGGAGGCTGCGATGGCGGCTGCGTATAAGGCCGCGTACGGTGTCAGGGCTGGCAGCCCCACGATAAAACCGCCTACCAGGTGTTTGTAGCGGTTACTTTGTTTCAAAAATGAAAGAATCTTGTTCATAAGCAATTGGATTAAAAAATGTTTTGTATATTTGCAAACACAGAAGCATTGAGGGAATGACGAGCAGGCGTTTTAGTCCAAAGTGTCGCCCTTGGTGCTTTTGTTTTTTTATTCTACTATTATATCATTTACTGAGTATAAAAAGTATTTTATGCGGATATAACCGTTATCCCTTCTTGTTACTTCTTTGGCAACATTAAGCCTTACCCATTTTCCATTGATTTTAACCTTGAAGTAGAAGAAGTGTTCCACATTGTCCGTCCTTGGGTGAGTCAATGCGGAATCATCCACATATTCGGCACGTTCAAGGTGTGAATCCAGGTTCTTCAAGTCCTCCTTGGAAACGATGCGTGTCCGTCCGAATGTGTCGGAGAACAAGTGCTTGTTGCCCTCTTTGGTAAAGCCGATATTCAAGTCCTTGCCATTTATGTTCTTTTCCACTTTCTTTTGAAGTAGAGGCTCCATTTCATGCAGATAATGGATACGTTCGATGGCTCGTGCGGACTTTTCCCGGTCTCCGGCGCATTTTTGCAGTATTTTGCAGGCGGCGCACAGCTCGTTGTCCGGGACGAAGGCCAGTTTAAGTTTCCCTTTGGCCATATCACAATCCCTGCACCTTTTGATGGTGTATGGGTTGTAATCCGGCATGGTCTTCTGTTCTTTTCCCGGGTTGAACCGGAAGATGCCTTTGGTGTCCCTTTGAAGGGCTGACTCGCCCAATGCCATTGCCTCATCGTAGGGCGTTTCCGGATATTTGGATTTTCGTACCTGGACTACGGTGCACCTGCAGTTCCATCCATTTGGCGGGAAATACTCTTCCCAGAAGGGGTCTGCCATAGGTCGTGTTACCCCATGCAGTTCGGCATGTTCCGGGCGAACCTTGCCATCCCCGGCCGTCCGGTACTGGAGGTTGTAGCGGTCCCCGTCTTCTGCGAACCGTTCCCACTTGGCGGCCATAGTCGCCGAAGCCTGCACAAAGTTGTACTCTGCCCGGAGGTAGTCCCGGTTATAGGTTTCGTCTATCTTCCGGACATCGTTCAAAAAGCGTTCGAACGTTTTCCGATTGCCGTTCTCATCCAGCAGGGAGGGGAAGGCTTCGTTCAGTTCATGGAACGTCTTCAGGCCTGAGAATATATAATCCGACCTCTGCAGGCGCCCTCGCATGGCCTCGGACATCTCCACCTGCCGGAATGAAGAGTCCAGGACGGAGGCGTGTGTCTCTATAAAGTCCTGCGCCTCTTCTGAAGCCAGTATGTTGATTTCAAGGTTTGCCCCCTGCTCCCGGAACAGGGCTTTCATCATGCGGTCGAACATCTCTGTAAGCTTGTCACGCATCAATTTTGCCTCGTCCTCTTTTGAGAGTTGGAGGGTATGATTGCCAAGCAATGAACTGTAGCGTAGATGCAGCCCCGAATAATCCTCGGGGCTCAGTCGAAAAAACGGGATAGGGTTTCAGCCTGTTTGCCGTCTTTCTTCTTTTTCGGAACTGTTGGGTCCGGCTCTTCCTTCGGTTCCTTCTCCTCACACGGAATGCCGTATTTTTCCTCAAAGTACTGTGGCTTCACCTTGTAGTGCTGCAGTACCATTTCTTCGTAGGCTTTCTGCTGTTCGGGAGTGTAGTCAATGGAGTAGTCCCAATCAAAACGCAGTCCCTTGACAGGAAAACCGTGACGAACCATGCGCGGAATGAGTTGGTTGTTCACTATATCCCGCAGCATGTCGCAGTCACTTTCCACGAGGTTCTGGAACACTTCAAGGTGCGTTTCAGACTGTGAGAGGCTGCTTCCGTCCTCAATGGTCATCGTTTGTCCGATGATAAGCTTTGACAGTTCGGAATTGGCCCGATCGATGCGCTTGTCATAGACATTGAATGCATCTCCCTTGCCGCTTTCCACAAATTCGATTTCGGTTTCCATTCCTGCCACCATGGAGAGAGCGGTTCCGGCTTCACGCAGCATCTTGTCAAGGCGGTCGATTTCTTTCTGGTCGCGCGAGGTGGTGCGTGCTATACGCATGGGCATTCCGAATATTTCCCCGAAGGTATCCCGAAAAAGCCAGCATATTCCTTTTTGGGGATAGTCTGTGAAGCTGCCTTGAGATACAGCCCGAGGTCGTCAGGTCTGCCGGCCTCAATGAGCCAGTCCGAAAAAGGCGGCTGGCGGTAGTCTATACCTGTAGTCCAGTCCTGTCCGAGGTCGGTTATGACACGCCCATATTCAGGAATGACATGCTTACGCGGAATAAGCTTCACATCCGAAATAACAGATGCAGCCGTCGCCGTCAGTGCAAAGGTCGCCCAATTCGATGAGCGAATGTCCCCCAGTAGATGGAATCGAGTGCATATCGCATGAGCTGTTTGAACCAGGATTGGTCGAAGAAGTGTACCGCCTCCTCGTTTCTCATCCCCTTTCACGTCTACGATTTTGAAAGAGCGTGCCATGACAAACCCTCTGCGCTGCTCCACGCATCCGGAGAGGTGAAGATCTATTTCCGCGTCCCGGTAGATGTCGTACAGGCGCTGGCGGCTGGGGCTGTCCACATTGATGGCCGACTGCCAGGCATCGCGCCAGTTCTTGATGTCCTTCCGGGTGAGTGCATCGGTGGTGCGCTGCAGGTCGATGACCATTTTCTGCACCCGCTTGATGTCTTTCCCCTTGGCCAGATTAAAATTGCCGTATGGCGTTTGCAGTACGTTTTTCGGTTTACTGGAAAACATACCGCTGAAAAAGTCTTTAATATCCATAGTCCTACCAATTATGATGAAGCTGCTTCTGACAGCTGTAAACAAGTGAATTTCCGGACGGAAGCCCATCTTCTCCGACAGCCAAGGGCAAATCAGGGACAATTTTTCCGGCCTGTACGCCTTCAAGCCACTTGATGGCCCGTTCATATCGTTCCTTGCGTATCTCGCTTCCCATCTTTTGTGGCATGGCTGCGCTCATGTGGTAAAGTGAAATGTCGCAGGTGTACATGACAATGAGCCGGTTCCGGTGTTCATCCTGTGCAGAGAAAATGGCCGTACAGTCGTATTTCGGCCGTAGATAACCGGCAATTTCTTCCCGGGCTTCCGCTTCTGCATTGGTACGGTTTTCCGGGCTTACCTGGGAGATGACCTTCAATGCGTTGTCGCCGATGACAACTTTGTAATCTTCTTCTGTAATGAACATGACCTTATTATTTAGTGATGAATAATGCCATTTTTTCTATATCCCGGATAGTGGTTCCCTTGCGGAAACGGTGGCGGTGAATCAGTTCGCAGATATTCTTTTTGGGGACAACTTTCAGTTTGCCGCCCATATACAGGACGTAGTATTTTCTTCCGTAGAGCTTGGCATACTTGCAAGCACGGGCAACGGCACGTTTATAGCGCCATGCAAAAATCATTCTTTTAATCAGTTGTATCATGTTACCATATATTTTTGGCGGTCGGCCTTTTGCCGAACACCGGTTGAAAACTCTCCTGTCTTGAATTGCGCTGCAGCATCCAGATGGCTCCCTCGTCGGCATCCGGTGCATCATCGTGAATACGGCTGCCACGCTCCAGAGCCAAGGTCTGTTCGATTCCGGTCTGCATATCCGGCGATTCTTTCAACTTTTCATTGTAGAATACGAAACCGCGTTCCCATAATGGTGACACCGCTTCGATGCGCTGGAGCTTGTCCGGCTTCTTTCGTTTGTCCGGCATGATGGGCAGTTGGTATCCACGCAGATTTCCTTCTGCCTCAAACTCATCCAGAATGACATCCTGCATGAAGTTCGCTTCCATAAAGAACTGGACGGCTGCCGTATCGCGTGTACGCTCGTAGAGGTCGTAAAGCCACCGTACCATTCCGGAAACGGTATCCTGCCGGACGTAACAGTCTATAAGGTGCAGTTCCTTCCCAATCTTGCCCCAAAGGCGGCAAGCCTTGTAGTCGTTTGAAGTGGTCGATTTGAAAGAGGGGTCGGTATAGCAGACCAGCATTTCATACTTGGACAGTCTGGGCAGTTTCTTGTAACGAATCCAGTCTGCCCGGAAGATAGTGCCGTCCACGATGGGGTTGTGCATCATCTCCTTTTCCCATGCCCGGTAGCCTACGAAATCCCTGTATTCCTGCGCCTCCTCTTTCGTCCATTTTTCGCGCCATACCGGTTCTCCGTTCTTGTCTATTGCCTTGATGACGGATACATGTACCCCTTTTGTCTTGGTGAGATTGGCCAGCACCGAGTTTTTAGAAATGAGGTTCCCGACCATGATAAAGCGTCCCCGGCCCACATCCAGTGCACCAAAAAGGGCTTCTTTCACCCAGTCTGTAATGTCATGCACCCGTTTCTCATTGCGGCACAGTTCGTCGTCATCCAAGTCATCGATGACGATGTAGTCCGGGCGTGCTTCCCGGTCGCGCAGACCACGCGGAGACTGTCCGCGTCCGCAAGCCAGGAATTTCACCCCGTTGGCAGCCTTGAACTCCCCATCCTGCCAGGAGGCATTCCCCTGCTGCTTGCCGAAGTCGGCAATGATGCGCTGGTTGTGTTCCAGTTCCGCCTGAATATCGCCCAGCAGACGTGTGGCAGAGTCTTCGCTTTTGCCGACCACCACCATGAAATTGATGAGCCGCTTTGGTTGGAACATGAGCCATAATGGGACGAAGATGTCCATGTGAGTGGACTTGGCATGACCGCGCGGCCACATGAATACCGCCTTCAGGTTGGGCGTACCCCTTACTTTGGCCGCTGCCGCATTGTGGAACGGTGCATTGTGAATGGTGCGTATGGCTTCCCCGGTAGTCTTGTCACGCAAGGTGAGGAAGTGGGGAAAGTAATATTCGCAGAATGCGGCATAGTTACCCTGCAGCCGCAGAATGCGCCTGTCCCTTTGTGCCGGTGTCTCGCCTGCGAGCAGCGCCGTATCCGTAATGGACTGTACCCTTTTGCAGTGTTCTTTCCACTGTTCGTATGCCTGTTTCTTTTCCGCTGCTGTTGCCATGCCCTTGTTATTTTATGCCCATCTGTTCGGTTATGTACAGGTCCTGGTACTTGTTGATGGCCTTTACCAATTCCGGGGTCACATCCGGGTCGATCGTCGAGCGGTATTCGATCCATTTGGAAAATGCCATGAACACTTCGATGGCATCCACCACATTGGCCTTCTTGTCGAGCTTCTCGATGACCGCCGACAGTTTTGCCAGCTTGTCGCCCAGCCCGGCTATCAATGTGGGGTCATCCGACGAGTTCACTTGTGTGATAAGCGTGTCGATGGTGAGCAGAAGCTTGTTCACCAGTTCCGGGCGAGTGACGTTCTTTGCCGCCCTTGCTCCTTTCCACCCTTCGGAGGTACACCATTTGGATATGGTGACACGAGACACGTCCACCTTTTCCGCTATTTCCGTTTGCTCCATTCCGGAGAGGAATAGTGAGCGTGCGAGCGATTTCTTCTTTTCGATTTCTGCCTTTGTCATATTATAAAGAATATAGGTTTGAACGGCAGGTATTGGAATGACTGTACACCTGCCCGATTTGTTCGCAAAGTTGTCCGCTTATCGGTTTGCCGCCAAAATAATGTGTAACGGTTTCATAGAAGTGTGCAACCGTTGCACACATTTTTGGCGGCCCTGCGAGTGCTCCGTAATATTGCAGAGCCAACGCACAAAGGCGTGGCATGGAAAAATGAGTAAACGTGTAAGAATTTCAAATGACAGCCTGAACAGTTACGGAAGCCGCGTGCTGACATCGGGCATGAGTGTGGAGCAGTACTGCCGGAATCCGGTACTGCTGTACATGCACCAGCGCGGTAGCGTGATCGGTTATGTGAAGGATATCCGGGTGGAAGACGGCGAGGTGACCGGTGAACCCGTGTTTGACGAGGCGACCGACCTCAGTAAGAGGTGTAAGAAACAATTTGAGTTCGGCAGCCTGAGAATGGTAAGTGCCGGCATAGATATCCTGGAACTGAGCGAACAGCCCGAACATCTACTGCCGGGACAGACTTGTCCGACCGTGACCAAGAGTAAACTGTACGAGGTCTCTCTGGTGGACGTTGGTTCTAACGATGATGCCATCATATTGATGAAAGACGGTAAACAAATCACTTTGGGAAGGGACGGGGAATGTCCCTTGCCATCAATCAATAATCAAAAACAGAAGAAGAAATGGAACTGAAACTTTTGGCCCTTCAATTGGGGCTGCCGGAAACGGCGACGGAGGCTGATGTAACCCGGGCATTGAATGACCTGAAAGCGGCCAAGGCTGAGAATGACTCTCTGAAAGATGAAAACGGGAAGCTGACCCTGGCCCGCATTACCGGTCTTGTGGAAAAGGCCGTAGCGGAGAAACGACTGGGGGAAGACAAGAAGGCGCAGTTTATCGAACTGGGCAAGAAGGTTGGATCCGACGAGCTGAAGAATGTGCTTGATGCCATGCAACCCCAGGTGAAGATCTCCACCGTGCTGAGTTACCAGGGTGGCAAGCAGCAGGCACAGCCGTCCACCTATGCCAAGCTGAGCGATGTCCCGAGTGACGCACTGCTTGAAATGCGTGGGCAGAACCCGGAGGAGTACAAGCGTCTGTACAAGGCCGAATATGGAATGACCTGTGAAATTTGAAAACCTTTAAAATGAAGACAATGGGAAAAATTGTAATGCTTTTGACGGCACTCCTGTTCAATACGCTGACAGGTGCCGTGTGTGCTTCCGTGCTGGGATTCTCTCCTGCAGCCGGAGCTGTGGGAATGAATGCGGTGGCAGCCTTCATGGGCATGGCTCCGCAGAGCGCTTCAATACTCCGTGAAGGGGTTTATACGGAAATCTGGACGGGCGAGCTTGTCAAGGTACTCCGTGCCGGGCTGGAAGGCACGTGGCTGTCAGGAATTCCCGACCAAAGCAGTATCGTGAACAACGATGTGATTCATCTGGTAGAGGTAGGGGTGGATCCGGACGTCTTGATTAACAACAAGACCTACCCGATTGACGTACAGGCTTTGGAAGACAAGGACATCGCCATCAAGCTTGACAAATTCCAGACCAAGGCCACGCCGATTACGGATGACGAACTTTATGCCATCAGCTATGACAAGACCGCCCGTGTAAAGGAAGGTCATGCCAACAGTATCAATGACGCGAAGTTCACCAAGGCGGCCCATGCCCTTTGCGCGAACAAGAATACGGCAACGACCCCGGTGCTTAAGACTACCGGCGAGAAAGATCCGGCCACAAACCGTCTGCGCCTTACCGTGAATGACCTTGTGGAAATGAAGCGTGCCCTTGACAACCTGCGCGTGCCGTCAGACGGCCGCAGACTGGTGCTTTGCCCCGACCATGTGAATGACCTGCTGCTGACCAGCCAGGCATTCCGCGAGCAGTACAACATTGACCGCAACAGCGGCAAGGTAGGCAACCTGTACGGCTTTGAAATCTATGAGTACGGCAACAATCCGCTTTATACTACAGCCGGAGCGAAAAAGGCATTGGGTGCAACGGCAGAAGCCGGTGAATTCCCGTGTTCGTTTGCCTTCTACAAACAGCGGGTTTTCAAGGCAACAGGCTCTACCAAGATGTATTATTCCGAGTCAAAGAACGACCCGTTGAACCAGCGTAACCTGATTAACTTCCGCCATTACTTCATCTGCATGCCCAAGAAAGAGGATGCCGGAGTGGTAATGATGAGCGGCTATCAAGCATGATGATTATGGCAAAGTTGAAATATCTGGTAATACACTGTACGGCAACTCCGGAGGGACGTGAGGTTTCATCTGCGGATATCCGCAAATGGCATACATCTCCGGTTGCCCAGGGAGGAAGAGGATGGAAGCAGGTTGGCTATACCGACCTGTTCCACCTGAACGGAGGCGTGGAACGTCTGGTAGAAAACAATGAGGATGCGCAGGTGGACCCTTGGGAAGTGACCAACGGAGCCAAGGGATATAACAGTGTAAGCCGTCACATCGTGTATGCCGGAGGCGTGGAAAAAGACGGTAAGACTCCGAAAGACACCCGCACCGGCTGTCAGAAAAAGGCACTGGAGAAGTATGTGAAGGATTTTCACCGGAAATTTCCTGATGTACGCATTGTTGGACACAACGAACTGGCAGCGAAAGCCTGTCCGAGTTTCGATGTGCAGGAATGGTTGAAAGAAATAGGTATTGATCAATAATAAAACCGGGTGGTATGGACTTGAGCGAATTTATGAACATTATCCTTGGCGGCGGCCTGGTTGGTACGGTGGCGACCATTGGCTCCTTGCGGGCTACTGTGAGAAAAGCGAAAGCGGAAGCGATGAAGGCCGAGGCCGGTGCAGAGGCTATGCGCATAGATAACGCTGAACATGCCACCCGTATTTTGATGGAAAATATTGTTAAACCTCTGAAAGATGAATTTTGTGAAACAAAGAAAGAACTGGCCCGCAATACGCGCGAGATGGCCCGTCTTAGAAAAGCTATTGATACAGCCGGGAACTGTCCTCATCGTGACGATTGCCCTGTGCTTGACAGGTTGCGCGAGCCACCGAAAGAGCATGAACCGGGAAGTCCGGACGGAAACGGCAAGCGCCGACAGCGCGAGCGGAAGTCGACGGGCGGGACTGGTGATGGCGGGGATACCGGCGAGTGCGGTGAAGCTGACGATAGCGGCGGACAGCCTCCGTAAGCTACCTGAAGGCGCGGTGTATCGCGGCAAGAGCGGTCAGGCCAATCTGACTGTAGGGACTGACGGAAATGGGAACCTTGTGGCCGAAGCCTCGTGTGACAGCCTGCAACAGTTGGTGCTGTGGTATGAAGAAGAGCTGACACGCATCCGAAACGAGACCAAGAATGATGTTTCGAATGACGTTCAAACGGTAGAAAAACGTCCTCCGAACCGGATGCGGACGTTTATCACAGGTGTATTGGCCGGCTTATTGGCCGGTGTGTTATTAACCCTCAAAGTAAAGAGACAATGAACAAGAATTTTATTTATGGCATTGCGAGTGTGAAGTTTGGCGAGCAACTGATAGGCTACATTGAAAAAGGCAGCTGGGACTGGGGCGGCCAGAAGCCGGAGAGCGTGGACATTGAGGCTGAACAGGTGCCGGATGCCCCGGTGCTGACGCTGCTGCAGAGGAACGGTACGGTGAGCCCTACGTTTAACCTGATTCAGCTGGACTACAAGAACCTGAAGGCGGTGCTTGGCGGCAAGCTGAGTCCGGATGAAGAAGCTCCCACCTCGTGGGAGGCTCCGGAGGACCTGATTCAGCTGTCGGGCAAATGGGAAATCAAGTTTGTGAGCGGTCAGACGATGACGATACCCAACGGTGTGATTCTGGCCAACCTGGGCGGCAAGCTGACGCTGACGGAAGTGTCGAAGGTGGAATGCCAGCTGAAGATCAACAAGCCTACGGAAGGCGGCGCTCCGTATAAGATTGCTGATGCTGCAGGCTAAAATTGAGCGGAAATGGACAACCGACTGGAACAACTGATAGAGATGGAGTGTGCGGACGCGCTGCTGGACAGCGGCGTGTCCGTTCCTCTTAAAAGGTGGAAGCTCCCATGGCTGAAACGCCCGCTGGAGGTGCGTGTGACGATGAAGCGCCCGCGACTGCGCGGGCAGATTCTGCTGGCGAGGGAATACCTGAAGATGGGCGTTGCGCCCGGCTGGCAGCCGAAGGACAAGACCGAGGAACTGGCTTTTGTAGCGGAACATGGCAAGGCCGTGAGCCGTCTGCTGGCCTATACGGTGTGCCGGGGCTATGTGTCGCGACATGTGGGTATCGGTGTGACGGCGTGGGTGCTGCGGAACTTTGTGGAGTGGAAGTATCTGATGATGCTGTTCCGTACATTCGAGCGTCTGATGGGCACGAAGGATTTTATGCGTATTATCAGCTCGGCGGCGCGGGCGAACCCGATGACTCCGAGACTGAGCCAGGCAAGGAAGGGGAGTTAAGAACCCGGTATGAGGGTTCCCATAGCCCTTTCGGCTTCGTGTGGCAGATAGCATCGGCAACGGGCTGGAGTGTGGACTACATTCTGGACGGTGTGAACTGGCAGACGCTGCTACTGATGCTGAGCGACGCGCCGCGGTATGTGCGGCAGAAGGGCAGCAGCAGAAATAATGATTCCAATACGGAACACAGCGCCGAGGATGAAGCGAACGATATAGTAGGATTTTTTCAAAGCAAACTGGAATGAGTAAACCTGTAGAAGTTGAATTTTTGATGAAGGACAAACTCACGCCCGGCATGAACAAGGCCGAACGTGAGGCGCTGGAACTGCGTAATACCGTCAGGCTGCTGGAGGTTGAACTGGAAAGGCTGCACCTTGCCGGGGAGACGGCTGCACCCAATCTGGATCAGAGTGCCAATATCGCGCAGATCCATGCACTGGAGAAGCAGCTTGAGGAATTGCGTGGCAAACTGAAACTGCTGCAGGAGGAATCGGAATCCGTGCAGGTCACCCCTGCAGACATGCCCAATGCACAGCGCCAGTTCAACGGGCTTCACAACAGCATCCAGCAGATGGCACGTGAAATGCCTTCTTTGGCCATGGGACCGCAGATGTTCTTTCTGGCCATATCCAACAACCTGCCGATTTTTACGGACGAACTGGCCCGTGCCCGTAAGGAATATGATGAGCTGCAGAAGTCAGGCAAGAAAGGCACACCGGTATGGAAACAGGTCCTGTCCTCGCTCTTTTCCTGGCAGACGGCCATGACCACCGGCATCATGCTGCTGGTAATGTACGGTGATGAAATCTGGGATTGGACGAAAAAACTGTTCAGTGCCAAAAAAGGCGTGGATGAATTCAACATATCACTCAAGGAAATGACCGAGATAGAGAAGGACGGCCGTGCCCAGATGGTGCGTACCCGCTTCGAACTGAAATCGGTCATCGATGAAATAAAGAACTTCACCGGCAGCAAGGAACAGGAAAAGGCGAAGGTGGAGGAACTGAACCGCAAGTACGGGGAATCTTTCGGGTATTATAAAACACTTTCCGAATGGTATGATACCCTTATCCAAAAGAGCGAGGACTATGTACAGGTTCTGCTGCACCAGGCCAATGTCCAGAACCTTGTAAAAAAAGCTGCAGAAGCCGATGAAGAGGTGAATAAAATCAAGGCGCAGAAACCGGAAGAGGCGGAAAGCGCCATGGGTTTTTTCGGGAAATGGGGACAATATATCATGCAGTCAAGCATGGCAGAATCCGGGCAGTTCTATGACGCACAGGCTGCCATCAAGAAACATGATCAGGAAGCTTATGACGTACTGTTGAAAAATGCCGAAAACAAACGTGACGGTTATCTGAAAAAAGCGGAGGAAGAGGTAAAGAAAGCCGCAGAAGCAGCCAAAAAAGGAAATATCGGTGGGCATATCGACCCCAAGCAGTCCGGGAAGAATCCGGAAGCGGAAGCCAAGCAACGGCTTGCCACAGAGCGTAGGCTGGCGCAGGATCTTGCCGCCCTGCAGGCTGAAAACCGGAAGGAAGAGATAGACCGCATGCAAGCCGGTACCGAGAAGAAACTGGCACAAATCGAATATGACTATAACGCCCGGAAAGAAGAGATAAACCGGCAGGAAGCCGACTGGAAGCGTGAGAACAAGGAAGCCGGTCTTTCCACCGGAGATAACGGACTTACCCGGGAGCAACAGGATGAACTTGAAAAAGCCCGTGCCTCAAACACCGAGTCAAGGAAAAAAGCGGAGGCGGACGTGTACAGGGAAGAGGCGGAAGCCATGCGTGACTATCTGAAGGAATACGGGACCTTCCAGCAGCAGAAACTGGCCATCGCTGAAGAATATGCCGAGAAAATCCGCAAGGCACAGTCCCAGGGCGAAAGACTGACTTTGGAAAAGCAGCGTGATGCGGCTGTGCACAAAGTGGACATGGAATCCCTTACCCAGAAGATAGACTGGGGAGCAGCGTTCGGGGATTTAACCGGCTTGCTTGCAGACCAGATGAAGAATCTGCTTGGCGAACTTAAGCAGTATGTCAAGACGGATGAGTTCAAAAAATCAGGAGCAGCGGATCAGCAGGTCGTTTACGATGCCATTGAACGTATTCAAAGCATGCTCCCCGGTGGCAACGGCACATTGGATTTTGCCCGGCTGCAAACGCAGATGCACGCTTTGGGGGATGCCGTAACACGTGTGCAAAATGCAGAACTGCAGCAGGAAGCGGCATTCATCCGGTTGAAAGCGGCGCAGGCCGATTACAACAAGGCTCTTGAAAGCGGTAACCAGGCAGAAATAGAACGTACCCAAATTGCTCTTCAAACGGCTCAATCGTCCAGCGTTTCAGCTGACGAAGAATACCTGAACGCCACCTCTGAAATGAAGGCGCTTGCCGGGGAGGTGAAAAGTGCCTCCCGGGACACGGTTGACGGATTGAACATGGTATCCAACGGGTTGCACGGCTTTGCGAGCGGAACCTTGCAGGGATCATTTGAAGGAATCCAGAACATGCTTACCGGTCTTTCAAAACTGAATATCGGAGGCAAGGTCGGCGATGCCATCAGCCGGATGTCCGAAACCCTGTCAAGTGCCGGAGTCATCGGGCAGATCATATCGGCCATTCTCTCCATACTGGATTTGCTGAAAGACGGTATTGGCCCGATTATCTCATCATTGATAGACACCATTTTCAATGCGATAACCGGAATACTCGACAATATCCTCAGCGGAGACCTGTTCAAACAGATAGGCGGTTCCCTTGTGAAAGGTATCGGGGGATTGCTGAACACGGTGTCTTTCGGAGGTTTCAACAAACTGTTCGGCATCGGCGGGAACGCCAAGGAAGTGCAGGCGGCTATAGACCGTCTTACAGACCGGAACGAGCTGCTGCAGACCTCGATAGAGGATCTGACCGACACCATCAAGCAGAGCCAGGGGACGAAGAGTGTGGCGGCTTACCGCGACGCGTACAAGATGCAGCAGGAAACGAATTCGAACTACCTGCAGATGGCTATGGCGCAAGCCGGCTACCACGGAAGTCACCACAGCTGGAACTACTACTGGGGCGGTTTCAACCAGGCACAGATAGACAAACTGAGCGGACAGATCGGCCGCCAGTGGGACGGGAACCTGTGGAGCCTGAGCCCGGAGGAAATGAAGGCACTGCGCAGCAACGTGGATATGTGGACGCAAATCCAGAATACCGGTAAGGGAGGCTATGGCGGGCGACTGACCGAGAAACTGGATGACTACATAGACCAGGCCGGCAAGCTGGAGGAACTGACCGACCAGCTGTATGAAGGGCTGACGGGCATTTCGTTCGACGGTATGTACAGCAGCTTCATCGACAACCTGATGAACATGAAGTACGGTGCCAAGGATGCGGCGGAGGATATATCCGAGTACTTCATGCGGGCGATGCTGAGCAACAAGATCGGTGAGATGTACAGCGACAAACTGAAAGGCTGGTGGGAGAAGTTTGGCAAGGCCATGGAGGACAACGAACTGACCGAGGCGGAACGGAACGCGCTGATGGAAGAGTACATGCAGTATATGGATGAAGCCCTTGCCCTGCGTGACAACCTGGCGGCAGCCACCGGTTATGACAAGACGCAGCAGGGCGGTACGAGCCAAAGTGCGAAAGCGGGCGGCTTTACGGCCATGACGCAGGACCAGGGCACGAAACTGGAGGGCATGTTCACCGGCGGGCTGCAGCACTGGAGCAGCATGGACGACCGGCTGGAAAGCGTGGTGGAGAAGATGGACACGGCTGAAGGGCATCTGGCCCGGATAGCCGAGAACACCGGTGTGAGCGCCGGACACCTGGGCGAACTGAAGGAAGTGATAAAGAAAATGATACGTGACGGACTAAAAGTGAAGTGATATGGGCAATATACTGAGCGGACTGGTGCTGGTGAACGGCACGGACATCTGGACGGAATACGGCGTGTTCCTGGTGGAAGACCGGCGCGGGGGCATGGAGAACCTGACGGCCATCCTGACCCCGAGCAAGGCCAAGAAGGATACGGCTGTGGACATACGGGAAGAGCACGGGGAAAAATACAGCCCCGTGCTGACCCCACGGAATGAAGCGCGTGACGTGACGCTGCATTTTGCGCTTTACAACAAGACCCAGGCAGGCTGGATGAAGCAGTACTTTGCCTTTGTGAATTTCCTGAAGCAAGGGAAGGACGGCTGGCTGGAGATCCGTTTCCCCCAGCTGGATCTGCAGCTGCGGGTGAAGTATGCCGACTGTACGAAGTTCACCCCGCTGACCTATCTGTGGACGGAAGGTGTGCATGCCGGAAAGTTCCGGGTAAAGTTCCGGGAACCGAAACCGATTATATAACCATTCAAACGCTATTAGAATATGCTTCTAACGATATATGATAAAGCCGGAACCAAGCGTGCGGATGTGGCCGTGAACGACAGCTCGACGCAAAGCAAGGAAGTGCAGGGAGACAATGTGCTTTCCCTGTCGTTCAGCTATTATGCCTTCCTGCCCCTGGACGTGAACGACTACACGGACTATCTGGGCGAACGGTACTGGCTGACAGAACGCTACACGCCGAAGCAGGTGAGCGATGGTGAATGGGAGTATAACCTGAAGCTGTACGGTATCGAGAGCCTGATCAAGCGGTTCCTGGTGCTGGAGACGACGGACGGGGACACCAACCCCCTGTTTACCCTGACGGCCACGCCCCGCGAGCATGTGGCGATGGTGGTGAAGGCTATCAATAACGGCATGGGCCACATTACTGACTGGAAGACGGGTACGGTGGAAGGTACGGAGCTGATCACGATAGACTACGAGGGGATGTACTGCGACGAAGCGCTGAAAGCCATCGCGGAAAAGGCAGGCGGCAAGGTGGAATGGTGGGTTGAGGGGCAGACTGTGAACGTGTGCCGCTGCGAACACGGGGAAGAAATCACCCTTGGCTATGGCAAGGGGCTGACCTCCCTGGAAAGAGATACGAGCAACACGGCCAAATTCTATACGCGCCTGTTCCCGGTAGGCTCGACCCGCAACATCGATGCGGAGAAATACGGCAGCCCGCGTCTGATGCTTCCCGGCGGCAGGAAGTACATCGAGCAGGGCGTGGAGGAATATGGCATCTATGACCATTACGAGCAGGATGCTTTCAGCGGCATCTTCCCCCGTCGGGTCGGTACGGTGAGCTCGGTTCGCAGCGAGGAGGTGGCAGACGATGAAGGAAACAAATTCACCGTCTATTATTTCCGGGACGGGGAACTGGACTTTGACCCTAACCTGTACGAGCTGGCCGGAGAAACCAAACGTGTGTCGTTCCAGACGGGCGACCTTGCCGGACTGGGAGAAAGCGATGACCACTACTTTGAGGTGAACTACGACAGCGCGGCACGTGAATTCGAACTGATCACCATCTGGCCCTACGATGACGACACCCAGCTGCCGGGCGGCAAGCTGGTGCCCCGAGCAGGCGACACCTATATCCTGTGGAATATCCGGATGCCGGATGAGTATTACCGGCTGGCCGAAGAGGAGTTTGCGGTTGCGGTGGACGAGTACAACCGGGACCACTGGCTGGACATTGCCGCCTACAAAGCCCCGACAGACCCGGTATACATCGAGGAGCACGGCATAGACCTGTTTGTGGGCAGACGGGTGAAGCTGGAGAGCCGGAAGTATTTCCCGGAAAAAGGCTACCGTCAGAGCCGTATCACCAAGATCAGCCGCAAGGTGAACGAACCCGGGCAGATGGACATCGAGATAAGCGATGCGCTGCAGGTGGGCAAGTTCGACAAGGTGACGGACAGCATCGGTGCGCTGAAAAGCTATACGAAATCAAAGACGGAAGGCGCTGCCCTTCCGGACATCATACGAAGCTGGGACAAGACGCTGCCCACGGACAACAACCTGTTTTCCGCCCGGCGCAGCCAGAAAGAGTTCCTGAGCAAGAACCAGCCGGACACAGCCAAAGAGTCCATCCGCTTCCTGAAGGGTGTGAGCTTTGGCGAGGCTGCTGGCGGCAAGCCCTGCGGCATCGTGGATGGTGAGGGCAATGCCGAATACTTGACTGCCGTGATCCGCGAACTGCTGCGCAGCACGGAGTTTGTGGACGGGCTGACCGGTGAGGGCTGGCAGCTGTGGATTGACCAGCTGACCGGACTGACAAACCTGACGGTGGACAAAGTGACTGCCCGGCAAAGCCTGGTGGCGCTGGAACTGCTGATCGAGAAGGTGCGCAGCGTGTGCGGCCAGCTGGTGGTGTCCGCTGCCAACGGCAAGATCAAGGACGTGGTGAAGCAGGGCGACAACTACCGCATCGTGTTTGAGCAGGAATCGGGCTTTGTGGCCCATGACCTGATGCGCTGTGCGGTTACGGGTGGTAAGAAACTAAAAGCATACTGGGTGGAGGTGGCTTCGGTGATAGCCGGCGGTGTACTGGTCCCGGTAAGCGAGTTTGGCGGGGTGAAGCCGGAGGCAGGCGATGAGTGCGTGCTGATGGGCAACACCGAAACCCCGCTCCGGCAGAACCTTATATCCATTGCGGCCACGGAGGACGGACAGCCCCGTATCGACATTCTGGACGGTGTGAAGGCCAAGAACTTCAACGGCTGCCTTCGTTGCCGGCTGGGTAAGCTGGACGGCATCAGGAGCAGCGCTTTCCCGGCAGACAAACAGCCGAAAGGAAACGGCCTGTATGCCGACAACGTGTGGCTGAAGGGTACGTTCGTGTTGATGACGGGCGAGGACATCCTGACGCGGTTTGAGATAACCGAGGGGAAAATCCATTCAGCCGTGGAAAGCTTGCGCAAGGAAATACGCGAAGAACAGAGTTATCTGGACAACAGCAGTTTTGCCGACGGCATGGACAAATGGAAGACGGGCAGCAAGGCTACGCTGTTCACCCTGGGCGGACGCTGGATCTGGGCGAACGGCGGTCCTTACGGTACGAAGCCGGACGGCCATGCCGAGATACGGACCGACGGCAAGGTGCCTTATGCCTATATCCGGAACAGCTATATCATGCAGAAACTGGAGGACTTCCGGCTGGTACCGGAGTACCGGCAGACGAACAGCCAGGGCGAACGGGTGCCCGGCGTGGTGTATCTGTCGTTCAGCTACCGGGTTATCAAGGCCGGAAGGTTGAAAATAGAATTTGTGAACGCTGATAAGACCGGGTTTGAGAACTTCAACATGTTCGGCCATGAAGAGGACCTGCCCGTTGGCGGTGAGAAGATGTTCACGTTGGACGGACTTTGGAACGGCACTGGCGACTTCAAGCTGTCGTTTACGGGCGTGATTTACATTTCGCTGCTGGTGTTCAGCACCAACAAGGCGGACGCACTGGCCTATAAGTACCGTACACTGTTCGAACAGAGCGACCGGCTGGTAAAGATTTCAGCGGCGGTCTTCGACAAGGACGGTAATGCGCTGAAAGAGACCGGGCTTGTCATAAAGCCTGAAGGTTCCGGTCTGTATGCGCAGGACAATACAGGAAAGATTGCCCTTATCGGGGTGAGCGTGGAGGAAGAGGACGAGTACGGAAATACCGTGAGCAAAATCAAGCTGACAGCCGACCATATACAGCTGGAGGGACTGGTAACGGCCAACGGCAACTTCAAGATACTGGAAGACGGCAGCATTGAAACGACCAACGGTAAGTTTACCGGAGAGATAGACAGCAGCAAAGGGAAAATCGGCGGCTTTGAGATAGGGAACGGCCGTATCGGTTCTGTGGCCGACTCTCACGGGAGCGGTGGCGGTCTTGCCATTTATGATGATTTTTTCCGTGTCGGCGGCAGCAAAGGATATGTGATGTTCGGTGATGATGTGATACCGTCTTCTGCAGGAGGAGCTTTTACCGCTGTCGGTCGTATCGTGAACTCAGCCCCCAATATATACGGGAATTACGGCTTCGACCAAGCGAACTATGGATTGTTTATAGATGTTACCGGCGGTACGAAGAACTACGGTATCAGCAGCAATGCGGCATTACTTGCCCCGGCGTTTATCAATACGAAAGCCAAGCTGCTTACCTTCGGAAGTGGAAACTACACGGTGGATTTCTCACAACACAATATCATTTTGATGTATTACAATGAACCCAACTACAGTAAGGTAGAGGTTACGCTGCCGTCGGAAAGTTCTGTGGCATACAAGTTCGGCATGAGTTACTTGCCTACCGATTTTGCAGCCATTGTCACGTTCAGGGTCAGACCCGGTTCAAAGAATATCATACTAAAAGGTATCTATAACCACAATGAAGATTTGCAAAACTACGAGATGGCATCCGGGGACTCCGTAACGGTACTTATTACAAAAGCGGACGGATTCCGTTACCAGATATTGAATCATTCATCCTAAAAAACAGATATATATGAAAAAGTTAGATTTCAGGAATTTCAGCGTTCCCACCGGAATAACCCGTCAGACGAGGGAGGTTTTCGATGCACGTGAGCAGATAGCCGATTTGCTGTATACGCGTGTCAGTGGCATCAAGGCCCATCGGCTTGCGTTCAAGATTTTCGAGAGTACCGGCGAGACCGAGTTCAGCGATGAGGAAACCGGGATGATACACATGGCGGTGGAACGCTATTGTCTTCCCAATGTGATAGATGCCCTGAACGAAATCCTGGGCGGGTCAGAAACCGATAAAAACGAATGAGTATGGCAGAAATGACACAAGAAGAACTGGTTCAGGAAGTGCTGGACCGTGTACTCCAGAGTTCTACCGGCGTGGAGGACTTGGAGACCGTCACCTCGCTGAGCGGTGTGAAATCACTGCCCGGGGAGAAGGACGGCAAGATGGTGAACGTCCCCCTGGAACTGATAGGGAAGCCTGCGAGCGATGCCGCCGCCCGTGCCGAGGCTGCCGCCAAGAAAGCGGAAGGAGCCGTAGCCGGACTGGAGGAAAAGACCCAGGCCGCCACGGAAGCGGCCACCAAGGCCAACGAAGCGGCAGCCAAGGCAGAAAACGCCGCTGCCAAGGTGGAACAGACTACGGCAGCAGCCATCGGCGGGGCTACCGCACGCTTTTCCTCATGGATGGAAACAGGCAACGTTTTACCTGACAAGAGTACCAAACCGGGCGGCAGCGTAGTGTATGTAGCGGATGCCGGGAAGTTCGCCTACCACATGGACTCCACCCTGTACGGGGACTGGGATGTGGCGGGTGTGCCTCCTGCCGGCATATTCATGAATGCGGACCGGACAGCCATCCTGCCGGACAAGCTCTACCTGCTGGGTGATGCCGTATATACCGGAACAGGCGGCAGCCTGAGACTGCTGGCCTACCGGCATGAGGTGATGAGCGGGGAAGCTTACGAGGCGCTGCAGGACAAGGATGCGAATACGCTGTATCTGATTTATGAGGAGGATTGACGATGATAACCATAGGCGGTAAGGAAATAACGGCTGCGTATGTGGGGAAACGTGCCCTGTCGGCAGTCTATGCCGGGGCAAGACTGGTGTGGTCTGCGATAAGCAGCTGTTTCGGACTTGGATACTGGAAAGGTGACGAGCCGTGGAACGGATCGGACGCATGGAACGGTAGCAGTAAAACTGATAAATGAATGATTATTATAAAAGGACAGTATTATGGCAAAAAGGAAAATAAGCGGAATCATCAACGCGACTGAACATCCGATGAATCTTGAAACACCATGGAATCAGAAACAGCCGGACGGCACCTATCATGCCTATGCAGGCGATGACATCGAAGCGTTCCTGAAGAAGGAACTGTCAAACCGTACCCCTACCGAGGAACTGGTGAGCGGCGAGACGAAACCTCCTACATCCGGAACGGTGTTCGATGCGATGGTGGGTACGGTGACGGACGTGGATGTGCAGGACAGCGAGGACGGCACCCAGTACGTGATGACCGTCAAGCAGAAGGACAACCAGGGCGGCGAGAGCTCGAAGGAAGTGCGCTTTTCCAAGTACACGGACGATGACAAGGTGGTGGTGAACATCGACCTGACGGACAGCGGCGGTGCGGGACTTCCCGCCTCGCAGTATCTGGCACTGGGCAGCGGCTTTGTGGTGAAATACTCCGTAGGTGTGGGCACTGCCGGTGGCGGTACGGTGGACGGCTACAGCGACCTGAAAGCCCGCGTGATCGTGAAACGCGGTTCGACCGTCATCAGTGAGTTCCGGGATGCGGAGTTTGTGGGCGTTACAGCCGGACAGAGCTATACCTTTGACGCTTCGCCCTACCTGAAGGATGCCACTGCCTATACCGTACAGGTGGAAGCGCAGGCAACTTACCAGGACGGCACGCTGATGAAGACGGCCACGGCCAAGGTGACCATGGTGGCCATGGAGCTGGAGACCACCTACTCGGCGGGCAACGGGCTGGCCGACGGGGGATATAAAAATGACGTGAACATCCCCTTTACTGCCAAGGGCACGAGCGGTGAGAAGAACATCTACTACCGCGTGAACGGCGGACAGGCCTTTACCCTCGGTCTTTCGGCCGGCAGCGGTGTGCAGCAGAAGAACGTGACCATCCCCCTGACACAGATGCAGGAGGTTACGAACGTGGTGGAAGCCTACGCGCAGCATGAGAACTCCGGTGTGGTGAGCCGGGTGCATTACATTACGCTGCTGAAGGCAGGCGGAGGTGTGACAGCGTATGCCGGCCTGATGTTCAGCCACCGGGCAGCGGGGTTCCAGCGTGACTGGAAACACCCGGTGCTGGAGGCAGAGCAGTTCACGGCATGGAACTTCACGTATGCCGGCTATGACCGCGATGCGTACACGGCCCGTGTGAAAGTGACCGACCGGGGCAGCGTGGTGAAGGAAGACCTGCTGCAACGCGGTGAGACCGGCAGCTACGGACGGACGAACGTGAACGTGGAACCGTTGGACTACCGTGTGTCATGCGGCGATGCCGTGCTTGAGGTGCAGGTGAACACCACATCGCACCCGGACATTGAAGCCACGCTGGCACCGGATGCCGTGTGTACGTTTGACGCCTTCGGGCGAAGCAACACGGAAAACAACCCGGCAAGCTGGGTGAGCGGTGACAAGCGTATGGAGTTCCGGGACGTGCTGTGGAGCGTGAACGAATATGGTGCCGGTAGCGGCTGGCACAAGGACCGCCTGCTGCTGGCCGGTGGTGCAGGTATGACCCTGACCGCTGACGGCGGTTACCGCCCCTTCAACGAGGCGGACAAGCCCGAGGGATTTGCCATCCGTGACGTGGGCATGACGCTGGAGATAGAATACAGCACGGCCAACGTGACGGATACGGATGCCGAGCTGATCACCTGCCTGGGGCAGCTGGACAACGGCAACCGGTACGGGCTGATTGTGACTCCGGAAGAGGCCAAGTTCCTGACCGGTGTGGTGACCGAGGCGATGGATGCCGGACAGGTGCTGCGCTATGAAGACTCGGTGGGTACCAAGTTCCAGCCGGGTACGAATATCCGCATTACCTACGTGTTCTATCCGAACGTGCAGACCAACGAACAGCGCACGCTGATCGGTTTCTATGTGAACGGTGAAGAGTCGGCTGCTTCCAAGTGGCTCGACAAGGTGAATTTTGACATTCAGAGCCAGTTGGAATTTAAGTCGGCAGGTGCCGACTTGAACGTGAAGAGCGTGCGTATCTATAACAAGGCGCTGACCTCGGACGAGGTGCTGAACAACTACATCGTGGACCGCAACCACCTGGAGGATGCCGACGGGGAACCGGGCGTGCGCTCACTGGATGAGGACAACCGCGTGCTGAATGAAGGAGATACGGTGAGCATGGAGAAGCTGATGGGGCTGATGAAGAAGCGCCGGAACTCGATCCTGGTACTGATAGGCACGGGCAGCGTGGGCAGTGAGGTTCCGAGCGAGAGCGACACGCTGAACGTGGTGGATGCACTGGCCCAGCTGAACGACAAGAAGGCCAACAAGCTGGTAAGGGAGGTCCGTTTCTATAACGGAGAGGACAGGACGCTTGACTTTATCCTTACCAACGTATATGTCCGTATTCAGGGTACTTCTTCCGTGAACTATGCCAGAAAGAACTTCCGTTTCTACTTCCAGAAGACGGCAAGCGGCTGGACGGTTACATTGAGCTACGGGGAGATTGACGGAAACGGCAGGCAGAAGAATCCGGTGGTAACTACCGGCAAAAAAAATCTCTTCAAGTTACGCAGGAACTCGGTAGGCGCGAAGCTGGCATGTTCCAAATGCGACTTCTCGGACTCGTCCATGACCACCAATACCGGAGGTGCGAAGCTTATCAATGACGGACTGAAAGAGATGGGGCTGCTTACGCCTGCCCAGCGTTACGCCAAAGACCATGGGCTGGAGGATGATTACCGTTCGGCCATCGACGGCCTGCCGTGCGACCTGTTCGTAGCGAAGAGTGCCGACGAAGACCTGACCTATTACGGCCAGTACAACATGAACAACGAGAAGAGCGACAGCTACCCCATCTTCGGGCAGGATGAGACCATCGGCGGCGAGAAATGGGGCGAGGGCGACACGCTGAACTACCTGGAAGCCGACGAGGAAGGACACAAGCAGTACCTGCCCGTCTGCTTCGAGACGCTGAACAACTCCAATCCGCTGTGCCTGTTCCACTGGTTGCCGAGTACCGAACCGGAGCATAAGGATTTCATGGACTACAACTTTGACGGAGGACTGGAATTTAATCATCCGAAAGATACCTTCTGGTCGGACGGAGGCGGTGACGCGGAGGAAGAACCGAACCTGAAAGACCACCTCGGTACCGGTGACAAGTACGACAAGATGTACAAGGCCACCGACCGCATGATGAGTTTCGTCTACCGGTGCGTAAAGGAAACGCCTGCGGGCAGGAACATGGTTTACAGCACGGAATCCCATTCGTTCGAGGGGGTGGACTATGAGGACGACGGCGACAAGTTCCCTACCGCCAAGTGGCAGAGCGATACGTTCAGGAAAGAGGCCGGGAAGTATTTCGACCTTCCCCACCTGATTGCCTACTATCTGTACGTGCAGTTCAACCTCGGCGTGGACCAGCTTGCGAAGAACATGCTTATCCGCACATGGGACGGTGTGAAATGGTCGATTGACTATTATGACGGCGACTGCCAGCTCGGTTCTGACAACAAGTCGTTCCTGACCGGGAAGTATGACGACAACCGCCAGACGAAGCGCGACGGGGCTTATGTGATGCAGGGTCATAACTCGTGGCTGTGGAACCTCATCGTGGCCAATTGCTGGGACATGATTGTGGAGATTATGGTGAGCGGATGGAACGGGGGCGCAAGCTTCATGAGTGCTTTCAGTATCCAGAAAGCCATTGACCATTTCGATACCGAACAGATGAAGAAGTGGTGCTCGCGCCTCTATAACAAGTCCGGCATCTTCAAATACATCTACCCGTTCCTGAACGAAATGCCGGTGGGTGCGGACGGAGCCAAACAGACCTATCCGCAAATCTACGGTCTGAAGGGTTCGTTGAAAGCACACCGGAACTACTTCATCCAACGCCGGTATGACCTGAAGCAGGTGGAGTACGGCTATGTATCCACGCTGGGTGCCCAGTTCTACCAGAGTACGGCATCGCTGGACAAGGCCTACACGCTGAAACCGATGCAGTACCGTCTGACCATTCCGTACCGTGTGCAGCTTTCCACCAGCAACGGCGTGCAGGCCGACAGCGGCGTGGTGGATGCGGACGTGCTCCACTCGTTGCAGCTGACCCGTGCCTTCGGTGAAAATGACCCGTTGAAGATCATCGGTGCGGCGAAAGTCAAGGAACTGGTTTGGCATGAGGATGCGTTCGCAATCGGCTTCAACTTCGGTCTGCTGACCTCACTGGTAAAACTCGACATGAGCGTGGAGAAAGCCAGCGGTTACCGGAATGGCTCGTTCATGGCTTCGACGAACGGCATGCTGCTTCTGGAAGAAGTGAACATGCGGAACAACCGGCTGGCCCGGAACGGGGACAACGGCAATGTGGCTACTTTGGACTTGAGCTGGCAGGGCCGCCTGAAGAAACTGGACGTGAGGGGTACGGGGCTGACCCGTGTGAAACTGGCCACCGGTGCGCCCGTTGTGCAGTTATGCCTGCCGGACACGATTGAGGAACTGTTCCTGGAATATCTGACCAAGCTGTCCGACAGTGGCCTGATACTGGAAGGCATCAATAATGTGCGGGGCTACCGCTACACCAACTGCCCCGGCATCGACGGGTTCGCTATGCTGGAACGCCTTCACCAGGCCAGACTGAACGGCAGCGGCAAGCTGGAACGCTTCGTGCTGGAGATAGACCGGGAAGACGACGGAACCCTGCTGAAGAAGTATTACGACTACGGAACGTATACGCAGACGGGTGCCGTGGATGACCGGCATTCGGGACTGAGGGGCAAGCTGACCCTGACGAAGTATCTGGCTGATGAGGAACTGGAGAAGTATGCCGCCCGTTATCCGGAACTGACCATCAAGCAGCCGCCCTATACGATGATTGAGTTTGACGACAGTGTGGCCGACGATGCCAATGTTTCGAACCTGGACAACAAGACGGGGTACAAATTCGGCAATACGTACAAAATGAGCGGGCATGTGAATGCCATCCTGTCCAAGCGCCACCGCGTATTGGCCAAGGTGACCAGGATGCCCACGAGTCGGAAGGTGGAGATAGCCGGGCAGCAGGTGGAAGTGAACAACCCGGACGGGGAGATGACCTATTTCCCCCTGCATGACGAAAGCTCGAACTTCTATGCCGATGCGGAGGATATGAACGACTGTACGGTGGCGAAGCTGGACGGCAGCGAGGGAGACTGGATGATGTATGAGCCGTTTTACTGGAGCAAAGGCATCAACGATTATTTGAACAACAAGAAGTACGCCTGCTACAGCAGTTATCCGGAGGACGAAATGCCCCCGATTCCAGATGCGACAGTACTGACACTGGATGCCATCAAGGAGACACAGGGCGGCTGGTTGGGTGAGCGGAAGATCATGAGCGGCAAGCCCACGCTGATGGAATCCTATACGACGGACAAGGCTTATTCCGTGTGCAAAGTGGACGTGTCGGGTTACAGACGTGTCCGCTTCCCGAGCGTTCCAGGAACAGGGCTTATCGGCAGTGTGTTTGCTGATGCGGAGGGAAACATCCTGAAGAGTATTGTGGTGCCGACCATCGGCTTGAAATTTGAAGCCGGCATGTATCTGATAGCAGACGTTCCGGAACGTGCTACAGCCCTGCATTTCTCCATTCTGAACACGGCAGAGTTTGACTGCGTGGTGCTGAGCAACAGCGACAAGATAGAGGACATGGAACCGGATTGGGTGGCCAATGAGGAACATCTGTGTGCCGTTGTGGGCAGTTCTGTAGTGGGCAGCAAGTTGCGTGCCTGCATAACCGGAGCTTCGACCACGGCAAGCATGACATGGACGGACTTCCACTATTACAGCCAGCAGCGTGGCATGCAGCAGATAGATGCCCTGATGCACAGCCGCATCGCGAACCTGAGCTATGCAAAGTACGGGCGTAGGGACATGCAGGAACAATGCGGTGCCGGTCAGCATAACAATAACCGGACAACGGGTGGAACGGCCGACCATGGAATGACAGACACCATCGGCTATGACGAAGCGTATGTCATCAACAACAAAATCACGAATTCGCTGATTGACGGCTTGGTGCATCAGTATGCCTGGTATAAGAGCCGGGACGAATACGGACAGGCGACCGTGGTGCAGGTGAACAATATCTGCTGCCTGGGCTACGAGGACATCTACGGCAACAAGTATGACATGATGGACGGCGTGGATCTGCCGAATGACAGCGGCAACCAGGGCAAATGGCGCATCTGGATGCCTGACGGCAGTATCCGTATGGTACAGGGCAAGAAGGACAGCGGTCAGTGGATTACAGGCGTGGCGCACGGCAAGTATATGGACATGGTTCCGGTAGGTAATTTGAACGGATCATCTTCCACCTACTATACCGACATGTACTGGATAAGCACCGCTACAGTCCGTGTGGTCTATCGCGGGTACTACTATGCGAATGCGAGTGGCGGTGTGTCGTATGCGTATGCGAATAGCGATGCTTCGTATGCGAATGCGTATGTCGGCTCGCGTCTGGCCTTCCGCGGCAAAATCGTCCGGGCGCAAAGCGTGGCAGCGTACAAGGCGATACGCGAGGTGGCGTAAGCGCAAAGCGCCAAAGCGTGGAGCGAAGCGACTAAAACGAAAGAACGGGATTCGGATGGTTTCCGAATTCCATTTAAAAGGTATTCAAATACCGGCGAAGCCGGCCGAATTTTTTTAGAATATTGATAGGGTAGGGGAATACAAAACTGAACTGATTTGAGGGTAAACGACCTCAATTTAACTATGTAAAGATAGTGATTTTTGTTGATATTTGCAAGTTATTTTTCTGTTATTTTTAGCTTAGAATTGACCAGTTCAAATGGAATAAAGAGTGCTTTAAATTATACGCTTCGTTTTGTGAAATGAACTTTTCATTTTGAAACGCGCGAACATTTCGATTTGCGGATTATATAAAGTTAAAATGATGTCATTACCTGAAATAGGTCTAAAAACGTCGGATACGGATGATTGCTTTAAATTGATAAGCTCAACTCCTGTAACTTCTGTAGTTGATGATTATGAAATGCTGACTGGTAAACGCAGGCATTGCCATAATGAGGCTAATGAATGTACTTATCGGTTTGAAAATGTCAAAGGACTTCGGGTAGATCTTATTTTCCGGGTTTATAATGATGGTATAGCTTTCCGTTATCATCTTCCTAAAACCAAAGAAGAGATTGTGGTTCTTGATGAGTACACTGCATTTGCTTTTACTCCAGGTATCAAGCGTTGGACACAAAAATTTACTGTAGGTTATGAGGGCTTTTATTGGCCAAATACGGACGGCGTTGCAGATAATGAGGGACGTGAGTGGAGTTTTCCAACATTGTTCCAACCTTCGGACAGCGCTTTTGTACTATTAACCGAAGCCAACATATTACGTGATAACACAGGAGCTTATCTTACTAATGCAGCTGATTCTTCTATCTATAAGATAAAATTATCGGATGAACGGTTGATATGCCCATCCGGCTGGTATTCACCTTGGCGTGTCGCTATCATAGGAACATTGGCTGATATTGTCGAATCGACTTTGGTAACTGATGTGAGTGAACCATGTAAAATCCAAGATACCCAATGGATAAAACCTGGATTGGTCTCTTGGATATATTGGGCATATAATCATGGTTCTAAGGATTATCAAATAGTGAAGAAATATATTGATTTTGCCGCAGACTTTGATTTGCCCTATATGTTGATTGATTGGGAATGGGATGCAATGGAGAATGGAGGAAATCTGAATGATGCAATGAACTATTGTAAAGAGAAAAATGTAACTCCTTTGATATGGTATAATTCTTCTACTGCATGGTGTGATCCTACTCCGTTATATCGGTTGAATACCCCGGAAGTGCGTGACAAAGAATTTGAATGGCTAAAAGAAATAGGTATTCAGGGAGTTAAGATAGACTTTTTTGGTGGAGATTCTATAGGTACGATGAATTATTATATTGATTTGCTGGAGGATGCAGCCAGGCATAAATTGTTAGTCAATTTTCATGGGGCAGCTATTCCCAGAGGCTGGCAACGGACGTACCCAAACCTGATGAGTGTGGAAGCGGTATATGGGGCAGAGTGGTATAATAATAAACCGACATTGACTGATAATGCAGCTTGGCATAATTGTACCTTGCCTTTTACCCGTAATGTGATAGGTCCGATGGACTATACGCCTTGTACATTTACCAATTCACAACATCCACATATCACTACCGATGCGCATGAATTGGCGTTACTTGTTATTTTTGAGTCGGCTCTACAGCATTTGGCAGATCGTCCTGAAGGGTATAGGCAACAACCGGTAGAGGTACAGAACTTTATCAGGTATCTTCCGGTTGCATGGGAGGATACCAGACTGCTGTCCGGTTATCCGGCTGAAAGTGTTGTTATTGCTCGTAAAAGTAAGGATAGTTGGTATATTTCCGGTTTGAATGGTACGGAAAATACAAAATCATTTCGTGTGAATTTGGAGTTTATTAAAGATTTTATTCAGCTTATCCAACTGTTTTCGGATACTACTGATGGGAAACAAATAAAAATTGAAAATTCGGCATTCGATACCAAAGAATTGAATATAGAGTGCCAGCCTCGCGGAGGTTTTGTGGTATGGGTTAAGTTGAGGAAATAGGATAAGGGTAAGTGTTTTTAGCATATAGACAATTGTTTTGATATTGCTATGGAAGTTTTTATTAATGATGATAGATAAACTTATCCCTTTGAGGAGATAGAATAAAAATAGTTTATGCTGGATTGGTGGAAGGTTAATTAATACTTATTGATAACTAATATAATAAAGTTAGAGTTTATGAAACGAGAACTTATTTTTACATTCTGTTGTCTGTTGACCACTTTGGTGTGGTCGCAGGAATATCAGCGGACAGAAACAGGCATTAAGGCTTCTATTTTTGGGAAAAAAGATAGATGTGGAAGTGCAATGGTTTAATGCTAATAGTCTGCGCGTGTTGAAAATGCCGTATGGGCAATCGGTAGATAAGAAAAGTCTTTCGGTTATTGCAAGACCTGAAAAAACGGCTCTTAAAGTTTCTACGTCGGAAGATGGCAATATTGTAATGAAGAGCCGTTTACTGACGGTGAAACTAGACACAAAAACAGGTGTTCTGATTTATGAAACACGTAATGGGATGCCCCTATTGAAGGAATTGGAGAATGTGAAGGCATTCATACCTGTCAATGACGCAGGGCGGGCTACTTATTCTGTTTACCAAAGTTTTAAAACCGATAAGGATGAAGGGCTTTATGGACTTGGACAACTTCAAAACGGACAGATGATGCAACGTGGAATAGAGAAGTATCTGGTGCAAGGCAATACAGAAGACGTAACTCCTGTTTTTCAGTCGACTAAGGGATATGGTGTATTTTGGGATAATTATGCAGGTACGATGTATGTTGACAATGAAGAGGAAACGTCGTTCCGTTCAGATGTAGGCGATTGTATCGATTATTATTTCATGTATGGTGGTTCGGCTGACGGTGTAATTGCACAGATTCGCTTGCTGACCGGTTCTGTTCCTATGATGCCTTTGTGGAGTTATGGATTTATGCAAAGCAAAGAGCGCTATAAGAGCCAGGATGAAGTGGTAAGTGTTGTGAAGAAATACCGTGAATTGGGCATACCGCTTGACTGTATCATTCAGGATTGGCAATATTGGGGAAGTAACTATTTATGGAATGCAATGGAGTTCCTGAATTACGAGTACCGTGATCCGAAAAGGATGATTGATGAAGTCCACGGCTTGAATGCACACATGATGATTTCCATTTGGTCTTCTTTTGGTCCAAAGACTAAACCTTTCAAGGAACTTGAGAAGGAAGGGTTGCTGATGGATATGGCTACATGGCCCGAATCGGGTGTGGAAGGATGGCCGCCTAACTTTGATTATCCTTCTGGCGTGAAGGTTTATGATCCATATCATCCGAAGGCTCGTGATATTTATTGGAATTACTTGAACAAAGGTATCTTTCAGCTTGGCATGGACGGATGGTGGATGGACTCGACAGAACCTGACCACTTTAACCCCAAAGATTCGGATTTCGACCGACAGACTTATTCCGGTTCCTTCCGTAGCGTACGGAACGCTTTTCCGCTTGTAACAGTAGGCGGAGTGTCTGATCATCAGCGTGCTCTGACTCGCGATAAGCGTGTCATTATCTTGACCCGTTCAGGATTCTTGGGGCAACAACGTTATGGCTCAAATGTATGGACGGGCGATGTAGGATCTTCATGGGATATGTTTCGTAGGCAAATTACTGCCGGGTTGAATTTTTCTCTGACGGGAATGCCGCATTGGAATACTGACCTTGGCGGATTCTTTGCCGGTTCTTATAACAATAGCTTGGGAGGTGGAACGGCTACAAAAAATCCTATGTTCCATGAATTGTATGTGCGTTGGGCGCAATTCGGTGTATTTTGTCCAATGATGCGTAGTCACGGGGCTGATGCACCTCGCGAAATTTTCCTCTATGGTAAAGCTGGTGAGCCGGTGTATGATGCATTGGTTGATGCTATAAAACTCCGTTATTCGTTGATGCCTTATATCTATTCTACATCTTGGGAAGTAAGTCATCGTAATTCCACGTTTATGCGGGCACTATTCATGGATTTTCTCAGTGATCCTAAGACATGGAACATGGGCAGTGAGTATATGTTTGGATCATCCTTTTTGGTGGCACCTGTATTACATGCCCAATACACTCCTGAGCAGGCACAGCAAATCTTGAAAGAGAATGAAGGGTGGGGCTGCAAAGCGCAGGAGTCTGATATCCCTCTATTGTCTGTCGATTTTACTCAATCTAAAGAAATGGAACTATATTTGCCTGCCGGTAGCCAATGGTATGATTTTTGGACGAACGAAGTGGCAGAAGGTGGGCAGAAGCTGAAGGTGACGACTGTGTTCAATCGTATTCCGCTTTATGTACGTGCTGGAAGCATCGTGCCGTTAGGTCCCGATGTGCAATACGTGACCGAGAAGAAATGGGACAATCTCAAGGTTTGTGTTTATCCTGGTGCCGATGGTAATTTTGTGCTTTATGAGGATGAAGGCAATAACTATAATTACGAAAACGGTGCTTATACTGAAATTCCGATGATTTGGAATGATGCCAAGCGGACATTGACTATTGATGCACGTCGTGGCTGCTATGAAGGGATGCTGGATGAGCGGAAGTTTACAGTTCGAATGCCGGATGGAAGTGAAAAGACAGTGCTTTATAAAGGGAAAAAAATAAATGTGAAATTTTAGTATGCCACATGAATTTTTGAGAACTAGTTTCTTCTAGTAAAGAAAAGCCCTCGAAATCGGATAATTTCGAGGGCTTTTGTCTGTTTCTATACGGAAACTTGTGCGCGTGATAGGACTCGAACCTACACGTCTCACGACACCAGATCCTAAGTCTGGCGCGGCTACCAATTACGCCACACGCGCGACATTGCTTTTGGTAAGCGGGTGCAAAGATAAGCAATATTTCTTAAGTACCAAAGATTTTTAGAAAATTATTCTTTGTGGCTATGTAAATATTCACGTGCAGCCTCAATAATGGTATCTACATTGCGTTGCATATCCTCTGAACTCATATTGACTTTGATGTCCGGATCTATACCGAATTCCAGATGTTGCATATCCGCATCGTACATGGGGCTGGCCGAGAAGCGGACAGACCAGCCGTTGGGCAGTTCGGAGGAGAAGGGCAGGCCGGAACCGCCACCTGTTTTGTCACCGATGATGGTTACTTTAGGTAGTATTTTCATTCTGTTCACAAAATCATTAGTGGCACTGAAAGAGCGACGGTTAGTCAGCACTACCGCCTGTTTTTGCCAGCGTACACGGTCTAGTGACGGTTCCAGCCAAACTGCTTTGGGAGTGGAGAAGTCATTGTGCCCCGGTCCGGTTTTATGGGACATATAGCCTACCAGCACTTTTTCATTCGTGAAACGTGCGGCTAATTTCTCGGCTGTGGTAAGATTACCACCCGAATTATTTCGCACATCAATAATCAACCCATCACAAATAGCCAGTTTGTTTAGAACCTCGTCCAGATTTCCTTCACCGATGCCCGATTGGAAACTGCCACAATAAATATAGGCTATATTGTCCTCGAATATCTGATACTTCATACCCGAGGATTGGGCATAATCCTTACCTAGATAAACACGTTGGATGCTGTCGCTGAAATTGGCCGGATAGCTGTCAAACCATTCACGATATTGGGAGTACTCCAGTTTGGAAGACAGATTTACGTGTCCGTCACGCAACTCGTTCAGCATATCTGCCAGAACTTCGAATAACTGTTCATTATTCATGCCTTTGGATATTCTCTGTTTATACTGGCTGTATATTTCATTCCAGTCCAATCCGTATTCCTGCTTTTTATAGTCAAGGAAACAATACTGGCGGTCGATAGTCTGCCATAATGCTTCGAAGTTGCCTTCGGGGGAGTTGTCGTATTCGTCCTCCGTGATGCACGAAGTAAATAATACAACAGACAATAACAGACTGATAAAAATATAACTATTTCTTTTCATCCTCTATATTAATAAGGGCTGACCCGGCTGGGCATCGCCACTTTGTTCTTACCTTTTAATAAATAAAAGTTTTTCACGAAACCTATCATAAAGGCGTGTGACCATATATGACTTTTCAGATTATTGACTTTCGCCTGCTGGATATCACATAGGTATCCGAAACGCATATTGACCGACCGGATAGGAAAATCCAATGTAACCAGCTGTCGCAAGGAAGGTTGGTTATGCAGGGAAGTGAACAGCACATTCTTGCCGCCATTCTTTAAACTGAATATCTCATAATAAGATTGTCCGTATTCCGGGGAAAACATAATCCCCATGACAGGCAGATTGGCTTGATAACGGGCTATCAGCGGATAGTTACCGATATGAAACCGATAGATGACCATACCCGATGCCGCCAGATTGACATATGCTTTAGCTTGGGCGGGATTATTGGAATTTCGCATGTTATAGATGAACCCGCCGTTCAAGTCCAGCATGGGACCCGCCAGTATCTTCAAGTTTTCTGTCAGCCGGAACTGGTAATGCAGTGCATAATTCCAATTGACCATACCTGCCATTTCATTACTTGTTTCTGCTTTATTCTCTGTCAGGGACAGATTGGCTTGGAACAGACTTTGAACAGACACGTTGCCATTCATCAGTTTGGTCATGCGCATACTTTCACGCAGGATACGAATTTCGGGTCCGGTATATTCCATCGGTGAAAGATAGGTGTCCAATATATTTGTAAAACCGGCACCGTAAAGAGTAGCTCTCATAACGTAGCGGTTTGCTTGTAAGCTGTCTTCCTGCGCCTGCGAAGACAGACCCAAAAACAGGGACAGTAATAACAGGAGAATTTTCTTCATTTTTTAAAACAGTTTCATCTGGCCGGTAATTTCATCAATGATATCTGTTTCACTCTTACCATGATCCGGATCTTCAATTTCGGCAGTTTCTTCGTTTTCATCAGTCCCCTCTTCCGCACCGTCCTCTTCTTTGGAAGGTTCGGGGAAGCGTAAAGGTTCCAGTTCATTTATTTGTTCAATGTTGTAAGTACTGATTCGTTTTCCTTTCGCTTTGAAACTCTTGATTCCGATGAATTCGTCCACATCTATTTCCAATGGATCACGGAAACTGTCATGTCCTCCGAATATGACTTGTATGCGTGGATAAGCCACACAAGTAAGCAATATAGAACGACTTTCCTTATTCTCGCCCAAATAATTGAGACGGCGTGAAGTGGATTCAAAAGTGAATCGTTTCAGATAAGGATATCCCTGGTCGGCATCAAATAAAGCGGCGGACCATACCTTGTTGGCATCGAACTTCTCGATGATGTGGATCCCCGGATCATAATGATTGTTCAAATCGAAGTTACTGGTATAGAATTCTCCATTTTCATGGACTATTAAAATCAATTCGTCACTTTGGAATTCTCCCAGATATTCACCGCGTCCGTCATAGTTCAAGCGGAGTACATCCCGGTCAAACCATACTTTTCTTCCACCCAGGGTAGAGCCGCCACGTTGTTTCAAGGCTATTTTATGTACTTCGTATTTAGACAGGATATTGCCCATGGACTGGCGTCCCTTTATATTGATGTCACTGAAATCTTTTTCATATATGATTTTTTTGATACGCGGATTCGGCTTTAAGGTAATCTTGATAACCTCCGCTTCCCCATTGGGATTGGCTGTAAAGTAAACGATACGTGAGCCGGGCGTACCTTGCGTTACATCATATTCACGGTCGCGGGTGATGGAGGTAATGTTGAATCGTTTGATATAGTGAAACCCTTCTTTTCCATCCCGATAGACCACATTGTATATGGTACGTTTGTCGTTTTTCTTGAAGATATTGACATAGAGAACATTCTTGCCGACAAACATTTTGTCTGTTACACGAACCACTTTGTATTTGCCGTCTTTATAGAAGATAATCACATCGTCAATATCTGAACAGTTGGCTATAAATTCATCTTTTTTCAAGGCGGTGCCGATAAAGCCTTCTTCGCGGTTGATATAGAGTTTTTCGTTAGCTTCCACTACCTTCGCCGCCTCAATGGTATCGAAGTTACGTAACTCTGTACGGCGGGGGGATATTGTTTGCCATATTTATCTTTCAACATCTGATACCAGTCAATGGTATATTCTACGATATGTGCCAGATGATTGTTTATTTCTTCAATCTGTTCCTTGATACGGGCTATGTTCTCATCTGCTTTATCCTTGTTGAACTTCAGAATCCGGGCCATCTTGATATCCAATAACTTCAGAATATCCTCTTTGGTCACTTCACGGATAAATTGCGGATAGAAAGGAGTCAGCCGTTCATCAATGAATTTCGCAGGCGGCATCTGTATTTTCGGATTGCTCGAACTTTACTTCCTTAT